>HHCFR02800__coassemble_1479_pt1 | contig 20930 bp, 17 predicted proteins | sample HHCFR02800__metabat2_high_PE_036 | metagenome-assembled genome bin HHCFR02800 | reverse complement strand
GTTTCATGCCCTCCAGCTCCTTGACAGCCATAAATACGCTGTAATCCGTGAGCCAGGGATTGTTTATTTCAAAATTCTTTATTTCCTTTGCCAGATTTTCGTCAATGTTCAAAAATGCTTTTTTGAGCAGTGACAGCCTCTTTTGCGCCGCAAATTCATAGTCGGCGGTGTAGGGCGAATCTGTATATATGTTGTCTTTGACGTCGCTTTCGCTGACAAGCCCCATATCACAAAGTCCCTTTGGGTCTATGAAAAGATAGTTGCCTGCAAATGCGCTGGGGGAGCAGTACGGCGAGTTTGCACCGTCAAGGGGATTGAACGGGAGAACCTGCCAGTATGTGAATCCCATATCGGCGATAACGTCGATAAAATGTTTTACGTTTTGGTCAAAAACGCCTACGGCATACGGCGACGGCATCGAACTGATGTGAAGAAGAACGCCGGAGCCTCTTTTCTTTAGCATATAATCACCTGGAAAATTTATTCTGATTACTAATTTTAACATCAGCATCAGAAAAAATCAATTACTCTTGTATATTATGTTCATTATATAGCTTATTAAAATTATTATTTTATTTATATTTATATATTGATTATAATTTTCTGTTTTGTTATAATATTCTCTGTATAATTGAGCGTAAAAGGAGGCGGAAATATGAGTGAGACCGCAAAAAAAGACAAGCTCGTCAGCAGTGCGGAGCTTGATGAGCAAAAGCAGTTTGCCATAAAGGTGAATTCCGTTGTTTCCGCCATGTATGACGAGAAGCCTAAGGCGTGCGTTATCACCTACGGCTGCCAGCAGAATGTTGCTGACAGCGAAAAGCTCAAGGGCATGCTGGAGCTTATGGGCTATGATTTTACCGACGACCGCTTTGAGGCGAAGCTGATTATTTTCAACACCTGCGCTGTCAGGGAGCATGCCGAGGACAGAGTTTTCGGTAATGTGGGATCGCTTAAAAGCTATAAGCGTAAGAATCCCGACGCAGTGCTGGCGCTTTGCGGCTGTATGATGCAGCAGCAGCACATAGCCGACAAGATAAAAAAATCATATCCCTTTGTTGATCTTGTGTTCGGCACCCATGTTGTACATCGTTTTCCTCAGCTGTTATACAAAACCCTTACCGGTAAAAAACGTGTGTTTGAAATTCCGGATACCGACGGTGTTATTGCCGAAGGCATACCTGTTAAGCGCGACGCTGATTCAAAAGCGTGGCTGCCGATAATGTACGGCTGCAACAATTTCTGCTCCTACTGCATAGTGCCTTACGTCAGAGGCAGGGAGCGCAGCAGGGAAAAGGCTGAAATTATTAAGGAGTTCAAGGAGCTCGTTTGCCAGGGCTATAAGGAAATTACACTGCTGGGGCAGAATGTTAATTCCTACGGCAAGGACCTGGCGCCCAGCGTATCCTTTGCAAGCCTTCTCAGGGAGCTTAACGACCTGGACGGCGATTTCAGAATACGTTTTATGACCAGCCATCCCAAGGACTGCACCAAAGAGCTTATTGAGACTATGGCGTCCTGCGACAAGGTTGCCCAGCATCTTCATCTGCCGTTTCAGAGCGGCAGCGACAGAGTGCTTAAGGCGATGAACAGGAAGTACACACGCAGTCAGTATATGGAGCTTATAAATTATGCCAGAGAATTAATGGGCGACGAGCTTTCGGTAACCAGCGACGTTATCGTCGGTTTCCCGGGCGAGACTTACGAGGACTTTAAACAGACATTATCCTTGGTGGAGGAAGTAAAGGCGACCTCGCTGTTTACGTTTATTTTCTCACCTCGAAAGGGAACGCCTGCGGCTGAAATGGACGACCCCGTAAGCCGTGAGGAAAAGTCAAAGTGGTTTAAGGAGCTTACGGATTTACAGGAGAGGATAAGCGCCGAACAAATGGCACTGCACAAGGGCAAGACCTACAAATGCTTTGTTTACGGCAAAGGCAAACTTGCGGATAATTATGTTGCCGCGCGAAACGACGGCAACTTGATTATAGAATTTGAAGGAGACGAAAGCCTTATCGGAACCTTCCAGAACATTAAAGTAATCGAACCTCTGACTTTCGTTATGAGGGGAGAAATAGTAAAGGAGAAAAATTAAAATGAGCATTGAGTCAGCACTCAGAGAATTAGGCAAAGAAATTCAGAAGGACGAGCGATTCATCGCGCTTCAGGCTGCGGCTAAGGCAAACGACGGAGATGAAAAGCTTCAGCAGCAGATGCAGGAGATGCAGCTGCTTTCACTTAAATATCAGCAGGAGTCTGAAAAAGGTGCGGAAGCATCACAGGAAAAAATCACTGATCTTCAGAATCAGTATCAGAAGCTTTATGCTGAGATTATGGAAGGCGAGAATATGCAAAACTATTCTGCCGCTGCTTCCGAAATGGAGAAAATGGCACAGTATATCAGCGGAATGATCGGTCTGTTTTTCGACGGTCAGGACGCAGAGACCTGCGAGCTTCCGGCTGATGACGGCTGCACACATAACTGCAGCACCTGCGGCGGCTGCCACTAATCTGATTAATTAACTGAAAATCATTAAAAAGGAGGAAGAATGAATGGGAAACAAATCAACTAAACTGTCGCCGATGATGGTGCAGTATTTTCAAATTAAGGCTCAGTATGAGGACGCCATTCTTTTCTTCCGCCTTGGTGATTTTTATGAGATGTTTTTTGAGGACGCAAAAATTGCGTCCCAGGAACTTGACCTGGTTCTGACAGGGCGTGACTGCGGTCAGGAGGAAAGGGCTCCTATGTGCGGAGTGCCGTTTCACAGCGCCGACAGTTATATCGCCAAGCTGGTATCACGCGGCTACAAAGTGGCTATCTGCGAGCAGATGGAGGACCCTGCAACGGTCAAGGGGCTGGTAAAAAGAGATGTCATAAGAATCATCACTCCCGGAACTGTTATCGAAAGCAATATGCTCGACGACGGCTCAAACAACTATCTGTGCGCCGTATTTACAGGCGACAAAGACACGGGCGTATGTTTTGCCGATGTGTCAACAGGCGAGTTTCACATTACCGTTCTTGACGGCGACGATGTGGAAAACAAGCTTGTAAACCAGCTTTCAACATATGCGCCCAGGGAACTTATCGTCAATTCAAAAACTCTCGACTTCAAACAGATTGAGAGGTTTGCCAAGAAACTCAGCGCAAGCGTGGAAGTTCTCGATGATGACAAATTTGATTTTGAAAACGCTACATCGCTGATAATTGAGACCCTTAAAAAAGAAGAGATATCCTCCCTTGGCATAGGTCACAGCAAATCGGCGGTGAGTGCTCTTGGAGCGGTAATCGGATACTTGAGAGAAACTCAGAAGAAAAATGAGATTGAAACCCCGTCCGAAATTGATTTTTATGACGAGGAGCAGTACATGAGCCTTGACATAAGCGCAAGAAGGAACCTTGAGCTTACCAAATCAATGATGACAGGCGACAAGAAGCATTCGCTTTTGTGGGTAATAGACAAAACAAAGACGGCTATGGGCAAGCGCATGATTAAATCGTGGCTTGAACGTCCGCTGATGTCAATTCCCAAAATTGTAAAAAGGCAGAATGCTGTGGGCGAACTTGCCGATAATCCGAAAATGAGGGACAGCGTGCGTGAATGCCTTGTGGGAATCAACGATATAGAAAGGCTTATGACGCGCATAGTTTACGGCACAGCCAATGCCAAAGAGCTTAAATCACTTCAGTACACTATCGAAAAGCTGCCGCTGGTTAAAAACGCCTTGAGCGAAGCGTCGTCAGCACTGCTTAAAGATATATTCGGCGGAATCGACCTTCTTGAAGATGTGAAGAGTTTGATTGACAAGGCTATTGTTGACGAGCCTCCGTTTTCCGTGCGTGAGGGCGGACTTATCAAGAGCGGCTACAACAGCGAGATTGACGAGCTTAAGTCAATTATGACCGACGGCGCAGGAGTTATTGCCTCAATTGAGAGCGAGCAGAGGGAGCTGACAGGTATCCCGAAGCTTAAAGTGGGTTATAACCGTGTGTTCGGTTATTATATTGAGGTGTCAAATTCTTATAAAGATATGGTGCCCGATACATATGTAAGAAAACAGACGCTCACTAACTGTGAGAGATATATCACCCAGGAGCTTAAGGAGCTTGAGGGCAGAATAATCGGAGCCAAGGACAGGAGCGTTGCCTTGGAGTATGAGGTGTTTTCCGGCGTTCGCAATACCGTGGCGCAGGAGGTAGAACGCTTGCAGCAGACAGCAAAAAAACTTGCTTCGCTGGATGTGCTCGCTTCGTTGGCGGAGGTTGCTGTCAGCAACAATTACGTTTGCCCGGTGATTTCAAATGACGGAAAGATAGAGATAAAGGACGGCAGGCATCCCGTCGTTGAAGCGCTGCTGGAGGATGCGCCCTTTGTGCCTAACGATACCGTGCTTGACAGGGACGACAACAGATGCGCTATTATAACCGGTCCGAATATGGCTGGTAAATCAACTTATATGCGCCAGATTGCTCTGATAACTTTGCTGGCTCAGATAGGCTCGTTCGTTCCGGCAAAAAGTGCAAAAATCGGCATAGTTGACGCTATCTTCACACGTGTAGGCGCCAGCGATGATTTGGCAACAGGTCAGTCCACCTTTATGGTAGAAATGAATGAGGTTGCCGCTATTCTTAAAAACGCAACCCCGGCGTCGCTGATAATCCTTGACGAGATAGGCAGAGGCACTTCCACCTTTGACGGAATGAGTATTGCAAGAGCGGTGCTTGAATTCGTCTGCAAGAAGAAAACGCTGGGTGCGAAGACCTTATTCGCAACCCACTATCACGAGCTTACGGCAATGGAGGGGCTCATCGACGGAGTTAAAAACTACTCCATAGCGGTTAAAAAACGCGGCGACGACATAACCTTCCTCAGAAGAATCGTTGTGGGCGGCGCAGACCAGAGCTTCGGTATTGAGGTTGCCAAGCTTGCAGGTGTTCCCGACAGCGTGGTAAAAAGAGCAAAGGTCATCCTCAGAGAACTGGAGGCAAATGCCGTAAAGATTGAGTTTAAAGCCGACGACAGCGTTATAGAAGAGGATGAAAACGATATTCAGTATAATTTTACAGCCAACGGCAGACAGGAGATTTTTGAAATCCTTAAAGCGCTGGATGTGAACACAATTACGCCTATAGAGGCGATGCAAACACTTTATGACCTAAAAAAGAAAGCCCAGGAGCTTTCCTGATAAATAAAAAATTAATTGAAAGGGGGCGTTCCCGTGCCGAAAATTAATATTTTGCCAAAAGAAGTATACAGCCTGATAGCTGCCGGAGAGGTGGTGGAGCGTCCGTCCTCAATCGTCAAGGAAATGATTGAAAATTCCGTTGACGCAAAGGCTGAGAATATAACCGTTGAAATAAAAAACGGCGGTTCTACTTACATACGTATTACAGACGATGGCTGCGGCATAGAGAGAGATCAGGTAAAAAAGGTCTTTATTTCCCACGCCACCAGCAAAATTTCTGATAAAGACGACTTGAATTCAATATCGACCCTGGGATTCAGGGGAGAGGCAATGGCGTCTATCAGCGCCGTTGCTAAAGTTGAACTGCTTACAAAGGCGGAGAACGAAAGTATCGGCACGAGATACGAAATTGCCGGAGGGGAAGAGATATCCTTTGACGACGCAGGATGTCCCAAGGGAACTACGATTGTGGTGCGTGATATATTTTATAACACTCCCGCCAGAATGAAGTTCCTGAAAAAAGATGTTACCGAGGGCAACGCAGTAGCAGGAATTGTTGACAGAATGGCAATTTCACACCCTGAAATTTCTTTCAGATTTATCCGTGACGGCAAGCAGACGCTGATTACGTCGGGTAATGGCGATCTTTTGTCAACCATATATTCCGTTTTCGGCAAAGATGTCAGCGAGGGAATGATACCAGTTGATTACAGCTACGAAAATATGCGCATTAAGGGCTATGTCTCACGGCCCACAGCTTCCAGAAAAAGCAGAGCCATGCAGTTTTTCTTTATAAACGGCAGGCTTGTTAAATGCCAGACGGCAATGGCGGCGCTGGAGCAGGCGTATAAAAATTCAATTATGGTGGGCAGATTCCCCATGTGCGTGCTTGACATAAGCATCAATCCGTCTTTGGTGGATGTCAATGTTCACCCTGCGAAGATAGAAGTCCGTTTTGCCAATGAAAAACCTATATTTGATTTGATATATTACGGCGTGAAATCCACAGTGGATTCCGACCGCTCGGTTAAGGAAGCGGACTTTTCACCGAAAGCGGAGCAGGTGTACAATTTAAGCGGCAAAAATTATTCCGCAAAAATTGATTATTTTAAAAAGAAAGACGACGCACCCGTTCAGCAGGTGTTCAAGCTTCGTCCTGACAAAAATTTCTGGCAGATAAATTCACCCAAGATTGATTTTTCGTCAGACAGGGCGGAAAAAGAGGACAGCCCTGAACCGTTAGCAATTGACGAAACTCCTGATAAATCAGATGATTTAATGCAGGCTCAGATATTGACAGAAAAGCCAGATACAAAACCGATTGCAGAAAATGAAAAGCCTGATTCCCAAATCGCCGAAAGCGTTACGGCTGATGAGGGCGGCGATGTTTCATTCAGGCTTATCGGCGAAGCCTTTAAGACATATATAATTGCTGAGATTGACAATGAGCTTTATTTTATAGACAAGCACGCTGCTCACGAGCGCATGAACTACGAAAAATTTGTGTCGCAGAGCACCGTTGAGGTGCAGATGCTCCTCACTCCCGCAACTGTCAATCTCTCTAAAGATGAGTTTGATGTTATCACAGAAAACGCAGAACTTCTCAAGCAGTGCGGATTTGAAACCGAACCCTTCGGCGAAAGTACCATAGCCGTGCGCGCGGTTCCCTCACTGGCTGCCGACAGCGATATTGCGGATATGATTACTGAAATAGCACGCAAGCTTTTGGAGCACAGGACAGATATTACACCAGATAAAATTGACTGGATATACCATTCTGCTTCGTGCCGTGCCGCAGTAAAGGGCGGCGACAATACGACCCCACAGGAGCAGGAGCTGTTTTTAAAAAGATTGTTTTCAATGCCGCAGATTCGCTATTGCCCCCACGGCAGACCTGTGTTTATAAAAATATCCAGATATGATATTGAAAAACAGTTTTCAAGAGTGTAAAGCGATATGAAAAAGAAAATCATAGTTGTTGCAGGTCCGACAGCGTCAGGCAAAACTGCCCTGGGGATAAAAATAGCCCTGGCAGTAAACGGAGAGATAATCTCCGCCGATTCTATGCAGGTATATAAGAATATGCCTGTGGCAACCGCCGCCCCCACCTCTGAGGAAAAGGCTCAGGCAAAGCATCACCTGGTGGAATTTCTTGAGCCGCAGGAAAGATTTTCGGTGGCGGCTTGGTGCTCGCTGGCAAGGCAGAAGATTGACGAAATAATTTCCCAAGGCAAGATCCCGGTGATTGTCGGCGGCACAGGACTTTTTATCGACAGCCTTGTTGACAATATCATTTTCAGCGAGGGACAGACGGATTTTGAACTGAGAAACCGTCTGATGAACAGGGACTGCGATGATTTATATAACGAGCTGGCGCAGGTTGACCCCCAGTCGGCAAAGGAGATACATAAGAACAACAAAAAAAGAGTTGTCAGGGCGCTTGAACTTTATTATTCGGGAGTAAGCAAAACTCAGCAGAATATAGATTCACGCCGTGAAGAATCGCCTTATGAAGTTCTCTATTTTGTCATTGAGTATGAAAACCGAAATATTCTTTATGACAGGATAAATTCACGGGTGGACAAGATGATGGAGCAGGGGCTTCTTGACGAGGCTCGAAGGAACCTGAACATAAGCGCTGAAACCGCCGCTCAGGCAATCGGGCATAAGGAACTGGCGGCGTATCTGAACGGAGATTGTCCGCTGGAAGAAGCTGTTGAAAATTTAAAACGAAAAACAAGAAATTATGCCAAGCGGCAGATAACATGGTTTAAGCGGCGCAAGGATGCAGTTATCCTGAGACCGGACGCCGACGGAATTGATAACACAGTAAAAAAGGCAGTCGCCTGTTGTGAGGATTTTACAAATGGGAAAAACGAAGGAAAGCAAAGTGAATAAAACCTCAAAAAAAATACCCGGCGACATAGTTGCTATTATATTGGTCCTGGCGCTGATAGGTGCTTACATATTTTACGGCTGTTACAGCGCTCTTAATGTTGACGTTGAGACGATTACGGCGGTTAAATCCACCGTTTATGAAACTATTGATGCTCAGGCGCTGGTGATTAGGGACGAGCATACTGTCAGCGGAAGTTCCAGCGGAGTTACCGTGGCGAGCGTGAATAACGGAGAGAAGGTCAAGGCAGGAGGCAATATAGCAATGGTCTTTTCCTCCGAGGAAGATGCAACGAAGTATTCTTCAGCTCAGGAGCTTCAGAGTCAGCTGAGCTATTATGAAGAGCTTGAAACTCAGGCATCAGGAACGGTTACGGATGTTGAACAGATAGACAGCGACATACTCAGCGATGTGAATAGCTATATAAGAGCTGTTGGCAACGGCAGGTACGATTCCCTTTTGGAATATTCCGATGATCTGAACGAAAGGTTCATTAGACGACAGCTGACAATCGGTGAAAAAATTGATTTTTCCCAGGTTAAGTCGGATATTAAAAACCAGCTTGATGAGATAAATGTCAGCACCTGCAGCCCTGTTGATTATCTTACGACTGAGGAGTCGGGAATATTTTCGTCATATACCGACGGCTTTGAATCAATAGTCGATTATTCCAAGGCGACTGAGATTGACGCGGCTACACTTAAAAGCTGTATCGAAAAAGTGTCAGCGTCAGAAAATGACAGCAGCAGCTTCGGAAAGCTGATAACCAGTTATGAATGGTATTTTTGCTGTGTTGTTCCCTCAAAAGATACTGTGAAAATCAGTGACGGCGATACCCTTAACGTAACGCTTAAATCCAGTGATGACATATTAAAATGTCAGGTGATAAGCGGAGCGGACCCTGATTTGAACACAGAAGAGACAGTGCTTGTGCTCAGATGCTCGGATATGAACAGCAGGATAGCTTCAATGAGACTTGAGGATATAGAGATCAGATACAGCGAGTATGAGGGATTCAAGATTCCTGCCTCCGCCGTTCATGTGGATGATAACGGCGAAAAATTTGTATACGCTTTGATTTCAAATACCGTGGAGAAACGAAGCGGCGAGATAATATATTCAACAAAGGATTACGTGGTTTTCGGCTATGATGCTCAAAACAGCGATTCAATACGCTACTATGACCAGATTATAACGAAAGGAACTGATTTGCATGACGGAAAAGTTTACAGTTGATGAAAACAGGCTTAAAGCAGTTGAGGACAATTATAAATCCGTAAAATCAAGGGTTGAGGAAGCCGCCCTGAAGGCAGGCAGAAATCCGGCGGACGTAAGACTGATGGCAGTTACAAAGACTGTTGAAAGCGTTTATATCAACAAAGTGCTGGATCTCGGAGCGGACCTGATAGGTGAAAACAGGGTGCAGGAATACCTCGGCAAGAAGGATGAGCTTCATCTTGATAATGTTGAAAAGCACCTTATCGGTCACTTGCAGACAAATAAAGTAAAGCAGATTGTCGGTGAAGTAGATATGATAGAATCTGTGGATTCTGTAAAGCTTGCCACCGAGATAAACAGAGTGTCCAAAAACAAAGGACTTGTAACCAACATTCTCGTTGAGGTAAATGTCGGAAAGGAAGATTCCAAAAGCGGTATTTATATTGAGCAGCTCGAGGAACTTTTGAACGAAATTGCCCTCATGAGCAATATAAAAGTCAAGGGACTTATGACTATTCCGCCGATTTGCGACAGCGAAAAGGAAGTATCGCAATATTTCAGCACAATGTATCAATCTTTCATTGACATTAGGGATAAAAAAATAGATAATATAGATATGGAAATTTTGTCTATGGGCATGAGCGGCGATTTTGAAGCTGCTATTGCCAACGGCTCAAATATAGTGCGAGTCGGTTCGTCAATTTTCGGCGCAAGAAAATATTTTTAGTTGATTCAGTTTTGTAAGGAGAGGGAATATGAGCATATTCGATAAAATCAAGGATATTGTTTCCGACAGTGATGATGACGATTTTGACGATTTCTATGATGAAAGCGGCAAGGATACTTTCGGAATAGCGCCTCCAAAGGAAAGAGTGAGCAGGCGTGATAGGGCTCAGGAAAGAGCAGAAAAAGAGGAAAGATATACCGAACGCCCGAGAATGAAGCGCCACGACAGTGACAAGGTGGTTAATATACATACCACCACTCAGCTTCAGGTGGTTCTCGTAAAGCCGGAAAAGTTTGAGGAGGCGGCGTCTATTGCCGATAACCTCAACGCTAAGAGAACGGTGGTTCTCAATCTTGAAAGCACCAACAGAGATATCGCCAGAAGACTGCTTGATTTTCTCAGCGGCGTGGCATATGCCAGCAACGGACAGATAAAGAGGGTTGCCAACAGCACATATATCATAACTCCTTACAACGTGGACGTTATGGGCGACCTTATTGACGAGCTGGAAAACAACGGTATGTTTATGTGAGATTGTTAAAGATTAAATCTTTAAATTATGGGGGAGAATGAATATGATTACACCAAGCCAGATCCGTGAGAAAAAGCTTTCTACAGTAGAAAGCGGCGGCTATGACAGAGATGAAGTCAACGAGCTTCTGCTGGATGTTATAGAATCCTATGAAGCCATTTTTGACGAGAACAAAGAACTTTACCGCAAGATGGAAGTTCTTGCCAACAGAATAGAGGAGTACAGGGCTGACGAGGATTCAATAAAAACAGCGCTTATCACCGCTCAGAAAATGGCTTCCAAAGTAACAAAGGACGCTAAGGAAAAGGCTGACAAATCCCTTGCGGATTCAGCTGCCTCCGCTCAGCAGACGGTGGTTGACGCCAAGGAAAAGGCTGACAAAATAATCGGCGAAGCAAGAAAATATGTTGCTGACCTTACGAAAGAAAAGGAACAGGCGGCAGAAGAAATTATCGCTCAGGCAGAGAAAAAGGCAAACGAGGCAATCGAAAGCGCAAAGGTGGTTGCCGCCAACGCTCTTTCCCAGGCGAAAAAGCTTGCCGAGGAAATCGTTTCAAAGGCAAAGGCGGAGAGAGCTTATCAGTCAGAAATTATGGCTAAGCTCAAAGAAGATTCCCAGACATTCCGCAAAACTCTTGAGGAGCTTTACAAAGAACAGCTTGACAAACTTGACTCCATGCCGGTAAACGACGCTTCGCAGCATACCGCCGATGAAGAGGCAAGCAAGCTTGAAAAAGAGCTTGACGTTATGATTAAGAATATTACTGAGATAGTGGGCGAGGACGAAGCAAAAGAGGAAGCTCAGCCTGAGGAAACAGTTCAAAACGAGCCTCAGCAGGAACAGGAGGATGAGGACGCGGCAGACGACATCGAGGAAGTTGAAGATGTTGATAAAGATGCTGATACTGCCGAAGATGAAACCGACGACGAGCCCGAAGAGAATTCACAGGACGAAACCGAAGATGTTGAGGAGATTGAAGAATCAGGTTCAGTAAGTCAGGAAAAAATATTTGATTTCGGTGCCGACCAGGTGGATGAAATTATTGACGAGATTGAATCGATGGATAAGTACTCACCTCTGCACGAGCCTGAGGAGATACCGGCGTCACCGGAGGAAGTATCAAATGCTATCGACGCTTTTACAACCGATGAAATCACACCCATTGACGAGAATGCCAAGTCAATCCCGGTGATTGAAGACGAGCCGGAGTTTGAGAGCTCTATGCCTTTTGAAAACTATTTTCATATTAAAAAAGAAAACGAAAGAACAAATGAAACAATTTCTCTGATTTCTCCTGAAGAGGAAGAAGAGGATGACAGCCCGAAATTTAAAGGCTTTTTCAAAAAGAAAAAATAAATAATTCAAGATGACGGCATAAAGTCATGCCGTCTCTTTTAAGGAGCAGATATAATGGATTATAATCAGACACTTAATTTACCAAAAACCGAATTCCCCATGCGTGCGGGACTGCCGGCAAGAGAACCGGAATTCCTTTCACGCTGGGAGGAGAATGACCAGTACCGCAAGCTTATGAAGCATAACGAGGGAAAACCTCTCTTTGTTTTGCATGACGGTCCTCCCTACGCTAACGGAGATATTCATATCGGTCATGCGCTTAATAAAACCCTTAAGGATTTTATTGTCAGATATAAGAACATGACCGGATTCCAGTCCCCGTTTGTTCCCGGCTGGGATACTCACGGACTCCCCACAGAGCTTGCCGCAAGGAAAAAGGCAGGTATCACTGCGGAGAGCAATATTTCCGACCTTGAACTGAGGAAAATTTGCCGCGATACAGCGCTGGGATATGTTGATGTTCAGCGTGAATCATTCAAAAGACTTGGCATAATTGCCGAGTGGGACAATCCTTATATCACTCTTCAAAAGGAGTTTGAGGAAGAGCAGATAAAAGTATTTGCCACCATGGCGTCAAAGGGCTATATCTATAAGGGACTTAAGCCTGTTTACTGGTGCCCTGACTGCAATACAGCTCTTGCTGAAGCGGAGATCGAATATGCTGAGGATCCGTGCCACTCAATTTATGTTAAATTTAACGTAACGGACGATTTGGGCAAGCTCACTGCTATGGAAGCCGACCTCTCAAAGACATATTTCGTTATCTGGACAACAACTACATGGACACTGCCTGCAAACGTTGCTATTTGCGTAGGTCCTAATTTTGAGTACTCCCTGATTAAATCAGGTGATGAATATTATGTTATGGCAACCGACCTTGCTCCTGCTGCTATGGAAGCAAAGGGAGTAAGCGATTACGAAACTGTAGGAATTATCAAAGGCAGCGAGCTGGAATATATGAAGACTCAGCATCCGTTCCTGGATAGAACCTCCCTTGTAATTGTCGGCGATCACGTAACTCTCGAAAGCGGTACAGGATGCGTACACACCGCTCCCGGTCACGGTATCGAGGACTTCGTGGTATGTAAAAATTATCCTGAAATTCCCGTTATCGTTCCTGTTGACGAAAAGGGCAGACTCACTGAGGAAGCCGGTCAGTTCGCAGGTTTGACAACTGAGGAAGCCAATAAGCCGATAGCTCTTCACCTTGAAGAGACAGGCGCTCTCTTCGCTCTTAAGAAGATCGAGCACCAGTATCCTCACTGCTGGAGATGCCATAAGCCGGTAATTTTCCGTGCCACAAGCCAGTGGTTCTGTTCCGTAGACGACTTCAAAGACGCAGCCGTAAAAGCGGCAGAGGACGTTAAATGGTTCCCGGAATGGGGCAAGGACAGATTGCAGTCAATGGTTATGGAACGTGCCGACTGGTGTATCTCTCGTCAGAGAAAATGGGGCGTGCCAATTCCTGTTGTTTATTGCCAGAAATGCGGCAAGGAAATCATCGACAATGATCTTATGATGAAAATATCTGAAATCTTCGGCAAAGAGGGCTCAGACGCATGGTTTGACCACGACGCAGAGTATTTCCTCCCGGACGGTTTCAAATGTCCTCACTGCGGCAGCACAAAGGGCTTTGACAAGGAAAAGGATATCATGGACGTATGGTTCGATTCGGGTTCGTCACATGCAGCCGTATGTAAGAACAGACCATATCTCAAGCGTCCTGCCGATGTTTACCTTGAGGGTGCCGACCAGTACAGAGGCTGGTTCCAGTCATCACTTCTTACCGCTGTTGCAGGCGGAGAGAAAGCTCCGTTTGAGCAGATCATCACCCACGGCTGGACCGTTGACGGCGAGGGTAAAAAGATGTCAAAATCCCTTGGAAACGGTATTGATCCTCAGCAGATCATCAGCCAGTACGGCGCCGATATACTCCGTCTTTGGGTTGCCAGCGCGGATTACCATGCCGATATCCGTATCAGCAAGGAAATCCTCAAGCAAATCTCAGATAACTACAGAAAACTCAGAAACACGGCAAGATACTGCATAGGAAATCTTTATGATTTTGACCCTGACAAGGATATGGTATCAAACGAGCAGCTGGAGGAGCTTGATAAGTATGCGCTTATGAAGCTCGACGAAATTATCAAGACTGCATGCGGCGGTTATGAGGTATATGACTATCATACAGTATCACACGCAATCCATAATTTCTGCGTTGTTGATATGAGTAACTTCTATTTCGACGTGCTCAAGGACAGACTTTACACCTCTGCACCAAACAGCGCTACAAGACGCGCGGCGCAGACAGTTCTCTATAAGGTTCTTGACGCACTCACACTTATGCTGACTCCAATTCTTGCGTTTACTGCTGATGAAATTTGGAGAGCAATGCCTCACGATTCATCAAGAAATTCTGAATCACCGCTGTTTAATGAAATACCACAGCCTGATTTCATTGAAGCTGACGATGATTTCATAGCCAAGTGGGACAGAATTCACGCTGTAAGAGTCGACGTGCAGAAGGCACTTGAGCTTGCCAGAAACGAAAAGGTTATCGGCAAGCCGCTGGAGGCAAAGATATCGCTTTATGCCGACGGCGAGCTTTATGATTTCCTTAACGGCGTTAAGGATGCGCTTCCTGAGATCTTTATCACCTCAGCAGTTGAGGTGTCAAACGGCGAGGGCAGCTTCAAGGGCGACGTGGAAGGACTTTCAGTTTCCGTTTCCAGGGCTGACGGCGAGAAATGCGAGCGCTGCTGGAAGTATTCACAGACAGTAGGCGATGATGCTGAGCATCCGACGCTTTGTTCTCATTGCTCTGATGTTATCAAACAGCTCGGCTTAGAAGAGTAAAAATAATAGGCACACAACCTCAAAAAGCTGTGTGCCTAAAATAATATAATTAAAGGAAGTTTATTACGTGCGGCTTAAAAACAAAAATATCTGGTCCGTTGTAATGATAATATTGATAGTTGTATTCGACCAGGTAACCAAATACATTGCAAAATCGGAGCTTTATCCTGACAAGGCTAAGGATTTTATCAAAGGCTTTGTGGAATTTCGCTATGCGGAAAATACGGGAGTCGCATTTTCAATGTTTAGCGGCGGCAGGGTGATTTTTGTTATTCTTACCTGTGTCGTGGCGCTGGGGTTAATAATATATATGTATACCCGCGCCCAGAAGAACCTGTGGCTTTACTGGAGCCTCGGCGTCATTGTCGCCGGCGCAATCGGCAATCTTATCGACAGGATATTTCTCGGCTACGTTATTGATTTTATTAATCCCACATTTGTTGATTTTGCCGTGTTTAATATTGCGGACTGTGCAGTTACCCTCGGTACGGTGAGCCTTGTGGCGTATCTTGTTTTTGATATCTTCAAAAAGGAGAAGAAAGATGAGTGATACGCTGACGCTTAAAGTGGATCAAAGCATGGCTGGAGTACGTATTGACAAGGTGATCAGCAGCAGTATGGAGGATTTTACCCGCAGCGGAATCTCGAAGCTGATTGACGGCGGCAATGTGACAGTCAATTCGTCGCCGGTGGCTAAGAATTATAAATGCAGGGAAGACGACACAATAGTTGTAATCATTCCCGACGCAGTGCCCCTTGAGGTGGAGGCACAGAATATTCCGCTTGACATCGTGTATGAGGACGGTGATCTGCTGGTGGTGAATAAGCCAAAGGGAATGGTGGTTCATCCGGCGGCAGGTAATTACAGCGGCACGCTTGTAAACGCACTTTTATATCATTGTAAGGACAGTCTCAGCGGAATAAACGGGGTTATACGTCCCGGAATTGTGCACAGGATAGACAAGGATACGTCAGGACTTCTGATAGTGGCAAAAAATGATGCGGCTCACCTGAGCCTTGCCGAGCAGATAAAGGAACATTCCTTTCACCGTGCATACCAGGCGGTCTGCTACGGAAATATTAAAGAAGATTCCGGCACTGTGTGCCGTCCTATCGGCAGGAGCCCAAAGGACAGGAAAAAAATGGCTGTCACAGAGAAAAATTCAAAACATGCCGTAACACACTATGAAGTAATAAAGCGTTACGGCGGCTTCACCCATATAAAATGTATACTCGAAACGGGCAGAACTCACCAGATAAGGGTGCATATGGCGTATATCAATCACCCTCTTGCAGGCGACGCTGTTTACGGACCGAAGAAGGTCATTGAGTCCCTGGGCGGTCAGTGCCTTCACGCCGGTGAGATAGGATTTGTTCATCCTAAAACAAAGGAGTATATGGAATTCAAGTCCGAACTGCCCGATTATTTTACAAAATTTTTAAAGAAACTTGAAAATCACAGCATGTGACATCAGGAGAAAACTATGGAAAAAACTTTCGAAAACTGGCTTGTTGTATCCGATATTGACGGAACTCTCAACAATAAATTCAGAAAACTGCCCAAGAACAATTATGAGGCGATTAAAAAATTTACGGAGCTGGGGGGCAATTTTACGCTCGCTTCCGGAAGAACTGTGTCAAGCCTTAAGAGAAATTATGACAGAATAACTCCAAATCAGCCGGCGGTTATCCTTAACGGTGCAGGCATACATGATTATAATCAGAATAAAACAATATGGCGCAGTACAATCGGCCCTGAGGGCAGGCAGTTTGTCAGGGAAATTTCGGAGCTTTTTAATACTCACGGTCACAGCCTTGACGTCGGTATTTTTTTTGACGATTATGTGTACATTATAAAAAAAGGTATACTTTCAAGAGGTCAGATGTATTTTGATAAAACGCATTATCAGATAACTACCATTGACGAGGTTCCGGAAGAGGGCTGGATGAAAGTTATCTTCTGGTCAAATCCGCTGACTATAAACGAGCTACAGAAATATATCGACAAGAACCCCAATCCCAAGGCTAATTTTATGGCGTCATCTCTTTGGAGCCTGGAGATGCTCCAGGAGAACACTCATAAGGGCGTCGGCATTATGCGGCTGGCGGATATGCTCGGCATTGACAAAAGTCACGTGGCGGCAATCGGAGATTATTATAACGACTGGGATATGCTTAAAACGGTAGGTCTGCCTGCATGTGCCGGGCAGGCTCCCAAACCGATACATAAGATATGCAGCTATGAGGCATGCCACTGCAACAAGGGCTGTGTTGCAGACCTTCTGAATTACATAATGTCAGGCAGGGCGGAAGAGGATATGGCAAAAAAAGCCCTGTCAAAATAACGGAGCGATAAGTATATGTTTATTATCGGAGCACATCTCAGCTCATCTAAGGGCTACTCTGCTATGCTGAGGCAGGCGCAGGAAATCGGCGCTAACACCTTTCAGTTTTTCACCCGAAATCCAAGAGGCGGCAAGGCAAAGGACATTGATTGCAGTGACGTTGAAGAATTTTTAAAGCTTAAGGAAAGTGAAAATTTTCCTGTAATTCTTGCTCACGCACCGTATACCCTCAATTGCTGCAGCGATAAGGAAGAAGTCAGACAGTTTGCGGTTAATACGTTTGCCGATGACCTGAAAAGAATGGAGTATACACCGGGTCAGCTTTATAATTTTCATCCGGGTTCCCACGTGGGACAGGGTGCTAAAAAGGGAATTGAGCTGATTGCCGGCGCGCTCAACAGCGTTTTGTACAGCGAAATGACTACTACTGTTTTGCTGGAAACAATGGCGGGCAAGGGAACCGAGATAGGACGTAATTTTCAGGAACTTAAAGAAATTATCGACAAAACAGAACTTAGCGACAAGCTCGGCATATGCCTTGATACCTGTCATGTTTTTGACGGAGGCTATGATATAGTCAATGACCTTGACGGCGTGCTGGAGGAGTTTGATAAAACAATTGGTCTTAGCAGGCTTAAAGCAGTTCATCTAAATGATTCAAAAAATCCCATGGGCAGCCATAAGGACAGGCACGAAAAGATAGGGCAGGGCAATATAGGAGCCGATGCGATGGCAAGAATCATCAATCATCCTGCCTTAAAAGACCTTCCTTTTTATCTTGAAACGCCGAATGATATCGGCGGATATGCAGAGGAAATAAAATTATTAAAAACATTGTATGATTAAAAATGCATAAAATATACATTAATGCAAAAAACAGGACTGTGAATTTCACAGTCCTGTTTTTAATATATAATATATAATTATTTTGCAGAGCTATCGTAATACAGCAAAGCCAAGGTCAATAACCCCGCCCAGTAATTTGCTTGTCTTTCTCAAGTTTAAGGTTTCAGCAAACCAGAGAAGAATAAGCGCCACAAGTATTGCGATAATCAATGTTTTCTCCGTCATAATAAAACCTCCCTGCCGATAATAATATTATATACTATTCGCCAAATAAATCAAGTTATTTTATACAATTTGACATAATAAAAAAAAATACAAAATAACGTTGAAAAAATTTAACATTTGTTTTATAATATCACAGATGAAAATTTAAGAAATTTATTATGGGGGAATTTATTTTGAGTCAGATTCTTATGACGATAGTTGCAGATACCAGTCCGCAGTTTACTACAACGCTTGTTGTTGCAGGCATGGGAACTGTATTTGCAGTATTGATTATCCTTATTGTAATATTTAATCTTTACGGCAAACTTGTGTCAAAACTCGAAAGCGGCAGCAAAGAACACAAGAAACCGAAGATGGAGAAAAGTGCTGCTCCTGTTCCAATGGCAAAGCCTGCTCCGGCAGCGCCTGCACCGGTTGTTGACTCCTCAGTCAGCCCGGAGATCGTAGCTGCTATTACTGCGGCTATTGTTGCAAGCGAGGGTGCAGGAGTTACCATTCGCTCAATCAGAAAAGTAAATGTAGGCTCGAGAAATCCGTGGGCTGCGGCAGCTATTGCGGATAATACGAGACCGTTCTGAGGGAGGAATTTTTCTTTATGGAGATATTAGAAGGAGTTTGGCAGGCATTGTCGGATATTTTTACAAACTCCGGATATGCATATTTTTTCAGTGGCGACGGATATAAGAATTTGATTATGATTTTAGTATCCTTCGTTTTTCTGTGGCTCGGTATTAAAAAAGGATTTGAGCCGCTGCTTATGATACCAATTGCATTCGGAATGCTTCTGGCAAACATACCGGGAGCGAATCTTGCTGTTCAGTACAGTGACCTGGCAGGTTTCAGGGATCTGCTGGCAGGCAGGGGAGATTTTGTAGGCTGTACACCGGGACTTATGGATTTCCTGTATTTCGGAGTAAAAGCAGGCGTTTATCCGCCGCTTATATTCCTGGGCATAGGTGCTATGACCGATTTCTCACCGCTTATTGCTAACCCTAAGAGTTTTATCCTCGGAGCGGCAGCACAGTTTGGTATTTTCCTGACATATATAGGAGCGATTTTGCTGGGATTTGCACCAAACGAAGCTGGTTCTATCGCAATCATCGGCGGTGCCGACGGACCTACTGCAATTTTTGTAACGTCAATGCTGGCGCCGGAAATGCTGGGTACTATAGCCGTGGCGGCGTACTCGTATATGGCTCTTGTTCCGATGATTCAGCCGCCTATTATGAGAGCTCTTACCACAAAGAAAGAGCGCTCGGTTGTAATGGATACTCTGCGCCCCGTTTCAAAGCTTGAAAAAATTCTGTTCCCGATTATGGTAACAGTTATCGTTTCACTTCTTCTTCCGGATGCCGCATCACTTGTTGGTATGCTTATGCTGGGTAACCTCCTTAAGGAGAGCGGAAGAACCGAGCGTATCGCCAAAGCCGCTCAGAATGAGCTTATGAACATTATCACCATTATGCTTGGCGTATCAGTAGGTGCTACAACCTCCGCTTCAAGTTTCCTTAAATTAAACACTATTCTGATAGTTGGTTTGGGATTTGTTGCGTTTGCGCTGGGCACAGCAATGGGTGTTATTTTCGGCAAGCTTATGTATATCGCAACAAAGGGCAAGGTAAATCCGCTTATCGGTTCTGCCGGAGTTTCAGCTGTTCCTATGGCTGCCCGTGTATCACAGAAAGAAGGTCAGAGGGAGAATCCGTCAAACTTCCTTCTTATGCACGCTATGGGCCCCAACGTATCAGGCGTTATCGGCTCAGCCGTAGCAGCGGGTATTCTTCTTACTCTTCTCAAATAACAAGAATATTAATATAAAGGGTGGCGTTTTGTCACCCTTGTTTTATCACTATAACTATATAACTTAATTTACATACAGGAGGAAAATTATGCCGCTCAATGAGATGCAGCAGTTGGCTGTCAACACTACAGAGGGACCGCTTCTTATACTTGCCGGTGCAGGTTCCGGCAAAACTACAGTGCTTGTAAACAGAGTGCAGCATATAATAGAGTCCCGGCTTGCTATGCCGTGGCAGGTGCTGGCTATAACATTTACTAATAAAGCCGCCGGTGAGCTTAAGGAAAGACTTATAAATGCAGTTGGTCAGGACGCCGATAATATATGGGCGCATACTTTTCATAGCTGTTGTGCCAGGATTCTGCGCCGCTTCGGCGAATACATAGGTTATACCGGCCACTTTACCATATATGATACGGACGATTCCAGAAGAGTGATGAAGCAGTGCCAGAAACAGCTTGGTATTGAGGACAGATTTATTAATCACAAATCTATTTTAAACGAGATAAGCAGAGCCAAGGACAGCCTTATCGGTCCTGAGGAATACAGCGCCATGGCGGCAAATGATTTCAGAAAAAGCAAGATTGCCCAGTGCTATGAGCTTTATCAGCAGGAGATGAAAAAATCAGATGCGATGGATTTTGACGATATAATTTATAATACCGTCAAACTTCTTCAGGAAAACGACGAGGTAAGAGAGCTTTATCAGACGCAGTTTAAATACGTTATGGTGGACGAGTATCAGGATACAAACCACGCTCAGTATGTGCTCACGTCGCTTTTGGCTGATAAGTATAAAAATATATGCGTTGTCGGTGATGATGACCAGAGTATATACAGATTCAGGGGCGCTACAATTGAAAATATCCTGTCCTTTGAACAACACTATACGGGAGCAAAAGTAATACGCCTTGAGGAAAATTATAATTTTCCTCAAGGC
>HHCFR02800__coassemble_1415_pt1 | contig 21935 bp, 18 predicted proteins | sample HHCFR02800__metabat2_high_PE_036 | metagenome-assembled genome bin HHCFR02800 | reverse complement strand
GGCGTCATCTTCTCGTCAGCGGCGATCTGCTTTTCGTAAATATCAAGATTTCTTGTGCTGTATTCTTTTTTGACAGACATGTGATTGATTTCAATATCCGAATATACCGCCTTACCGCTGTAAAGCGCTGTTTCATGAACTCTGCCTTTCCATGCGATGAAATTTCTGCGGTTTATAAGCCGCTCCCTGTAGTAGGAGAAAATCGGATTGCCGTCCTCGTCAAACGCTGTGTTGTATTTCATCATAACGGCGCTTTCATCCTTTAGCTGATTTTTAAGCGCTGTCAGCTTTAACGAATTGTCTTCGGTAATAACATCGTCGGCGTCAAGCCACATGATATAGTTCATGCTGGCCTTGGAAAACGAATAGTTTCTTGCGGCGGAAAAATCATCCATCCATTTAAAATCAAACACCTGCGGTGTGTAGGAATACGCAATTTCTTTTGTTTTGTCGGTGCTTCCCGTGTCCACAATAATAATTTCGTCAGCTGCCGCCTTGACGCTCTCAAGGCATCTTGAAATGACCGCCTCCTCATTTTTAACAATCATGCATAAGCTCAATGTAGCCATGGTATCATACCTTTCAGAAAACATTTCGCTTTATAATATGCAAAAAAATAAAAGGAGGAAGCCCTCCTTTTATTTTTACAATGATCATTAATAGTCTTTTCCGCGGTTATTGCCCTTGATAAAATCGTCCTTGTCGTTGAGCATCCATACGCATTTGCCCCACATGTACTGCAATTTTTCTTTGGCAGTCAGGTAGAAGGTGAACGGTCTGTGGTTTTCCACCTCGTCATAAGTCGGAGTAGAAAGCTCAGCCGCCTGCCCAGTGACCTCGGCGGCAGAAATAATAACTATCTGATTGTCCACAGGCAGCATAACCGTTTTTGCATTGCTGATATCCAGCTCGACAATATAGAAGTACATGCTACGGGCAACGGCGTCCTTGCCGTCTTTATGGCTGTGGGTGGCTTCAAATCCGATTTTTCCTGATTTGATATAAGCCGTCTCTCCGAAATCGTAGAGATCCCATCCTGCAAACCTCTCAGAGCTGGAGTTTACCGTCACGCTGACAGGCTTGTCTTCAACAAGAAATTCTGCGTTTCTGTCGCCGTCCAGAGATGCGCACAAAAGTACAAGCTTGTCGGCTTTGCCTGAAAGTTCAATCGTCTGTCCGTTGGCAGTAACAGCATTGTTGCCGTCCTTGTTGATGACAAATTCCTTAGCGTTTGCGGTGATTTTTTCAGGTATGATTTCGTAAGGCACGGTGTATTCAAAGTCGCCCGTTTCGCCCTGTTTTGTGATTATGTTTTTGTCATATTCAATTGCAGCAGGGGTGAATACTGCTTTGTTGCCGGTTACTGACGACTGCTTGAGTTTCAGCGCAAAGCTCTTTATTTCATACGGTTTAAAGTCGGTTACGAGTTTTCCGTCTGACACTACTGCGTCACATTTGTATTCTTCGCTTGCATATATTTCTTTTGCTGACTCAATGCCCTCGCCGAGAGTCAGGCTGAAGCCTTCTGACGGCTTGTTGGCGCCTTCGTTGAGCCTTACTATAATTTCGTCGCTGTCCTCCGCTTTCTTAATGGCACGGATGATTACGTCGTTTGTTGACACACTGCCGAAGGAGTATTCGCTTTTGAGCACACCCTGATGTTTGTCTGTAATGTATGCAGTCATCGGTGTAATGAATTTTCTTGCCTCAAGCTGTGTTGCCGCGCCGACTTTGCCTGAGTGGCTGTAAAGCGCATAGGAATATCTGTTAAGTCCCAAATCCATAAATGACTGCATGGAGTCGATACGGTAATTCTTCTTAGGAGTGTGAAGAACGGTGAGTCTCAGTGTATTGTCCTTAAATTTGTCCCAGCCGTATTTGCACTCGCTGATAACGGAAACGCCGAATTCTCCGCTTCTGTCGGTAATGTCAGCCCATTTTTGAGCAGGCACTTCAAAGAGCTTTTCGCTCATGTTTTCTCTTTCAATTGCTCCCAGACCGAGGTCAAAGGTGGCTTTATCGTTTTCACAGGTGAATGAAAACTTGTTTTTAGCCATTGTCCTGAGTGACTGCCACTCGATTTCGCTGTATACCTCAACAACGTCCGAACCGTCAGTAAGAGCCACAATGTTTGTGAAAGTACTTCTCTTGTCGCTCTGGATTACCTTGAACGCAACCCTGGCAGGTCCCTGCTCAAGAATAGTGATGGTGACTATGTTCGGCGTTCTGTCCGCTTCCTTGTTTGCCTCTTTGAAGTTCATTTCCCATGCCGGCCAATCTTTTGAGCCGGTGTATTTGAAGAGTCCAAGGGTAACAGGCTCTTTCAAAAGCTCTTTTTCGTCAAGCTCTTTGTCAATAATTGAGGTAATGTTGCCGCGGGTGTTGAGAGTGACAATATATTTCTGATTTTCCATAATATTGTCGGTGTTGATTGAGATGTTGCTCTTTACCGAACACGGTCTGTCAGACGCTCTGAAATCGTAAACCCTTGCCCCAAGGCTCTTGACCTGAGCTATGAAAACGACCTCGATGGTGTCGTCGTCAACAGTGTTTATCTGCGACTTGACTTCCTTTCCGCTGTCGTCAAAGACACGAACGTACGATCCCTCAAAGTTTTTGAGCCTTACTGTAACTGCTCCGCTTCTCTCAGCTTCGATGGGGTTGTATACCATTACCGGAGTTCCCGTGCAGAAATCTGTTTTCATAAGTCCTGATAAGGACGCCGCCGAAGCCTCCAGCTCATTGGTAAACTGGTTCATGGAAACTGCAAGGTCATTCCAGGAGCGTTTGTATACCCGCTGGCAGGAGGTGCCGGGCATATCATCGTGAAACTGGTGTGCAATTGTCCTTTTCCACGCCCTGTTAAGTGCGTCCTGATTGTAGTCAAATGCACCGAGATAAGCCGCCGTCACACTGCTTCTCTCAGCGGCGTCTGCAAGCTCCTCACAGCGCCTGTTCCAGCGTTTTCCCACCGCCCTTGACGTGTAGCCGCCTACAGCGTGATTCTGCATTACAAGCTCGTTGTTCCAAACAGGGAGCTTTGCTTTCTGCTCATCTGTAAACTGGCTGTCAATATCGTGGTATATCTCGTCCGCCGCAGTTGCAACTACTTCAATGTCGCTGCTGTCATTCTTCTTGATTTCCTCTTCAACAAAGCGTATTGACGGCTCTTTCGGAGCGCCGCCTCTGTCGCCTATGCCGTGGAAAATATATGTCCAGTCCAGGTCATATTTTTCGTTTTCCTTGAATTTATTTAAAACAAAATCCCAGTCACGCAGCTTTTTAAGCGTGAAGTAATATGAGTGAGGATTAACGCTTGCGTATACTTGGTTTCCGTCAACGCCCTGCCACTTGCCGATATCAAAGGGTACGCCGTAAGCACTGCCCCAGGCAAGCTTCTGTGTGGTGAATCCCATAAGATTTGCATGGTGCATAATGCTGGGAAGCGCCCAGCCGAAACCAAAGCAGTCAGGGAGGTAAATGTCAACGGAGCGCTTGCCGAAATTTTTTTCAAAATAAGAATTGCCGAAAAGTATGTTTCTGAATAACGCTTCGGGAGAGGGGATGTTAACGTCGCCGTTTTCAAAAGCCGAGCCGCACACATTCCATCTGCCTGCTTTTATGTATTTTTTCATCTTTTCAAAAAGCTCTGGATAGTATTCCTGCATAAGCTCGTATCTGTATGTGCCCTCGAAAGAGAAGGTGTATGTGGGGTATTTTTCAAACATCTTGAAATTATCTACAAGAGTGTTATAAATGTATTTGCTTATGGTTTCTTCAAGGTCCCAGCACCATACTGTGTCAAGATGGGATGTTGCCACGGTGTAAATTTTTTTCTTGTTCATATTAATTCTCCTTAATTCAGATTACTTCCAGCCGTTGCTGTATTCTTTGTTGTGCTCGATATATTCGTCAATCAGCTTTTTAGCCAGCGAATAGGAATTGACCAGCGGATGCAGGGTGAGTGCCTGAACAGCCGTTCTTTTGTCCTTTTGGCGAATTGCCTTTGAAGCAAGGCGCTCATAAATTTTAACTCGCCTGATTATTTCAAGGTTCTGTTCGTCAACCTTGCCCATACGGTGCGGCACACAGCCGTCGGCGCTGACGTCGCAGGTGATTTCTACCACGTCGTCGTCCCTGAGCCCGTCAATGGAGCCGTTGTTTGGTATGCACATTATCATAGTGCCCGTTATGCCGCTCTGAGCATTTTCTATAAATTTCAGCGCTACTCCGGCATAGCCGCCGTCATCCTCTTCGTAAATGTCAAATTTCCATGGCTGGGTGCGCTTTACGCCGGTTTCGCTTGCCATATAGCTGCCTTCACGCATGCCGTACCATTTGCTGAATACCTCAAGACATCCTTCAAAATCGTTTTCTATATCCATTTTTGAAAGCTCGTCTGTCATGCTTTTGTTTATGTCGCGTATCTGTTCGCCGCGTGTTTTGTCCGCATTTAAAATATTTTCAACTGCTTTTTCACGGTAGTAGAAATAGTAGAGATATTCGTTTAATATGCACTTTCTGTCCCTTAAAAGTTCCTTGTCAAAATAGCGCATGTCGGTTTTTATATATGCCTCGTCATTTTCAATGAGCTGGGGCATGATTTCCTTGCCGTTCAGCATAATGCTTTTGAAATATGACAGGTGATTAAGTCCGTATACTTCGCCGCTGATGTCGTCGGGTGACGCATTGTAAAGAAGGGCAAAGGAGCGCAGCATTCCTGAGGGAGCGTCGCATATGCCGTAGGTGAAATCATAACCCATGTCCCTGAGCGTCTGGGATACCACGCCTGCCGGGTTTGTAAAATTAAACACCTTAACATTCTGTGATGAGTATTTTTTTATCAGCTCACAGTACTCAGCCAGTGCCGGAACGCTCCTCATTGCAAAGGAGAATCCTGCGGCGCCGGTGGTCTCCTGACCGAGAATGCCTTTATTAAGAGCGATTCTTTCGTCCTTAGCCCTCATGTCGTCTTCGCCCACACGTATGGTGGTGATTACATAGTCGGCATCCTTTACAGCCTTAACTGCGTCGCTTGTCAGAGAGAATTTCATTTGCGGACACAAAAGCCTTGCCACGTGGGCAGCCATGCCGCCATAAATCCTCAGCTTTTCTTCGTTATTGTCCATAAAGCACAACTCGTCAATGCCTAATTGCTGCGCTTTTCGGGCGATGCTTTTTGCAAGAAACATTGAGCGGACTCCGCCTCCGCCGATGACCGTTATTTTCACCTGCAACACCTCTTTTTTTAACCTAACTTTATTTATAAGTATAGTGTTTTTTGCAAGAGAAATAAAGATGACAAAGCGACAAATATTTAAAAATAGTGACGTATTATATATTTTTATTGATAAAGTGATTTTCTTTTGATATCATTTATATTACAGGGACGGGGGTGATATCATGGCTTTGACTTTCTATTTTAATAAAAGCAAAATTCAGATATTCAAAGTTTTTTCTGGCACGCTTGACAATAGCATAATGATGCATTCGCATACGAAGAACAGCTATGAGCTGCACCTTATTGACAGCGGCAGGGCAATACTTGAAACTGAGGACGCTCGGTATGAACTTGTAAAAAACATTCTTTATGTAACAGGGCCAAACGTTGCGCATAAGCAGACTCCCGATAAGGATATGCCGATGCATGAGCTTTGCGTTTATTTTAAAATTTTAAACAGTCAGGAAAACGACAGGGCAGTCAGCATGTTTTGTTCACGTCCTTTTTGGATAGGCAAGAGCAATGCCGCTGTCCGCCGTATATTAAAGCAAATGACTGAGGAAAGCAGAAAAAACGGACCCTGGAGGGATAGCGTTTTATCCTCCCTTGGTATCAGGCTGATAGTGGAGATGGCTGGTCTTTATTTCCCCGGAAATAGCTTGGAAGCGCCAAACCCTGATAATACCGACCTTAACGAAAGCCGTTCATGGATTCTCGACCAGCTTTTTCAGGAGGACTGCAGCAGCGTCAGTCTGGAGGATTTTGCCGGTAAAATGGGGGTTTCTCCCCGACAGGCGGAAAGGATAATCAAAGATTACTACGGCTCGTCATTCAAGAAACTTCGCAGTCAGGCGAAACTTGCAATGGCGGCAACTCTGCTTGAAAAGGAGAATACGACAGTACAGGAATGTTCGGTAATGTGCGGATACTCATCAGTAACTTCCTTTTCAAATGCTTTTAAAAAAAAATACGGCGTTACACCAAAGACATATAGAAAGCAATATTTTGAGCAAATTTGACTGACTTACTTAATTGAGTAGGCAATATTTATAAAAATAATTAAAATTTGCTTGCAATTTTAGGCAATAATTGTTATTATTAATTAGTTGAAAAAATTACATAAGGAGTAAAAACAATGGGTGAGACAAAACGAACCTATACGGGTAAAGAGCTTGCAGGCTATCTTGTAGGTATGTTCGGACAGAACCTTATCTACAACATTATCTCTACAGGTCTCTACTTCTATTTCCAGAATGTTATCTGCCTTCCGGCGATGGCTCTGGGATGGATTATGACGATAGCGAGAATTTGGGACGCTATCAACGATTTGATGATGGGCACAATAGTTGACAAAACAAGAAGTAAATGGGGCAAATGCCGTCCGTATCTTCTTTTTGCGCCGGCACTTATCGGTTTAATTACTATTCTGACTTTCATAAACGGCAACTACGCCACAGCTGACAGCACATCACAGAAAGTGCTTATCGTTGCATGGGCAGGTATTTCATATGTTCTTTGGGGAATGAGCTTCACTGTCTGCGATATTCCGCTTTGGGGCATAACTTCTCTTATTACAGAGGACGAAAACGACAGAAGCAAGCTTCTCGGACTTGCGCGTATTGCTGCCGGTGTCGGCGGTATCGGTGTGCTGGTTGTACAGATCGCTCAGGCTGCCAGCGAGATATTCAAGAGCAAGGGTATGGATTCCTCAACTGCTTCTCAGTATGGATTTATTCTTACCGTTGTTATTATGACTGTTTTCTCGGTAATTCTGTTTGAGTTTGCCGGTATCAGCACAAGGGAGAAAGTACAGTCCTCTGAAAAGAGATATACTTTCAAAGAGAATTTCCAGATCATGTTCAGAAACAAGCCTTTCAGACAGATATTCATATCAGGCGTTCTCAGAAGCCCGATTCAGCTTCTCATGATCGTTGCTATGACACTTGTTACATATTACTATGCTAACGGTAATATCATGAACATCCTCAAATACAACGAGGACGGTTCTTTAGCAGGAATTGACTTTAAGATTCTTATAGGTCTCGGAAGCGTTGCCGCAGGTCTTTTCGTTGGCCAGTTTGTTGCAATGGGTATCACTCCGGCTCTTACAAAGAAGTTTGAAAAGAAGAATCTTTATAATTTCTATTCTATCGCAGGTGCATTTCCGTTCTGCTTTATCTTTGTGTTCTATAAGCTTTCAGGCGGCGACCTTACCACAACCGGATGGTCAATCGTTATCGGTATCTGCATGCTCTTTGCCAGCGCAGCATTCGGCGGTATCAACGTGCTTCAGTCAGTAATGATTGCCGACTGTATCGACTACGAGGAGTACACAAACGGCGTTCGTACCGACGGCGTATTCTTCTCAGGACAGAGCTTTATCACAAAGCTTTCAGCAGGTCTTGCAACAATATTCTCATCAGCTGTATATGCCTATGTAGGCTACAGCGGCGCTAATATTGATACTCTTAACAGAGCTATCGAGGACGGAGCAAGCTTTATCACATACGACGGCGGCACAGGTGCCGGCAAATATGCGGCTGCTATGTTCTTCCTTATCTCTATTCCGCCTGCAATCGGCATGCTTCTCTCAGCAATCCCGACATTGAAGTATGCTCTTACTGATAAGGAGCATGCAAGAATGCTCAAGGAGCTTGTTTCCAAGAGAGACGGCGAAGCAAAGGACGCTTAATCCACTATAAAATAATAGCCTGTAAAATAAAAATGCAATGGAGTGATCCATTGCATTTTTTGTTTGGTTAAATTTTATATACAGATTTATTTTTTCCTTTTTTTAAGAGCAGGGAAGATAACCGGGGCTTCCTCATCAGCAAGCTGCATTTGCTTTAGCAAAAGATATTTTAGCTCGTGGCGCACGTGAGCGTATCTTGGGTCGCGCACAAGATTGTTTTTCTCTATCGGGTCTTTTTTTAAATCGTAAAGATAGCTTTCAAAATAAATCTTCGATTTGTGATGGGCATAACCCGTAGGTGCCATGTCGCGAACCTCATACTTAAATCGCTCCGTCCTGATTGCCCTGGAATTTGAAGCCTCGCTGATCTGAATAAAAACGCAGTCACGTTTCATCTGCGTGTCCTTTTCCATTACTGTAAGGTCAATGCCCATATAACTGTCAGGTATCGGTATTCCCGCCATGGAAAGCAGGGTGGGCGGCAGGTCAATGAGCGATGTTAGCCGAGTTTCTGTCCGTCCTGAGTCAAATCCTCCGCCCTTGATAATAAGGGGAGTATGTATTGCGCTTTCGTGGCAGCTTCTTTTGTATTCCGGATTCCTGGTCTTAAAATGGCTTGCGTGGTCCGACGTGTAAATTATAATGGTGTCGTCATAAATTCCTTCTTCTTTGAGCTTGTCAATCAGTCTGCCGACATTGTAGTCAAGCCTGTTAATTGCCGATATGTAATCGGGGTACATTTCACGGTAATCGCCTTTTAGGAATGTAAGATCATCGGGCAGGGGATAGCTTTTGAATTTTTCCACTGTCGGTTTGTAGCCCTCGTATTTGCCGTGGTCGTTTTGGTGATGCGGTTCAAGCTGGCTGACAAACATAAAAAACGGCTTGCTTTTGTCACGCTTGTCAAGGTATTCAAGCGCAAAATCATTAATGCAGTCGGCTCTGTAACCCTTAAAATCAATTTTGTTTCCGTCGCCGTCAAAGACATATCCGTCATATCCGTGGGAGGTGAATTCCAAAACGTCGGCGGCTCTCCAGTATTGATATTCGCCCTGCCTGTCTTTGGGAACAGGCTTGCTTTCGCAGTGAACTCCTATGCCCGGCAGTCTGTCGGAGGCAAGGTGCCATTTGCCTATGTAAGCCGTTTGGTAGCCTGCGTTGTTAAAATATCTTGCCAGCGGAGCAATGTCACGAGGAAGGGCGATTCCGTTAAAATAACAGCCGTTTTGTGTGGCGTATAATCCGGATTGCAGACACGCCCTTGCCGGTCCGCATACAGGCTGGCAGGTGAAATTGTTTTCAAATTTTACACCTTCACGGGCAAGACGGCACAGATTTGGCGTTACTTCTTCATTTACGGTGTCCCACCGCTGTTGGTCTGAAAAATAAAAGATTATGTTTTTCTGATTCATGATAGTCCTCCTTGCTGTCAGAAAGTAAATCCTGTTACGGCGTTAAATATGTTAATCAGCGCCACGGACGATAATACAACGGAAAAAACTGCGTTTACTGCTGATGCAGACAGCTTCTTGTTTAATTTTGAGCCGATAATTCCGCTTATAATCGCCGTGCAGATAACCGCCGCGATTATCGGGAAATATTCTCTGAAGGGCTCAAATTGATTGCTTATGAAAACCATTACAAGCCTGCTTAGCTGGCTAAAGAAAATAACCGCCACCGAGTATACTGCGCTTTCCTTGACGGTGAAAGAGAAAAGAAGCGTGAGGCACGCAATGTTCAAAAGCCCACCGCCGATATTCAGAAAAGTGCTTATCATTCCAAGTATGAACGCAGTTATAACGATAATGACAGGACTTTTCAGCTTAAAGGATACTGCGTTTTTTAAATTAACATAAATAACAACAAAAATAATTATTGCCGCTATCATTATACCCTGTATTCCTTTTACCGTGTTTTCGTTCAGCCGTGCAAAGGCTTGGCTCAGGATTGCGTTTCCTGCAATGCCTCCCAGCACGGAGCCAAGAGAAATATATATAACGATTTTTTTGTCAAATTTTGTCTTTGACACTATGTGACTTACGCTGGAACTTATGCTCATGGAAAAAACAGCGCAGCTTGAAATAAACCCGACGGTTTCAACACTGTGATACCCGATCAGGTCAAGCACGGGTTTGATTATTATTCCTCCCCCAATGCCGATAATGGCACCCACGGAGCAGGCGATAAGTATAATTAAGCAGTATATCAGTGTAATCATAGTATATAGCTGTGTAGCGTGTTATTTCAGTCTGGCAATGGTAACTCCGTTTTCACCCTCGCCGTATTTTCCCAGCCGATATTCTGCAATGTTGGGATGACGGCGCAGATATTCTGTAACCGCTGAGCGAAGGGCTCCGGTACCTTTGCCGTGAATGATTCGTATTTCCTCAATGTTATTTAATACACATTTGTCAATAAACAGTCCGAGAGTTCCCAGCGCTTCATCCACCGTGTCGCCCCTCAGGTCAATTTCTGTCTTAACATCGGCGTCAGCTCTTGATGATGTGCGGTATACGTTGTGCCTTGGCGTTTTCGGCTTTTCTTTCGGCTTGTCAAGCAGCATTATGTCTGAGAGTTTAACTCTGGTCTTTAGCAGTCCTGATTTTACAAGGACTCTTTCGCCGACTTCTATAATTTCACCCTCGCCGATACCCTTGATGACGATTCTGTCGCCGGGCTTTGGCTCACGGGGCAGCTTGTAGTCGTAGTCCCAGTTGTCCGCCAGCTCGGCAGGGTTAATGATATCGTCCATTTCTCCCGTCTGAGCCCTGACGGCACGGCGTGCTTTTCGGGCAATTTCCGTGGCGTTTGTGTCGTTTTGCTCTTTTTTGAGCTTTTCAAGCTCCAGCAAAAATTCAGCGGACTTTCGCTTGGCAGCGTCAATAAGCTTTTGTGCCTCACGTTTGGCGCGGTCAAGCTCCCTGTTTTTCAGGGTTTCGATTTTGTCCTTTTCTGACTGAGCCTTTTCAACCGTTTTTCTGGCTTTTTCGGTCATTTCCTCAGCCTTTTTTCTCTCTTTTTCAAGCTCTTTTCGGGAGGATTCGAGATTTTCCAGTACCGCCTCAAAATCTCTGTTTTCAGAGTTTACTATGCTTTTTGCATGCTCCACAACGTTTTTATCCATACCCAGATGCTCGGAAATGGCAAAGGCGTTCGACCTGCCCGGAACTCCGATAAGCAGTCTGTAAGTAGGCCTCAGCGTCTGCACGTCAAATTCGCAGCAGCCGTTTGTTACACCGGGAGTGCTCAGGGCGTATGCCTTAAGCTCGGCATAGTGGGTGGTGGCAGCTATTACAGCTCCTTTTGAGCGCAGATCTTCTATAACGGATACAGCAAGCGCCGCTCCCTCAACAGGGTCCGTGCCTGCACCGAGTTCGTCAATAAGAATAAGGGATTTTTCATCAGCCTTTTGCATAATGCTGATGATGTTTACCATGTGAGCCGAGAATGTTGAAAGTGACTGCGCAATGCTCTGCTCATCGCCGATATCAACAAGAATCCTGTCAAAAACAGATATTTTTGACCTGTCTGCCACGGGGATAAGCAGTCCGCACATAACCATAGCCGTCAGCAGACCCAGTGTTTTAAGAGATACCGTCTTGCCGCCGGTGTTAGGTCCGGTGATTACGAGCGTATCGTATTCGTCGCCCAGAGATATATCAATGGCAACTACTTTTTTTGCGTCAATCAGGGGATGGCGCGCCTTTTTTAATTTGATTATTCCGTCATTATTCAAAATAGGTTTGGACGCCTTCATTTTATATGCCAGGCGAGCCTTGGCAAAAATGAGATCCAGCATAACGGCGCTTTCGTAGGAGTGCTTAACAGATTCGGCAAAGTCACCAGCTTCGGCAGAAAGCTCGTAGAGAATTCTAAGAATTTCGTCGCGCTCTTTGCCGTGGAGCACCTTGATGTCGTTGTTAAGCTCAACAACTGACGACGGCTCGATAAATACCGTTGCGCCTGTAGACGACGTGTCGTGAACAAGTCCGGGAACACTGCCGCGGCATTCCGCCTTTACAGGCACTACGAATCTGCCGTTTCTCTGGGTTACGATTGCCTCCTGAAGATACTGCTGATAATGAGATGAATGTATCATTGAGTCAAGCTTTTCCCTGACGGAGTTTTCCTTTGAACGGATTTTTCTCCTGATATCTTTAAGCGTCTCAGAAGCATTGTCGGAAATTTCCTCTTCGCTTATTATGCAGGTGAATATTCTGTTTTCCAGATATTTGTTGACTGTTATGCATTCAAAATAAGAATCAAGACTGGTTTTAACCGAGCTGCAATGGTTCCTCCATTCGTAAAGAGTCCTGATTGAGCGCAGACAGTATGCAATATCAAGCAGCTCCTTGCCGTTAAGCGAACCGCCTGCTGCCGCTCTGTGCAGTGGGTTATTTACGTTTTTAAGACCTGAAAATGACGGAGCGCCAAAGCGTGCCAAAAGGGAGAATGCGTCCTCAGTCTGGGTGAGGAGCATTTCAGCGTCATTGATCTGAGTAACAGGTTTCAGCGATTTTGCAAGCTCAGCCGCATCCTCGCAGGAACATTCGGCGGCGAGCTTTTCAAGTATCAGGTCAAGTTCGAGAGTTTTGTAATTTTTATCCATGTTTTTATCCTCTTCTGAGGTTATTGTAATGCCTTGTAAAATTCAAGGGTGGGGAGTTTTTTCTGTACTCTGGTAAGCAGATATTTTTCGCTTATCTGCGAAAGAAGCTGCGTGTTTTCCTCAGACAGATTAAATGAAAAAATTTTTTTAGGTTCCGTCAGACATATGTATCTAATGGCGGTTATAACATTCTTGGGGCATACTGCGGCGCCTTCTTTCGGGCAGTTTGAGCAGTAGATGCAGCCGTTTAGCGTGTCGAAATACATTATATTCGTTTCATACGTGGCGCACTCGGCGCATGCAAGTATGTTAGGCATGTATCCGCTCAGGCACATGAGCCTGAATTCTACAGCGGACTTGATTATCCTAAGGTCTTTGCCGCTGTGGCACAGCAGATGAAGTGAGTTAAGCAGTACGCTGAGCATTTCATTAGCAGGCTGTTCCTCCTCGGCAAGCTCGTATGCCAGCTGAGCAAAATACTGCGCCAAAGCAAGTCGCACAATGTCTTTTCTAAGGTCAAAAAACACCTCAATAGGCACTGCGTTGTTAATCGAAAAAGCGTCGCGACCCCTGTAAAGTGAAAAATCCGAGTACGCAAACAACGAGGTAGAGGAGGCAAGTTTGCTTTTTACCTGTTTTGCTCCTCTCACGAATGCCCTTACAAGTCCCCAATCAGCAGTAAGGAGAGTAACTAAACGGTCACTCTCCCCAATTGTCTGTTCTCTGATTACTAAGCCTTTGGTCGTAGTCGTCATTCTGATAAGCCTTTTCGTTCTTTTTATAATTCAGGTAATCGTTTACTGAACCTGTTTCCCAAAAATTGAGCCAATCTTCATCCATAATAAACACCCGCCGTAAAATATGCGGCAAATAAGGAATCACCTGAGCCGCCTTATTATTTTATCCTATGGCGGGTTATTAATTTGTGCCACTTTAAGGAAAAACTAATCAAGACCGAAATTGTGAATCAGTCCCTCACGGTTTCTCCAGTCAAGTTTTACCTTTACCCAGCATTTTAAATTAACTTTGATTTGGAAAAATTTTTCAATGTCCTGCCGTGCGTAAGTGGATATTTTTTTGAGCATAGCTCCGTTTTTGCCTATTACCATGCCTTTGTGGCTTTCACGCTCGCAGTAAATGGTTGCTTCAATGTCAAGGATGTCCGCATTGTCACGCTCACTCATTTTTTCAATGGCAACAGCTATTCCATGGGGAATCTCCTTGTCCATAAGCCTCAGTATTTTTTCACGTATTATTTCAGCGACAAGCACTCTTTCGGGCTGGTCTGTCAGCGTGTCGTCGGGGAAATAATGCGGCGACTCAAAGGTCAGCTTGTCAAGCTCGGCTTTTAGCTCGTCGATATTGTCACCGTTCTGGGCGCTGATGGGAACCACCGCCTGAAAATCATAAAAGGACGTCAGGTAAACAATCCTGTCAAGCAGCTCCTTTTTGTCCTTTATCATATCAATTTTGTTTATTGCCAGAATCACCGGGAGCTTTTGCTTTTTAAACATCTGGATGAGCTGAAGCTCCTGTTCATTGAGCTCGCCGTATGGCTCTGTTAAAAACAGGCAGGCGTCTACGCCGCCGACAGTATCTCCCACAGCGGCATTCATCTTTTCGCCGAGCTTGTTGTGAGCTCTGTGAAATCCGGGCGTATCGGTAAATACAAGCTGAATCTCACCCTCGGTAAGCACGCCCATTATTTTGGTCCTGGTGGTCTGCGGCTTTGAGGATACTATCGCTATTTTTTGACCCAGTATTTTATTGAGCAGTGATGATTTGCCGACATTGGGTTTGCCGACTATGGCGATAAAAGCGGTCTTGGTCATTATTCGTCACCCATATAGTAGCTGTTATTTCTCTTCCAGCCGATTTGTGTCAGCACGGTTTCCTCTTTTTCTCTCATATGTACTTCCTCAAGTCCGCCCTGCTCGTGGTCGTAGCCCAGCAGGTGGAGCATTGAATGTACTGTAAGAAATCCGATTTCACGCTGGAGCGGGTGATTGTAAAGCTCAGCCTGCTCCACAGCCTTTTCCATGGAAATAACTATATCGCCCAGCAGTTTTGCGCCGGTGTCGTAATTGATGTCATATACGCCGTTTTCGCCCAGAGGAAAAGAAAGAACATCTGTCTCCCTGTCAATGTTGCGGTATTGCTTGTTAAGTTCTCTTATCTGTTCGTTATTTACAAAACGCACGCTGACCTCTGCCGAACCTTCAAAATTTTCAAGCTCAAGCACCGCATGGCAGCAGCGTCTTATAAGCAGACGGATACCGGTAGGTATTTTTACGTCTTTCTGGTCGTTAGATATTATTACTTTTACGGAGTCCATTATTTTTTCTTCTCCTCCTTTTCATATTTTTCGTATGCGTTTACAATGTCCTGAACGAGCTTGTGGCGCACAACATCTTTTTTGCCGAATTTGCAGATGCAGATATCATCCACATCTTTGAGTATATGCAAAACCTTTTTAAGCCCCGATTTTTTACCGTCGGGCAGGTCTATCTGTGTAATATCGCCGGTAATTACCATTTTTGAACGGAATCCCAAACGTGTTAAAAACATCTTCATTTGCTCGGGAGTGGTGTTCTGCGCTTCGTCAAGGATGATGAAGCTGTCGTCCAGCGTCCTGCCCCTCATATAGGCAAGGGGAGCCACTTCAATTGCGCCGCGTTCCTGATATCGCTGAAAGTTTTCCGCACCCAGCATATCAAACAGAGCGTCGTAAAGCGGTCTGAGATACGGGTCAACCTTGCTCTGAAGGTCGCCCGGCAGGAAACCGAGCTTTTCTCCAGCCTCAACAGCGGGGCGGGTGAGGATTATCCTGTTTACTTCCTTAGCCCTGAAAGCGGTAACCGCCATGGCAACTGCAAGATAAGTCTTTCCCGTGCCGGCAGGTCCGATACCAAAGGTAATGGTGTTATTGCTTATTGATTCGCAGTATCTTTTCTGACCGAGAGTTTTCGGCTTTACAGGTCTGCCCTTTGATGTGATGCAAATGGAGTCGGAGGTCATGGTGTTTAGCTTATCCTCGTTGCCCTCGTTTACCAGGGAGATAACATATCTCACATTTTGGTCAGACAGGCTTTCGCCCTTGCCGATAAGCACCAGCAGGGAATTGAGCGCCCTTACTGCCTTTGATACGTTTTCTGTGTCGCCGACCACCTTGAGGTCGGTGCCACGTGAAATTATCGACACTCCGTATTCACGCTCTATTAACTTAACGTTTTCATCAAAGCTGCCGAAAAGGCTGACTGCCTGATCCAGCGCTTCAAATTCAATTATCTGTTCTGTCATCGTTTTTCTCTACTTTTATTTTTTCTATTCTTCTTTCATCAACTTCCAAAACGGTAAATGTGAGATCCTGATAAACAGCAGTCTCGTTTTTGCCTGTCGGAAGATAACCCAAAAGGTTGATGACAAATCCCGCAAGGGTGTCATATTCACCCTCAGGGAATTCAACGCCGAGTATTTCCGCCACATCGTCGATGTCAGCCACTCCGTCAAAGGTGTATGTCTTGTCGTCAATCTTGGTGACAAGCTCTTCTTCCTTGTCATATTCGTCACGAATGTTGCCCACAATGCTTTCAAGCACGTCCTCCATTGTGACGATTCCTGCTGTTCCGCCGTATTCGTCCACAACAATCGCCATCATTATTCTTGTTTCGGTCATCTGGGCAAAAAGCTTTCCGCATGGGATTGTCTCCGGCACAAACAGCGGTTTGCGCAGATAATCGGAAATTTTATCATCAGGTGTTATTTCTGTGCCTACAAATTTGAGAAGATCCTTTACGTATATTATGCCGCAAATGTCATCAAGATCTTCTTTGTAAACGGGAATTCTTGATCTTCCGTGTTCTATTGAGACCTTCACTACCTCTTCGATAGGATCGTCCAGCTCCACCGCGTCCACGTCGGTACGGTGAGTCATTATGTCTCCTGCGTTAAGGTCGTCAAACTCAAATATATTGTTGATCATTTCACGCTGATCTTTTCTGAGTTCGCCGATTTCCTCATCGCCCTCAACAAGCTGTTTGATTTCTTCTTCCGTTGAATTTCCTTTTTTAAAAAATTTCAGTAGACCACTGCCCATAAAGGCATATACCTCCAAATCTGATAGCATATTTTTTACAGTGAATTGTAAAAATAATCTAATCTATGTTATTATATAATAAATTATTATTTTTGTAAAGCCTTGTAAAGAGCCGTGTTTATAGTCTATAATCATAAAAGCAAAATATACTTAAAAGGAGGAAGCGCCTTGCTTGAGCTTTTGAGTGAAAAACAGAATGTGTGGGATGTTCTTGCCAACACCGATAAGCCTATAGCCGTTTACGGTATGGGAAACGGTTCCCAGCGCATAATTGAAACAATAGAGCGTTTCGGCGGAAAAGTCAGCGAAGTGTTTGCCAGCGATGATTTTGTCAGGGGACACTCTTTTTTAGGCCATAAAGTGCTTAAATATTCACAGGTCTGTGAAAAATACGATGATTTTATTGTGGTACTGGGATTTGCCAGCCATCTGGATGACGTTATTGAAAATATTAAGCGGATAAATTCACAGCACCCGGTCTATGCGCCGGACGTTCCAGTGGCAGGCTCAGGACTTTTTACAATAGATTACGTGCGTGAAAATGAGGAGAAGTTTGACTTCGTTTACAGCCGTCTTGCCGACGAAGAGAGCAGGCGAGTTTATCTTAGCATCCTTAATTATAAAATCAGCGGCAAAATTCATTATCTCATTGCCACTTTCTGCGATAAGGAAGAGGTCTACCGCAGTATATTGAAACTGTCCCAAAATGAAACCATTGTGGATATGGGAGCGTATGACGGCGATACAATAAGGGAATTTCTTTCCTTTACAGACGGTAAGTATGACAGGATTTATGCCCTTGAACCCGACGCTAAAAATTATAAAAAGCTCCTTGCAAATACTCAGGGTATGGAAAACGTTTTTTTATATAATGTGGGTGCGTGGCATAAAAAAGACACGCTTATATTTGATAAAAAAGCAGGCAGGAATTCAAAGCTGTCATCAAAGGGCGTGGCTGTCAGCGTAACGGATATTGATTCGCTCATTGACTCTCCCGTCACGATGCTTAAGATGGATATTGAGGGCTCGGAGCTTCACGCTTTGAAAGGGGCTGAAAAAACAATACGAAAGTACAGACCTAAGCTTTATGTTTGTGCGTATCACAGAAACGAGGACCTTTTTTCTCTGCCTGAAAAAATCCTTGATATTTATGACGGCTATAAAATTTATTTTAGGCACAGCCGTTATATTCCGGCGTGGGAATGTAATTTTTACTGTACAGCGGATTAGTTAAAATGAATTTTAACAAAGCACCTCACGGTAAAATTGCCGTGGGTGCTTTTTGCTACTAAACAGTATTGACGCTATTATAAAAACCGATTGAAATTAATCAATCGGTTTTTCTTTTAGGATTATGATAATTTACATAAGTGAAAGATAAAGGTCTTTGATTTCCTCAACGCTTGTTTCCCTCGGGTTACCGGGTCTGCATGCGTCGTCATATGCTGACTGAGCAAGGAAATCAACGTCCTCAGGCTTTACAATTTCCTTGAGGTCAGCAGGAATGCCAACGTCCTGAGAAAGCTTTTTAACTGCGTCAACAGCTGCCTTGCGTGCCTCGTCAAGAGTCATATCGTCAACACCCTTAACTCCCATTGCCTTTGCTATATCTCTGTACTTTTCACCGGTTGCAGGAGCGTTGTATTCCATAACCGTCGGAAGAATGATAGCGTTGGCAACGCCGTGAGGTGTGTCATAAAGAGCGCCCAGCGGGTGAGCCATTGAATGAACGATACCCAGACCAACGTTTGAAAAGCCCATTCCGGCAATATACTGACCGAGTGCCATTTCTTCTCTTCCCTCAGGAGTGTTTTCAACAGCGCCGCGAAGGCTCTTTGATATTATCTCTATCGCCTTCAGGTGGAACATGTCGGACAGCTCCCAGGCGCCTGCGGTAATGTAGCCCTCAATTGCGTGAGTAAGTGCATCCATACCGGTTGCGGCAGTGAGTCCCTTAGGCATTGATGCCATCATATCCGGGTCAACTACAGCAACTACAGGAATGTCGTGAACGTCAACGCAAACCATTTTTCTGTTCTTTTCTGCATCTGTGATTACGTAGTTGATAGTAACCTCAGCGGCAGTGCCTGCTGTGGTGGGAACTGCGATAATAGGCACGCATTTGTTCTTTGTCGGGGCAACTCCCTCAAGTGAACGAACATCTGCAAATTCAGGATTCTTGATGATAATGCCGATTGCCTTGGCAGTATCCATTGATGAGCCGCCGCCGATTGCGATAATACAGTCAGCGCCGCTTGCCTTAAACGCCTCAACGCCTGCCTGAACATTCTCGATTGTGGGATTAGCCTTTATGTTGCTGTAAATCGCATAGTCGATTCCGGCATTGTCAAGAACGTCGGTAACCTTCTTGGTTACATTGAACTTGATAAGGTCGGGATCTGAGCAAACAAAAGCTTTTTTAAAGCCTCTGCCTTTGACCTCAGTTGCTATTTCCTTAATAGCCCCTGCGCCGTGATAGCTCGTTTCATTTAACACAAATCTGTTTGCCATAAATATTACTCCTTTACTTTTATTTTGTAATTTTATATTAACATATAATTGTTAAAAAATCTTTAAATTAAAAATTTTTGTGTAAGAAATATTGAATTAATTATGGTTATAATATGCGCTTTTTATGGTGATGTATTTTGTGCATTATAATCTTTATGTTTTGGTCATTCGTAAACTGCATAATGGCTTATAAGGCTTATAAAATAAAAGCAACACAAAATGTGTTGCTTTTTTGGTGGACGCGAAGGGAGTCGGCGTATGCGGCGGCAAGCCTTGCATACTGATGGCTCGCCGACCGACAAGGATGTCGGTACCCGCCTCGCCGCTCTTCGCTAAAAACAATTCACGGGATTGTTTTTTTAACGCTCAGACCCTCACGGGTTCGACTCCCTAAAATAAGAAAAGCAACACAAAATGTGTTGCTTTTTTGGTGGACGCGAAGGGAGTCGGCGTATGCGGCGGCAAGCCTTGCATACTGATGGCTCGCCGACCGACAAGGATGTCGGTACCCGCCTCGCCGCTCTTCGCTAAAAACAATTCACGGGATTGTTTTTTTAACGCTCAGACCCTCACGGGTTCGACTCCCTAAAATAAGAAAAGCAACACAAAATGTGTTGCTTTTTTGGTGGACGCGAAGGGAGTCGAACCCTCGACCTCTGCAATGCGAATGCAGCACTCTCCCAACTGAGCTACGCGCCCGTGCTTAAAATATATTATCACAAAATATTATCGTGTTCAAGTAGTAATTTATTTATACTGCATTATAAAAGGCTGATATTTGCCTGATTTTACATTGCTTTGACTAAAGACTGATTCAGCCTGAAAAAGTTTAACAAAAAACAAATTGCCGTTTTATACACGGACGGCTTTGTTTAGGCAAAAAGAAATTCCGGAGCACGAATCGGCTCCGGAATTTATCTGGTGGAGCATAGGGGACTTGAACCCCTGACCCCCACACTGCCAGTGTGATGCGCTCCCAACTGCGCTAATGCCCCATGCAAAGTAAGTATAATATATAACAAATTCTTTGAAATGTCAATGATATTTTTATTGCCAAAGCAAATAAAAAAATATATAATGTCTTACAGGTGATTATATGAAACAATTTCTCGAAGTAGGGCTGATGAACAATACCCACGGAATAAGAGGAGAACTCAAGCTGATATTATGGTGCGACGATATCGAATATCTAAAGCAGTTTAAAACATTATATCTTGACGATAAAGGCAAAGAGTCTGTTGACGTGCTGGCTGTTCGTCCGCAGAAAAATGCGGCGATTATCAAGCTTTCCGGCATTGATACTATTGAAAAGGCTCAGGCTCTCAAGGGCAGGGTGCTTTATTGCAATCGTGACGACGCTGAGATCAGCGAAGACGCTAATTACATTGCCGATCTTATCGGGTGCAGTGTTATAGATATCGACAGCGGTGAGAATTACGGTGAGGTTACGGATGTTCTCAATTACGGCTCGTGTGATATTTATGAGATAAATGCGGCAGGCAAGCGGCTGATGATACCTGCAACGGCAGATATAGTTAAACAGATAAATACCGATAAAGAAGAAATACTTATAAAGAAAATGAAAGGATTGTTCGATGAGGATTGATATTCTGACTCTTTTCCCGGATATGTGCGATACCGTAATGAGCGAATCCATAATAGGAAGAGCCAGGAAAAACGGCAAAGTGCAGATAAACTGTATAGATATACGCAATTATACCCAGGATAAACACAGAAGGGTTGACGATAAGCCCTACGGCGGAGGTATGGGAATGGTTATGGCGGCTCAGCCGATATATGACTGCTTTCAAAGTCTATGCGGCGAGCTTGGGTGCAGACCGCATCTTATATATTTGACTCCCCAGGGCAGAACTCTTACGCAGGAGAGGATAAAACAGCTTTCAAAGCTGGATAATATTGCGCTTTTATGCGGACACTATGAGGGAATTGACGAAAGAGTCATTGAGGCGCTTGAGCCTGAGGAGATATCTGTAGGCGATTATGTGCTCACAGGCGGCGAGCTTCCTGCCCTTATTGTTGCGGACGCTGTGTCACGCATGCTTCCGGGAGTGCTCAGCGATGATGAATGCTTTCAGGAGGAAAGCCATTATAATTCTCTTTTGGAATATCCCCAGTATACGCATCCCGCTGAGTGGCAGGGCAGGCAGGTGCCGGAGATACTGCTTTCCGGGAATCATGCCAAGGTCGACAAATGGCGCCGTGAGCAGTCGTTAAAACGTACCGCCAGTCGCCGTCCTGATCTCTTAGAGAGAGCCGAACTTTCTGACGAAGATAAGGATTTTTTGTCGCAATTGGAAAAAGACTAAAAATTAATGTGTAAATTGCACAAATAACCACATAATAATTTGGTTAAAATTAACACGTCAAACGAACTTAATAGGAATTTGTTGACCGAATTGAATTTGGTGGTATAATATGTAAAGAAGAAAGGTTAAGGTTTACATTATACAAGATATTGTACATTTTAAGAATGAGAGGTTATTTTTATGTTTGTAAAAGATGTAAAGGTTGAAAATCAAGTTGGTCTTCACGCACGTCCTGCAACTTTCTTTATTCAAAAAGCAAATGAATTTAAATCTTCCATTTGGGTTGAGAAGGAAGAGAGAAGGGTAAATGCCAAGAGCCTTTTGGGTGTTCTTTCACTGGGCATCATGGGCGGTACAGATATACGCATCATCGCTGACGGATCAGACGAAGAGGCTGCCGTTGAGGGACTTGTTGCACTGGTAAAAAGCGGATTTACCGAATAATTGGAACGTGAATGGTTATGGCGTCTGTCATATGG
>HHCFR02800__coassemble_1406_pt1 | contig 22149 bp, 21 predicted proteins | sample HHCFR02800__metabat2_high_PE_036 | metagenome-assembled genome bin HHCFR02800 | reverse complement strand
TTCCAGACCGTACCAAACACCGTAGAGCAGGAAAACTTCGCCCTTGAATTTCCTGTGTTTTTGTACAATGTGGTTGAGTATGAAGAATCCTAATATGCACCACACGCTCTCATACAAAAACGTGGGATGGACGGGAAGATCCGGGTCGACCTCAATACCCTTTTGAGCAAGGGAATCAGCAGTTGCCTCAAGCGTCTGCTGAATTTTAACGCTCCACATTCTGAAAGGTGCAGTTGTGGTATTCGTTCCGAATGCTTCCTGGTTAAAGAAATTGCCCCAGCGACCGATTCCCTGCCCGATGAGAAGTCCCAGCGCACCGAGATCAAGCAGATTCGGGAAATTAATCTTGCCCGTCTTACAGCCTATTGCCGCACCGATAAGAGCGCCGATTATGCCGCCGTAAATCGCTATACCGCCGTTCCATATCTGGGGTATCTCGGCAAGGTGATCTTTATAATACGACCATTCAAACGCCACGTAGTAGAGCCTGGCGCATATTATGCCTAAAATCGTGCCCCATATCAGCACATCCGTCATGCCGTCAAGACTCATTTTCCACTTATATGCCATTCTGCCACCGTACAAAACAGCAAGTATAAAACCGAAAGCTATAATGATTCCGTACCAGTGTACATCGTGGCCGAAAATTGTAAACGCTACCGACGGCAGGTCAAAATCAATACCAAGCCCCTCAAAATAAACTCTTGTGTAATCACTCATTTTTATTCACCGTTACCAGCCGCTTTGCTCTTTACCACAGATAAAGCGCTGTAATCCTCCCTCATCATATCTGCAAGCCTGTTTTCAATATCATTTTTGGTAACAGACTTGTATATCTCAATAGCGTCAAAAACTGAATATCCGCTGAAATAAGCGTTGATAAAGCCGTTTGCAATGGAATCTATATCGTTATAATCCATTATTTCTCTTCCGTAAAGCAGACGTCTTGCAGTTTCAAACTGCTCGTCTGAGATACCTTTTTCGCGAAGCTCTTTGACGGCTTTTTTAATCTCGCTGCTGACTGCCTGAGGGTCTGTGCTCTCGCCGTCGAACATAACTGCCTCATAGCCGTAGCCGATAAAATATTCTTTTGAAAATCCGGTATTAATCAGCCCCTGTGAAAACAGGCGGTCATAAAGCGGTGAGGTATCACCTGCAAGAATCTCAAGCAGAATATTGACCTCAACGATTTTTCTTATATCCTGAATTGGTTTCTCACATTTTTCCTTATAGCCGAAGGAGAACACCGGCATGCTCATAGCAAGGTTATATTCGCAGTAATTGCCTGCAATGCTTTGGGGTTCTTCCTCAAAGGAACGCTCAATCTCCAGCTCAGGAGCCTTTTTAAGCATCCTGTCGCACACGTCCAAAACCTGCTTGGCAGTAACGTTTCCCACCACTGTAAGGCACATATTATGGAGATTATAAAACGTGTCGTAGCAGTCATAAAGCAGTTTGTCTGTAATCTGAGCAATTGACTCCACGGTGCCGGCTATATCAATACGCACAGGATGATTGTGATAAAGCAGTCTGAGAAGATTAAACGTACTCATCCAGCCTGCAACGTCATAGTACATTGTGATTTCCTGCCCGATTATGCCCTGCTCTTTCTCAACCGTTTCCTCTGTAAAATACGGGTGAGTAACAAAATCCAAAAGTATTTCCAGCGACGCCTCAAAATTATCACTGCACTGAAAAAGATAACAAGTCTTGTCAAAAGAAGTGTATGCATTGGCGCTGGCTCCGGTTTTTGCATAGCGTGCAAACGCGTCGAGGTCCTCGCTTTCAAAAAGCTTATGCTCCAGAAAATGAGCAATACCCTCCGGCACCACCGTCCATTCACTGCTGTCAGAGCGTTTGAACCTTGTGTCTATAGAGCCGTATTTTGTGCCGAATACCGCATATGCCGAGGAATAATTCTCCTTTGGCATAACAAAAATTTTAAGTCCCGATTCGTGGTCTATCTCGTAATATTTCTCGCCGAGTTCGGCTGATTTGATTTCTTTCATCAATTACCCTCCTTCGGCGCTGAAAGTTTATAAATCGTATCAAGGCTGAGAAGTCCTGCGCACTCAATTACCTGCTGCTTTGTAACAGCGTCATTTTCTGCGGCAGACTCTTCAGGAGATTTCACCGTAGCTGATGTTATCTGGTTTGTGTACCAGCCTTCGATAACCTCAGGAGCGTCGTTTACTGACATTATCGCATCGTGAAGACCTATTCTGGAGGAATTCAGTTCCTCGTCAAAATTGCCTGATTTTATCTCGTCAAGCTGATGAAGTATCTCGCTGACTGCCTTGTCCATATTTTCCTCATTGCAGCCGCACTGAATCATTATATAGCTTTTCTGTTTCGTATATCTTGCTGAGCAATAATAGCAAAGGCTCATTTTTTCACGCACATTGGCAAAAAGCTTTGAATACGGGCCTCCGCCGAAAACATCGCAGAATGTACGCATTGCCGCAGTAAGTTCGTCTTCGGGCTTAAGATTAACCCTGAAGCCTAAAACGATTTTGCCCTGCTTTACGTCAATACGTTCCATTTTTTCTTTAACGCTGTCTGCCTTGGGGACAAACACTGTTTCATTTAAACCGCTGTAATTTCTGTTAATGGCTGAAAAAGCGTCTTTCAGGTGACTTGCAAAAGCGTCATCGTCTGCTTTTCCCACAACGGTTACCATTATTTTAGCCTTTTCAAGGGCATTTTTCCAAGCCGAAAGAACGTCTGAAGCAGTTATTTTCTTAACGTCGTCAATTGCACCGTAGCGGTCAACTCCGTAGGGCTCGTCCGCAAACATAAGCTGCTCCGCTTTTCTTAAGACATATATTCTTTTTTCATTCTGCTCGGCTTCAATTTTTTCTATTAATATACGTTTTTCAGCCTCCACATCCTCGCTGAAAAACTCGCCCTGCTCATTGAGTCTCGGCTCAAACAGCAGAGAGGTAAGAAGTTTCAGACACTCAAGGGATATACTGCCTGAATCCAGGGAGAATCTGTCGTCAAGGCTTGACACACCCAGCTTAAGCACCTGGGACTCCCCCACCTTTGTCACCACAGCTGACAACGAAGCACCGTACAGATACGCAAGCTTTTTGTTCAGGGACAAAAGGCTCGGATACTGCCTGCTTTTTCGTGATATCAGATTAATCATAAGGGCGTTTACCGCCGCCGTTTCCTTGGTAAGCGGTACGGCAAGACTTATGGCTGTTTCATTGGTTTTAAAATGCCCGGCGTTTACGCTTATCAGTGTTACGCCGCTGACGATTTCTTTTTGAGTAAAGTCCAATTTTATTCCTCCGGATACTTTAACTTAAAATTATATTTATTAATATAACATATTATTGCCAAAAATTCCACATATTATTTTACAGCAGAAGATAAAGCAGAGCGAGAATCAGGGTATTGTCCGCATCCTCTTTGGAAAGCAGCAAAATAAGGGCTAAAATTATAAAAAAAGACTTATCCTGGGACTCGTCGTTATCATCACGGTTAGAAAGCTTCTCGTCCGTTTTTTCAATGTCCTTTGGCTTATTTTCATAAGTGTTGCTGTGACTTTCACTGCCCTGCCTTTTTGTCTGTGAATTATCCGTATAACGGGAGGCACGCTCGTGCATCTCCTGCACTCTTCTTTTGGCGGCGTCTATATCTGATTCCGAGAAACGTGGCATTAAAACAGCTCCCTTAAAAGCGGCAGTATCTCAAACAGCTTTAATATACGCAAAGCCTGATCTGCCTTATCCTGAGTCTTGGGATTAAGATGCGGCTTGAGCGCCATTATCAAATCGGCATTTTTGCTCTTAGTGGAGTTCATTTTTTCAAATATTGTTTTTGCTTTCATTATCATATCAAAGTCAATGTTGTCGATGCCGTTTGACGGCATAAGCGCTTTTGTCAGGTTTTCCATACCGATGCCGCCGTTGCCGCTGTTGTTATTATTTTGGGATTCCGGGGCTTTTTGCCCGGCGCTTTTTTGCGCCTCCTCGCCGAGGATCGACGAGGCGACGCTTTTTAGCATATTTATATCATCTGCACTGAGATTGTTTATTATATCATTGAGATTATCCATATCTGTTCCCTTACTTGTCTTGTGTTAGTTTTTTTATCAGTTCCTTTGCCTGAGGTGAGGCAAGCAGTTTTTCCGCAGCCTCCTTGCTGGACAAAACATTTTTGATTTTTTTCGTGGCTTCTGCCGAAAGATTTTTATTGATAAAATCATCAAGTTTTCCTGTTTCAGCCGCTTTTTTCATACCCTCTATATCAACGCCTGTTTTTTCTTTCGCCGTCTTCATCATTTTTTCAAGATCGCTGTTATTCATTGAAATAATCTCCCCTTTAGTGTATAATCTAATATAATCTATGAATATAAACGGAGTTTTATGAATGAGACTTGTGGTTGTATCAGATTCCCACAGAGCAATGGGAAATCTTTTTGAAATCATAGAAATGCACAAGAGCACTGCCGACAAATTCATTTTTCTGGGCGACATTGACGATGACTTTGACAGTGTGCTCTCGGTTTATCCTATGCTCAAATATCACCGTGTTGCGGGAAATAATGACTGGCATTCTCTTTTTCCCGCTCAAAAACTGATCGAAGAGGACGGGAAAAGAATCCTGATAGCTCACGGGCACACCTACCGTGTCAAATTCGGATATGAAACAATTATTCGGGAAGCGAAAAGATGCCATGCGGATATCTGCCTTTTCGGTCACACCCATACCCAGTACACCGGATATGACGACGGGCTTTACATTATGAATCCCGGCGCGGTTTGCAGCGGAGAGTACGGCATGGTGGATATTACGGAATCCGGAATAATGCTTATTCCGGCAAGCCTTTGATACAGGAGGACAGTATGCTGAAATGTGTTTTAGTAGGTGCCGGCGGATTTATCGGCGCCGTGCTCAGATATCTTATAGGGCTTATTCCCATAAAAGGGAATGATGCTTTCCCTTTTAAAACGCTGTTTATCAACGTTGCAGGCGCTTTTATGATTGGAATAATTACCGCTCTTGCCGAACGGAAAAATATCAATCCTAATTTGGTGCTGATGCTTCAGGTGGGAGTATGCGGCGGCTTTACTACCTTTTCAACTTTCGCTTATGAAACATCGGGACTTATGAAAAACGGCAACACCGCCCAGGCTGTGATATATGCCGTGCTGAGCGTTGTTCTCTGCGTGCTGGCGGTATTTGCGGCTCAGGCGGCAATCAAGGCAGTTATAAGCAGATGAAAATTTAATATTTAAAGCAAAAAAATCCCCCTGTCTTTTACGACAGGGGGATATATTTTATTAAACAGCTGTTGATTACTCGAAGGTAAATTCATTGTCTTTGAAATCAACGGTGCATTTATCACCGAGCTTCTTTTCAAGAATAAGCTCTGACAATCTGTCCTCAATCTTAGTCTGAATTGCTCGTCTGAGAGGACGTGCGCCGTAGACTTTATCAAAACCTGCGTCTGCCAAAGCTGATACCGCAGCGTCGGTAAATGTTACCTGAGTACCAAGCTGAGCAAGCTGTTTCGTAAGAGAAACAAGCATACGTCTTGCGATTTCCTTGATATCGTCCTTTTCAAGCTGTTTGAAAACGATTATTTCGTCAACACGGTTAAGGAATTCCGGCTTAAATGTTGCCTTAAGGTCTTCCATAACAAGCTTTTCGATATTTTCGTTTTCGTCCTTCTTGTCGTCACCGAAGCCCAGCGCTGACTTAGGATCGGTTATCTTAGACGCGCCGACATTGGATGTCATAATGATAACTGCATTTTTAAAGCTTACCTTTCTGCCCTGAGAATCGGTAAGAACGCCGTCCTCAAGTATCTGAAGAAGCATATTAAACACATCGGGGTGCGCCTTTTCAATCTCATCAAAGAGCACAACGGAATATGGCTTTCTTCTTATCTTTTCGGTAAGCTGACCGCCCTCGTCAAATCCCACATATCCGGGAGGTGAACCGATAAGTTTTGAAACGGTATGCTTTTCCATATATTCTGACATATCAAGTCTTATGATTGCGTCTTCGTCGCCGAACATTGCCTCAGCAAGAGTTTTGCAAAGCTCCGTTTTGCCGACGCCTGTAGGACCCAGGAAGATAAATGAACCGATAGGACGTTTCGGATTTTTAAGTCCTGCTCTGCCGCGGCGTATTGCCCTGGCTACGCTGGTAACCGCCTGATCCTGACCGACGATTCTTTCGTGGAGGATTTTTTCAAGATTAAGCAGTCTTTGTGACTCCTCTTCGGTAATCTGAGTTGCGGGAATACCCGTCCAGGAGGAAACCACGCTGGCGATATCCTCAACGGAGATCTCCTTAACCTGATGAGATGAAAGGTTCTTCCATTTCTCCTTTTCCTCGTCAAGAAGCGTCTTAAGCTTGTTCTCCTTATCCCTGATAACAGCCGCCTGCTCATAGTCCTGCGCTCTTACGGCGGAAGATTTTTCCTCCTCCAGAGACTTGAGCTCTTTTTCCATTTCCTTAAGATTATCCGGAACGGTGTACGCTTTAAGTCTTACACGTGACGCCGCCTCGTCGATAAGGTCTATTGCCTTATCGGGCAGGAATCTGTCGGCGATATACCTTGAGGACATTTTAACTGCGCTGACAATGGCGTCATCCGGAATTTTAACCTTATGATGAGCCTCATATTTGTCACGGAGTCCCTTGAGTATCTCAATTGCCTCCTCTTCTGTAGGCTCGCCAACCATTACCGGCTGAAAACGTCTTTCAAGTGCGGCGTCTTTTTCAATATTCTTTCTGTATTCATTAATGGTGGTAGCGCCGATTACCTGAATCTCGCCTCTTGCCAAAGACGGTTTAAGAATATTTGCGGCGTCAGTTGCGCCCTCTGCCGCGCCTGCTCCGATTATGGTGTGTACCTCGTCTATGAACAAAATTACGTCCTTGGCGTTCTTTACCTCGTCCATAGCTTTCTTGATACGTTCCTCAAAATCGCCTCTGTACTTAGTGCCGGCAACCATTGAAGTAAGGTCAAGGGCTACTATCTTTTTGCCAGCCAAAAGCTCGGGAACCTCGTTGCGTACTATCTTAAGCGCAAGTCCCTCCGCAATGGCTGTTTTGCCGACACCCGGCTCACCGATAAGGCAGGGGTTATTCTTGGTACGGCGGGAAAGTATCTGGATAACTCGCTGAATTTCCTCTTCCCTGCCGATTACGGGGTCTATCTTGCCCTCCTTGGCAAGGGCGGTAAGGTCTTTGCCGAATTCATCCAGAGTAGGAGTTTTCGATTTTCCGTTTTTGGACTTTTTGCCGCTTTCGTTTTGCTTTGCTTCGCCTCTGCCGATGTTTGCAGCTATTTCCTCAAAGAGCTGTCTTTCATCTATTCCGGCTGAATTGATAAATTTTACCGCATAGGAATCGCCCTCCTGAAGCAGTGCCAGCAGGATATGCTCGGTATCAACAAAACTGTTAAGCATACCACGGGCAATCTGAAACGCTACGTCAAGAACCCTCTTACTTCTGGGGGTAAAATCATCGGGCGTCAGTCTTGTCGGATTGCCGACACCGATGTTCTCTTTAATAAAATCTTCAAGATCAGATGCAGTTATGCCCTTTTCGTCAAGGGCGGAATAAGCCATACCTGATTCCGTTTTAAGCAGTCCCAGCAAGATATGCTCACTGCCTACATAATTATGTCCGAGATTTTCAGCGGATTTTATTGCCAAATTCAAAGCTTCGTTTGATTTTTGCGTAAAATAATTAAACCTGTACATAGTTATACCTCCCTTCAGGACATAACTACTTATTATCTAATTATATCCCGAATTATATATTTTCCCTAACATACTGGGCTCTGATTCTGTCGGCATCGTCGGCAGAAAATTCTGTCTCTGCCTGTGAAATTATTGACGCAGTACCCAGGGAATGAATCATATTACCTATATTTTCATAGCTTATATCAAAGCTGTTCATTGATACTCCGAGACGGGCAAGGGATATCAGCTCAAAAAATTCACTTACGGTCAGCTTTCTCGCCATCTTAAGTGTGCCCATAGCTCTGAATATTTTATCCTCAAAATCTGAATATTCCATAAGTTCTGTGCGGAATTTTCTCTCCTGAGCTACGATCTGGTCACAAATAGCAGTCAGATTATCGAGGGCATTCTCCTCGGTGATGCCGAGGCTGATCTCGTTTGAAAGCTCATAAAACGCTCCGTTTCCTGAATAAAGAGGTCTTATTGAGAATCCAAGCTTGCCGACCATTGCGCTGAGTGTGCTTATCATATTTCTCTCTCTTATAGCAGGAAGATGAAGAGCCACTGACGCTTTCATTCCTGTGCCGAGATGCATGGGGTTAGAAGTCAAAAAGCCGAGCTTGTCGCTGAATGCTATCCTCATGCTTTTGATAAGGACATTATCTATTTCGTCCGCCTTTTTATAGGCTTCTTTCAAGTCGTCGCCGACATTCATAACGCAGAGTCTGATATGATCCTCTTCGCAAAGCATTATGCTGCAGCTTTCATCCTTTGAAAGCAGGACCGCCGAATATTTGGTCTGGCGTGCCATTTCAGGACTGATAAAGCCTTTTTCCGCCAGAGCTATTTTTTCCATATCGCTCAGGGTGTTCAGCTCAATCAGGTCAAATTCCCCTGCAAAAGGCGAATTCTGCAAAGCCGCAAAGATTTTCTTACAAACCGTGCGTCTGACTTCATTACTCATTCTGCACGGAAACGGTGTTTTCTGTAAATTTCTCGCAAGTCTTATTTTTGATGACATAACAACATCGCTGTTGCTTCCCTGTCCGCTATACCACTTACTCATTTTTGCCCTCCGTAAGATCCTTTATTTTATCTCTGAGAACAGCGGCGTCTTCAAAGCGCTGTTCCTTAATCGCAGTTTCAAGCTGTGCCCTGAGATTTTCTACTGGATCCACCTGAGGCTCAGGTTTTTTCTCTGCCTTCTTTGGCTCTTCCTTTTCATCGTAGGAAATGAACTTTCCTATATGCTTTGTTTTGCCGTGGATTTTTCTTATTGACGGTTCAAGCCTGTCGCCGAATTTGTCGTAGCAGTCGCTGCATCCCAGATGGCCGCCCTTTACAATATCGTTAAAGGAGGAGCCGCAGGTGGAGCATCTGTCTACGCCGGCAATGGAATTCATTGCGGCAACTCCTGCTCCCAGGAAGTTTCCGAGAAAGCTGTCTGAGAAAAATTCGTTCATGCTCGGCATTCTGAATTCATCCATAACACCCAGTTCCTTAGCGCACTCGGAGCACAAATGCATTTCCTCGCGCTGACCGTTTATATTCTTTTTAATATGAGTTGTTGCCTCATTTTTATTACAATGTTGACATAACATAAGTCATTCCTCCTTAATTAATATATGCTAAAAGCATTTGTTTTAACTGGCTTGCTCTTATGGTATTCTTAGTATCAGGGGACAAGCCTTTAAAATTATTGTCACCGATTACCGCAAGCATCATCTGCGCCGCCTTGTCACTGACAACTCCCTGATAGTTCAAATTGTAAATATGAGCCTTGGCGTCCTTCTCACCTATTGAGGAACCCACTGAGTTTATCAGCGACACGATGGCATTTTCCTTACTGGCTGCCCTGGTAATCATTATACAGCCGCCGCCTCCGCGCCGTGACTCAATTCTGTAGCCCTGCTCAGGTGTGAATCGTGATGTGATAACATAGTTTATCTGACTTGGCACGCATCCAAGCTGTGCCGCAAGGTCATTACGCTGTATCTGAACAGTTGATGTGTTGTCATCAAACATGTCAAGAATCATATCCGCAATTACGTCACTTAGCTTCATTTTCCAATCACTTCCTTTTATGGTCAAACGAAGGCCAAATTCTCTTTTGACTTTGACTTTCTTTGACCTTCTGTTGTCATAATAGCACAAAGGTCAGAAAAAGTCAATAGTTTTTTTGACTTTTTCTGACCTTAATTTTTTATTTGCTATTTTCGCCCTGTTTTACGGGTTATTCACGTCTTTGAGGGGGCGGCAAGAAGTCGTCAGGATTATCGTCCCTCATCTGAGCGCGCTGTGCTTTCTGCATGCGGCGCTTTTTCTTTCTCATATTATTGCTTACCAAGAGGTACACATAAATGACCGCCAACAAAACTATCACCACAAGAATAATTTTCACAACGGTGCTGCCGAAAAATGATTTAACGGCATTTATAACCTTTAAAAATGTTGAAAGCTCAACATCATTTGCGGCAACAAGATCAATGGTTGCGATAACCTCGTCGCCGTAAATAATATTCGCCTTGCAAACTTCCTGCCCTTTGGCAACCGGTGCCTCGATATACTCCGGTTTGTCAACCATCTCAACGATAACGGCGGACTTATCCAGCGCCGCAGGAACAATAACGTTTACGTCCTCCTTGGCAACAAGCAAAACGCTGTCGGCGTCCTTGCCGTCCTCAACTGCAATTTCGCCGATAACCTCGTTCTGACTGGCAAGAGTAGTATATTTCAAGCTGTCAAAAGCCCATTCAAACAGCGATTTCGCATCTACAAACGAGCATTTTGTTTCATATGATTCGCCGTTTATCCTCTGCTGAGGGGATTTTAAAACGACGGCAAGATAATTGTATCCGTCCTTTGACGCTTTTGTTATAACACAATATTCCGCTTCTTCCGTAGAGCCGGTTTTGATTCCCTGGGCATACTCATAATAGTATGTCAGGTAGCCCGGCTGAAGCATCAGATTGGTATGGGTGAGAGTCATATCCTTATATTCAATCTGGGTAGTGGTGGAATATTTTACAAAATTTGGATTTTTAAGAGCAGCAATTGTAATGGTTGCCAGATCCCTTGCTGTGGAATAATGATTTTCGTCGTGCAGTCCGTCGGGATTGACGAAATGAGTATCCTTGCATCCAAGAGACTTGACGTATTCGTTCATCATTGAAACGAAAGCATCAGCTGAACCGGCAACATATTCCGCCAGCACATGGCAGGCGTCGCACGCCGAATACACCATGGTCAGGTACAAAAGCATATCAATGGTAATTTCCTCGCCCACTTCGATACCGGCAACCTGTGCTCCCGTACCAAGAAGCGCGTCATAGGCGGTTTGGCTCATAACAGTTTTTGCCTGAAGATCCTTAACATTATTAAGTACCACCATTGCGGTAACTATTTTTGTAAGTGAGGCAGGATAAAGCCGCTCGTCGATATTTTTCTGAGCCACAACAGGATAAGAATCATCGTCGAGATTAATAAGCATATAAGCCTCGGCATAAATTTTTCTGTCAGGCTCATAAGTTGCCGCCTGAGCGGTGAATGGCACGCCAAACAGCGTTGCCGCAATAATACAAATGGTTAAAATATAGGAAAGTGTTCTTTTCATGGACTTGACACCTTAATTATAAAAATATATTATATTAATAGTTTAACATCTTTTATTATTGTTTTAAAGACCATTTTATATTTTTTTGGAGAAAATTATGATTTACATTACCGGCGATACTCACGGAGATATTTCGTGCTTTAAAAATCCGCGCCTTTCCAAGCTTGCAGAAAAGGACATCCTTATTGTCTGCGGCGATTTCGGCTTTATTTGGAACCCCGATGACCCCAAAGAAAAGAAGAACATGGAGTGGCTGAAAAAGAGAAAATACACCATATGCTTTGTGGACGGAGCCCACGAAAATTTCGATATTCTCAACTCCTACACCCCATACCGCTGGAAGGGCGGAAACACCCACAAAATTGCCGACAACATCTACCACCTGATGCGCGGCGAGGTATTCACCTTTGAGGGCAAAACATTTTTCGTTATGGGCGGCGGAGAAAGCGAAGACGCCTACATGCGTGACAAGGGCACATCGTGGTGGGAGGACGAGCTCCCCAATGCCGAAGAACTAAAAAACGGCGTGGCAAACCTTAACGACACCGAAAGGAATATCAACTATATTCTGACGTACGAAGCGCCCACAATCGCAAAGGATATTCTTAAACAGCGCACAAACCAGAATATTATCATCACGCCGCTTAACACCTATCTTCAGGAAATTATGCACAACGTGGAATATATGCACTGGTATTTCGGCTCGCTGCATATCGATTTAAATATCAGCAAAAAAATGACCGCAGTATTCAACGAAATAATTGAAGTATAAATTAATATATAAGTCAATTGCGAAGCCCCGAACTTGTTAAGAGTTCGGGGCTTTTATTACTTTAATTCTGCCGCTTCTTCAATAAAATCACGGATACAGGCGTAAACCTCATCCTTATTTGTTTCATTTAGCACCTCGTGTCTGGCATCGGCAAAAAGCTTGAGCTGTGTTTTAAGATGACCTGTTTTCACAAGCTTTTCATATATTTCTTTTATTCCCTTTGAATAATTGCCTACGGGATCCATTTCGCCGCTGATGAGCAGAATCTTTAGTTCCTTAGGCAGTTTACTGTACCACTCGTCGCTGTTGGCGCTGATATTGAGCTTAACAAGGTCGTTCATTCCCTTGGCAGAGAATAAAAATCCGCAGTACTTGTCAGCAATATACTTATCAACTATATTGTTATCCCTTGTAAGCCAGTCAAAGGCGGTTCGCTTTTCGAACTTATTGTTATATGAACCAAAAGTCAGCTTATCCAAAAGTGGCGATTTATAAAGTTCTCCTTTTAACGAAGCAACTATGCCGGAGAGCAAATCACCCACCGGGGCGGCAGGGTTTGAACCGCCGGTGCCCATAAATATGACTGCGTCGGGTCCGTCGACAGTACGCTTAGCGGCAAAGCATCTTGCCACAAAAGAGCCCATAGAGTGCCCTAGGACTATTATTTTTTTATCGGGGAAAGCGGATTTTGCACGTTCAAAATTGGTATTAAGGTCTTTTACAAGATTTTTCCATCCGTCCTTTGAACCGAAATATCCCGACTGGCTGAAATCCTGATTTGATTTGCCGTGATTTGCCATATCGTGCATAAAAACAGCGTATCCGCAGCTTACAAGATATTCGATAAAATCACGGTACCTGCCCTGATGCTCCGCCATACCGTGGTTAATTACCACAACCGCCCTGACGTCTGAATTGTCAGGGAGGTATTCACAGGCGTATATATCGCAAATCTGTGTGGCTGACCTGAAAGTGTATTCAACAGTTTTCATAATTTTGCCCCTTAAATCATTTAATAAACAGAGCTAAGATATCATCTTGCGCTGTCAATTTCCGTCTTACGTTCCCTGTTTAAAAGTGAGTTTACCGCATCAAGCGGTTTCATACCATTATTGACGATATCGTTTACCGCAAAAATAATGGGCATATCCACATCATATTTGCGTGCCATACTTACAGCGGCAGGCAGAGCGTTGATACCCTCTACTACCATACCAACCTGCTTTATGGCATTTTCAGGCGAAAGTCCCTGACCGATCAGGTAACCGGCTCTGTTATTACGGCTGTGCATACTGGTGCAAGTCACTATCAGATCCCCCATACCGGTAAGTCCGCTGAATGTCTCGTGGGCGCTTCCGATTTTAGCTCCGAGCCTTGAAAGCTCAGCAAGTCCCCTTGTAATCAGCGCTGCCCTGGCATTGTCGCCGTAGCCGAGCCCTGAGGAAATTCCCGTTGCTAAGGCTATGATATTTTTCATAGCTCCGCAAATTTCTATGCCTGTGATATCAGTATTAGTATACACTCTCATAAAAGAACTGCTGAAAAATTCCTGAACAAAAACAGCGGTATCCATATCACGGCATGCAGAAACAATCGTTGTGGGCATATCACGTATGACCTCCTCAGCATGGGTCGGCCCTGAAAGCGCTACAAGGCGGACAGTGCTGTTATCAAGCTCGTCGGCAATAACCTCTGTAAGAGTCATAAGAGTGTCCGACTCAATGCCCTTTGCCACATCAACTATTATCTGACCGTCTTTTATATACGGCTTTGCCGCCGCCGCTGTTTGGCGGACGAAAACTGACGGTACCGCAAACATAATTACGTCTTTATCCGTACACGCTTCTTCAAGACCGGAAGTATATTTTATACCTGACGGCAGTTGGGTTCGGGGAAATTTGGGGTGTCGGTTATTCTCTTTAAGATAAGTTATCTCGTCTTCCAGCGCAGACCATACTGTAACGTCTCTGCCGGTGTTGCAAAGCATTCTTGCCAGCGCAATGCCCCAGGTGCCTGCGCCGAGGATTCCTATTTTATTCACTCTTCTTCTCCGTTCTTATTATTTTCCTGATGCTCCTCTTCAACAAGATAAGATGTGCAGTGACAGCATCTTGTGGCATCAATCGGTATTTCGCTCTTGCAGTACGGGCAGGTTTTTGTTGTCGGCGCCGCCTGCGGCTCATCATGTTTAATTTTAGTCAGCGACATTAGCTTATTAACTGCTTTTACTATGCAGAAAATAACAAATGCCATTATAATAAAGTTGATTACAGCGGACAAAAAAGTTCCGTAATCAATATAATTTTCGCCCACCAGGTGGATTTTTCCCTGGATATCAGCGCCGCCGATACAGTTGATTAGCGGTTTTATAATATTATCCGTAAGGGATTTTACGATTGACGAAAACGCGCTGCCGATAATAACGCCGACAGCCAGGTCCATCACGTTACCCTTGGAGATAAACTCCTTGAATTCTTCAAAAAATTTCTTAAGCATACTGCTCCCTCTTTTCAAAGCACTGTAAATAAAGAATTTATATCATAATACGCCGGTCAAATCAAAATCGGGAATGAATTTATCGCTTGCAGAATCAAGCTGCTGAATAAAAAGCTTTTCCATACCCTTGTCAATGGCGTGGGAAAGCACTTTTTCATATTCCCTTTTGGTGATTTTTCTGTTTAATTCAGGCATATTCTCAATATTGCCGCAAGGCACATACTGAGCCATCAGCGAAACATATGTATCCGGCAGGTTGTCACATATCCAGTCAAGGATTTCCACAGCGGAATTTGTATTCTGCGGCAATATAAGGTGACGGATAATGAGCCCGCTTTTCATCATTTCGCCGTCAAAAACGTCCTTTGTCTGACGTCTCATTTCAAGTATGGCGGCTGATGCTTTTTCAAAATAATCCGATGCGCAGGAATATCTCTGAGCCTTGTCAGGTCTGATATATTTCAGATCGGGCAAATAAATATCAACAAGTCCCTCAAGTCTTTTCAGCGTATCCACTTCCTCGTAGCCGCCGGAGTTATACACAACAGGCACGGGACTTTTCCATTTTGTTAAAACAGACGCCAGGCGGTGGGCATAGTGAGTAGGATTCACAAGATTAATATTTTGGGCTCCCTGCTCAATCAGGGATTCAAAAATATCCACGAGCCTTTGGTCTGAAATATCAGCGCCCTTATTGTCGCGGCTTATCTCATAATTCTGGCAAAATGCGCACCGAAGATTACATCCGCTGAAAAAGACAGTGCCGCTTCCTGCGCTGCCGCTGAGGCATGGCTCTTCCCAGAAATGAAGCGCTGCTCTGGCAACTCTAAAGCCGCTTTTGCTCATGCAGTATCCTGTCTGAACATCCCGGTCTATATTACAGTGCCTGGGGCAAATTGAACATATCATATCAGTTGTTTATATATATCTCCTTTTCTGAAAGGGGTGCGAGCGGCAATTTCCCTTGCGGCATTATTTACCGACATACCGTTTTGAACCAGCTCTTTGGCTTTTAAAACGGCTTCTTCAAGCGTTATCTCACTTTCAGGCTCTTCCTTTTTGCCCTCTACAATCAGGACTATCTCGCCTTTCAGGCTCTTGTCGCAGTAATCCTCGCAAGCCTGCCTAAGCGATGTTCTTATAACCTGCTCATGAATTTTAGTAAGTTCCCTGACGATAGCGATATTTCTGTCGCCCAGAGTACTGCAAAGGTCGCCCAGCGTGGCAGACAATTTGTGAGGCGCCTCGTAAAAAATCATTGTTCTTTTTTCATCCTTAATGGATTCAAGATGCTCGCGCCTTGATTTTTTGCTTACGGACAAAAAGCCCTCAAAAGTAAAGCGTCCGCTGTCCATACCCGATATAGCAAGAGCAGTGGCAAAGGCAGTAGGACCGGGAACTGACTCCACCTCAATCCCGCTTTCATAGCACAACGCCACAAGGTCCTGCCCGGGGTCGGAGATAGCAGGCATACCGGCGTCCGTAACAATGGCGCACGTCTCGCCGTTTGCAATTCTGCTGCAAATAATTTCTCCGCGTTCCCTTTTGTTGTGCTCAAAATATGAAACCATTTCTTTTTTTATACCGAAATGGTTAAGAAGTTTCATTGTGACCCGCGTATCCTCTGCCGCAATAAAATCGACATCCTCAAGCGTTTTAACGGCTCTCGGCGAAAGGTCACCGAGATTTCCTATCGGAGTCCCAACTACATATAATTTCCCTTTTATATCCATACTCATCTGTCATACCCGTCGGCATAAGTGCCGTAAATATCACGCATTTCACTGCTAAGCCTGCCGTCGTCCTCATTGATAATCAGCACAGGCTCAACACGCAAGAAGGGCTTTGCTCCCTTCTGCCCCTGAACAAGGAATAAAAACGGCTGTTCGCCCTGCCTGTCTTGAACAAACCTGAGCCTTTTGGGCTCCAGCTTATATTCACGCATCAGCTCAAGGGTGTCCACCAACCTTTCAGGTCTGTGGCACATACAGAATCTGCCGCCGTACTTGAGCAGATATGCCGCCGCTTTCACGGCGTCCTCAATATTGCAGCAAAGTTCGTGCCTTGCTATGGCGGCGCTTTGGCTCATTGACTGTATGCCGGTACCCACCGGCTTATACGGCGGATTCATTGTTACCAGCGAATACTCCTCAGCGCTGAAAGTCTTATCTATTTCACGCAAATCGCAGTTATACGGAGTCAGTCTGTCCTCAAGCCCGTTTTTTTCAATAGAACAGCAGACCTGATCATAGGCTTGCTTTTGAATATCCAGGCAAGAAACATTGCTTATTCTTTTGTCACGGAGCCACAGCAGCGGAATAATTCCGCATCCAGTGCCCATATCCATAGCCTTGTCCTTTGCTTTGATGACTGCAAAATGCGAAAGCAATACGGCATCCGTTCCAAAGGTGTGATCATTGCTGACGGCAATGCTTATATCGTCTGATAATCTTTCAAATTTATACATATCTGTATTATAACAATTAATCTGTATTTTTTCAATACAATAAGCAGTCAAATGCGCTGTTTTAACCATATTATAAAACAAAAAACGGCAGGATAATTCCCGCCGTTTGGTTTTATTTATTTTTGAAGGAAGCCGACTTTCTTCATTACCTTGTCAAGAGTCCTCTGTGACACCTTTGAAGCAATTTCGGCACCCTTGGTCCACTGCTCCTGAAGATATGCTTTATCAGCCATATACTCGTTATATTTCTTCTGAACAGGTTCAAGCTCAGCGACCACTGCTTCACCCACAGCCTTTTTGAAATCTCCGTAGCCTTTGCCGGCAAACTCGCTTTCAATGGCGTCAAAGTCCTTGCCGGTCACTGCAGAATAAATAGTCATCAAATTATTTATTCCGTCCTTGCCCTCGGCATATCTGACGCTCATTTCGCTGTCGGTAACGGCGCTCTTAAATTTCTTCATTATGACTGACGGCTCATCAGTAAGATAAACCGTACCTTTCGGGTTGGGGTCTGATTTGCTCATTTTCCTTGTGGGGTCGGCAAGGCTCATTACTCTTGCGCCGTTCTTAGGAATATAAGCCTCCGGAACGGTAAACACGTTTCCGTAAATACCGTTGAACCTCTCTGCGATATCCCTTGTAATCTCAAGATGCTGTTTCTGGTCAGCGCCTACAGGTACGATATCTGCCTGATAAAGCAGTATGTCCGCCGCCATCAGACAGGGATAGGTAAAGAGTCCTGAATTTACGTTGTCCGAATGCTGCTGAGATTTGTCCTTAAACTGGGTCATTCTGTTAAGTTCGCCGAACATTGTGTAGCAGTTGAGTATCCAGCCAAGCTGGGAATGCTGCGGCACATGGGACTGGATGAAAAGTATGCTCTTGTCGGGGTCAAGACCAACTGAAAGCAGCAGGGCATAAAGCTCAATCGTCTGCTGTCTGAGCTTTTTGGGATCCTGTCTTACTGTTATGGAATGAAGATCGGCTATACCGAACACCGTATCATAGTCGTTCTGAAATGAGCTCCAGCCTTTCATCGCACCTAAATAATTGCCCAAAGTCGGTATGGATGTAGGCTGAATAAGAGAAAGACTTCTCTTCTTGCGTTCTTTTTTAATTTCTTCTGACATAATAATTTATCTCCAAGAATATTAACCTTATTTTCTGTACTCAGCGGCTACCTCGCCGAGAGCCTTTATGCCGTTGACGATGCCCTCGTCAGTTGGGGTCGAGAAATTAAGACGGATATACTGAGTCTTATCGGTATCGTTCATAAGAAAAGCGTTGCCCGGCACAACGGCAACTTTTTTGTCCACCGCTTTTTTAACGAATTCCAGCATATCAACATTATCAGGAAGCTTGCACCATATGAACAAACCGCCCTCAGGTCTTACATACTCCACAAAATCCCCAAGTTCCTTGTCTATGCAGTCGCACATCAAATCAAGTTTCTTCCTGTAAATGCCCTGAATTTTTTTGATATGCGCCTCAACATCGTACTGTTTGAACCATTCGTAAACTATCATCTGATTGAGGCATGGGGTATGAACGTCCGCCGCCTGCTTGCCCACTGTCATTTTAGCAAGGAGATCCTTGTGAGCAATACAGTAGGCCACACGCATTCCGGGAGAAAGTATCTTAGAAAAAGAGCCTGCATAGACAACGATCCCCTCGTCGTCCATTGACTTAATGGTCGGTATTTTCTCCCCTGCAACACGCAGGTCGCCGTAAGGATTATCCTCAAGGATTATTACGCCGTACTGCTTTGCAAGAGCGTACATCTTCTTCCTTTTTTCAAGAGACATTGTAGCTCCTGACGGGTTTTGGAAATTAGGTATTGTATAGATAAACTTAGCGTTTGGCGTAGTTTTAAGCGCTTCTTCCAGAGCGCAGGTGTCTATACCGTCTGCCTCAACAGGCACGCCTTTAAGCTTGCAGCCATAAGAGCGAAAACAGTTGAGGGAACCAATAAACGAAGGCTCCTCACATATAACGGTGTCCCCTTCGTTGCACAGTACCTTAGTAACAAGATCCATAACCTGAGTGGCGCCCGACATGATGATGATATTGTCAAAATTCCTGCCGATGCCCTCACGCTTTTTTGTCCAGTCAAGGATGGTATCTCTCAGCGGCTGATAGCCCTCAGACACACCGTACTGAAGCGCCTCGATAGGCTTCTTCTCAAGTATTTCGGCAGCTATTGCCCTGACCTCATCAACAGGAAACGCATCAGGAGCCGGATTGCCCGCTGCCAGCGGAATTATAGCCGGATCGGCGGTAGCTTTTAATATCTCTCTGATAGCGCTTGGCTGCAAAGAGGAAATTTTGTTTGAAAAAGTAAAATTCATTGTTTTCCTCCTATATAATCTTATCATTTTTAAGAAATTTAATAAGCCTGTCTGTATTATGTCCGTCATGATACGTGACAATTTTTGAATACTTATCTTTATATTCACTGCTCTGAGGATTGTAGTAGTTATACTCAATCGACTCTCTCAGACCGTCCGTGGAATAGAAATAATCGCCGTAAACATTAGCCTCATTGAGCATCAGCTTCGTTGTGGGGCCGTAGTTTGCAAGGCACTCGTCCTTTTCCTCCCAGTAGAATATAACTCGTGTTCCGCGGTAAAAAGCGTCATATGCTATTGAGGAATAATCCGTTATGAGCACTCTTGCCTGCTTGAGCACGTCGTCATACTTGGCATTGGTGACTATGGTATCGCTAACCGCCTTGGGAAGCTTTTTCAGCTCGTTTACAATAAGCGGATGAGGAAGAATAATCACTTTACTCCTGAGCTCTTCAGGAACGCAGTCATATATCCTCATTATCATCTTAAAATAACTGGTATGAAGGAAATCATCACGCGCCATATTGATTTCCCAAGGACGCCAGGTAGGCATAATAATGATTTTATCTGCGTCGTCGTTCATGACGTTTCTGTCAAATTTCGGCAGACCAGAAATATACAGATCCTCGTATTCATGCCTGCCGAGTTCCACAAAATGGTCCGCCTCAGCACGTGAAGATACAACCACACGGTATTTTCCGTTTAATTCCTTTCGCTTAAAGAATGTTCTCGACTCGCTGTCCAGCGAAACCATGTACATAACTCCGTGCTGAAGGAAAACATAGTTGATATTTTTATCCGCAACCTTTTTCAGCGCAAACACGTTAAAGGTTTTAAGATCTATGGCATGAACAAGCATTTCCGTGCCGATAAAGGTCTTTGCCTTAAAGAAATACAAGTAATGCTTAAAGGAGTTTTTATAAAGGATATTAGACAGATATTTCTTAGGTATTGAATCAAAATACTGATAATTTCTGTCAACTATAAAATAAGCGTCATTGTATCCGGAATCAATCAGTTTTTCAAACAGAACGCTGGCGCTCTCCTCATATTTTGATGAGTTTTTCTCAAAGAGTAAAACCAGCTTTTTCGCTTTTTTGCCGTGCCAAAGAAGCGCTGCAAAATATGCAGCCATCTGCTTAAACCTCTCAATTACCCTGTCCGAGGTAATAAAGGATCTGACATATATATTAAGATTATTTCCCGTGGTCTGGCGGAAGATGGCAATGGTGTTCGTTTCTTTCTCTCTGAGCATTGAGCTTCTTAAGCCCAGAAAGATCCTGCCAAGAGCAGCCAGATACGAAGCGTGGCACTGTACCGTTTTGGAATATTTATTATTATAGCACAGCATCACTTTATTGTTAGAGGGCATGTCGAGTATCTTTTCAACAGGAACGCTGAAGGATAATATACCCACATGTTTTTTTGAAATCTTATTTTTGTTTCCGATAAATTTATACGGATATTCTTCATTTCCGATTACAAGCCAAGTGTCCTTCATCGCCACCGGCATATAGGCTTTAAAGCTGACAAGGCTTATACATTTAAGCGCTTTTGAAGATGAAAGATAAATCGGAATAATATTTTTAAACGCAGAATGTTTCCTGAAAGAGCAATGTGCAATGGGGTTTTCACTGTTGGCTTCAAGATAAACCTTTGTCTCCTTTTCGGCGTTGTCAATCTCATTAAAGCCGCAGGATTTCTCAAACCGCTTCACAAAGCTGACTGTATTTGCGTATTTTTTTGAATTAAGATAATAGTCGCCGTGAATAACAAACTCTTTTTCTCCGCTGAGTTTTGAAAGTGCACCGGCAATTATCGGGTCGCCGCAGGAAAAATCAACGACCTTTGCAGGTTTCAGCGAATGGAAACGCCTGTTTGCCTCGCTTTCAAAAAAGCGGTCCAGAGCACGGGCGCTTTTAATTTTATGAAGATATCTGAACTTTATCAGCGGCAGGATATCGGAATAGCCAAACTGAAAAGCTGTCACTATACCGTAAAATGATGCTTTGCCTCTAAGGGAATTAATAAATTCCTTTTTGCTGTCATTGAGATTCTTGCTGTACGCAACAACACACTCATAATCAGGATTTTCGTCGATATAGTTTCTGATATTATCAAAATGAAGCGGTCTGAATTTGCCGGCATAGATAAGGCAAAGCTTACGGTCAGACTCATTTTTCTCAAGGGTGAATTTGTCCGTTTTAGCGTTCACCATCATTCTGAAGAGGTCACCGCACTGTGAGTATGAGCCGTTAGGACAATACTCATTTTTAAATTCTGTATAATCAGCGGTGTCTTTTTTCATCTCAGCCACAGTATCGCTTACATTTTCAGTAATTGGAAACGGCAGCTCGTCAAAGGGAATATATACACCCCTTGTTTTAAAATATTCTTTTTTATCGTAGGCGAAAAGAATTATCTTCCTGCCGGTAACTGCGAAATCAAAAAACACGCTGGAATAATCGGTAACAAGTCCGTCGCACGCATTCAAGACCTCATAGGTGTCATAAGATGTATCAAAATACTTAATATGCCTGAACTTGCTACAATCAATATTGCTGGCAAGCAGGAAATGAAGATTGACCAAAAGCACCTGGTCATCAGAGAGCTTCTTGTCAAACTCTTTCAGGATTTTCATTGTTGAGGAAATCTGCTTGGCGGTATTTGCCTTTCTGCCGGTACCTCTCCAGGTGGGCATATAGGCAAACACGCTCTTGCCGTCAAGACCAAGCTTT
>HHCFR02800__coassemble_1395_pt1 | contig 22318 bp, 21 predicted proteins | sample HHCFR02800__metabat2_high_PE_036 | metagenome-assembled genome bin HHCFR02800 | reverse complement strand
AAATTATTAAATAAAGATAAATTATTTTGATTTGTATAGAATTATATTTATGTATTTGATATAATTTATCAGTAATAAATGTACACATTAAAGATATGTGTTCAACATTTTTTTCGGAGGATTACATATGATAGAATACACCACCAGATATGATGTAAAAAAGACTATGTATGAAAAGTTCGCAGACTCAGCAGCTCAGAATGCCGATCTGCCATGCTTTTATTATTACAACAACACAGTTACCTGGAAAAAAGCCGAGGAGATGGTTGACCTTTGTGCCGCCGCACTGCTGGCAAACGGCGTAAGAAAAGGCGACAGAGTTATCATCTGCGCTCCGAATATGCCCCAGTGTATCACAGCGATTTATGCTGTAAATAAGATCGGCGCCATTGCCTCAATGCTTCACCCGCTTTCAGTGGCAAGCGAGGCTCAGTATGCCGTTAACCTTGTGGGAGCAAAGTTTGCTTTTTGCTTTGACGTGTCTGAAAAATCATTCCAGGGAATGAAGAATCTTACCGTTGTTCGCTGCAAGACAGCCGAGTATTTTCCAAAGACAATTTATGGCTTCCTTGCAAATCAGGTATATAAGAAGAAAATAAAGGGCAAGACCGCTCCTGCTACAGAAGTAAGAAAAAATATCGACTGGAAAGAATTTCTTAAAGAAGGCAAAAAGTTTATCGAGGACGGAAATACCGTTGAAGTTGCCTCAGATCCTCTTGCTGTTGCGGCTATCATGATGACAGGCGGAACAACAGGTAACCCTAAGGGTGTTCAGCTCTCAAACGAGGCTATTAACAACCTTTCCTATCAGCTTCTTGACGTTGTTGAAAACGTGCTTGAAATGAAGGTCGATGCCAAAACAGACGCAATGCTTACAGCTCTGCCCGTTTTCCACGGCTTTGGATTTGCTCTTTGTATGCACGTTTCAATTTGCACAGGTATGCCCCAGGCTCTGTTCCCGCAGTTTGACGCAAAGATGTGCTCCGACGCAATCAAGAAATATCATATCAATTATGTTTTCGGTGTGCCTGATTTCTTTGAAAAAGTTTATAAGGCAGGATACCTCAAGGGAATTGATATGTCCAACATGAAGCTTATCGGCTCAGGCGGAGATGTTGTTCCTTACTCTCTTACCGAGAAGATGGATAGACTTCTTAAGGATAACGGCGCAAAATGCCATTTCGTTTCCGGCTACGGACTTACGGAGTGTGTAACCGTTTGCTCCTTTACAGATCCAAGACGTGAGGCTCCTCAGGGCTGCATAGGTATACCTTGCTATAATATCGAGGTTATGACTGTTAAGCCCGGAACTACCGAAGAAGTTAAGGGCGAGGACGGAGAGCTTTGCGTTTACGGTCCCACACTTATGGAGGGTTATTATCACGATCCTGAGGAGACAGCCAAGGTGCTTGTTAAGCACGACGACGGCAAAGTATGGCTTCATACCGGTGATATGTGCTTTATTGAGGAAGAGACCGGCGATATTTATTATCGTCAAAGACTTAAGAGAGTATACAAGATCAGCGGATATCTTGTTTACCCCTCATTCATTGAAGAGGCATACAGAGCTATGGCTGAAATCTACGACTGCTGCGTTATCGGAACAGGCGAGGAGGGCAAGACTCAGCTCAAGCTATTTGTTGTAAAGAACAAGAAATTTGCCGGCGATGACGAAGATAAGCTGACAGAAAAGATTATTGAGTTCGGTATGCAGAATCTTTCAAAATGGTCCGTGCCTAAGGAGATAGTTTATATCGACGAACTGCCGAGAACAAAGATCGGCAAGGTCGATTTCAAGGTGCTTAAATAATTTGTTAAGTATAAAATTAAAACCGCCTGAGTTAATCTCAAGCGGTTTACTTGTTTATTATGCGTATTTTTTATTAATATAATCTGCAATAAGTTCCACAGTATCGTCGATTCCGATGCGTGACACATCAATTGAAAGGTCATAGTTGCAGGCGTCGCCCCATTTGTACTCACTGTAAAAATTGTGGAAACGAGCCCTTTTTTTATCCGTAGTCTTTATTTCCTTGGCGGCGGATTTCTCGCTGATGCCGTACTGATTGATGACTCTTTCTCGTCTGAAATCGTTGTTTGCGTGGAGGAAAATCTTCAGCAGATTCGGAAAATCCCTGAGCACATAGTCGGAGCATCTTCCGATGATGATACAGCTGCCTTCCTCTGCCAGCTTGCGGATGGTGTCAAACTGATACTGGAAAATTTTATCCTCAAGGGTTATTCCTGTATCCGTAACAGTGGTGTACCCGTCTGCGGATATGTTAAACAGGAAACTTCCGGTGGGCTTCTCGTCATAGAAAACGAAGAGCCTTTCATCAAATCCGCTGTCCTTGGCGGCACGCTTTAATATTTCCTTGTCGTAGTACGGGATCGACAGCTTTTCCGACAGCTTAGTGGCAATTTCGTGAGCGCCGCAACCAAACTGCCTTGAGATTGTGATTACGTAGTCTTTCATAAAGAATACCCCTTTCTTTATCTTGATTTCATTCTATCATATTTTCACGCCACTTGCAATTTTATATTTTATAAAGTAAAATCATTATGTAAATCAATTAAACACGGCAGGGAGGCGATAATATGAGCAGGGGATTGTATATTCATATACCTTTTTGCCGTTCAAAGTGCCCTTACTGCGATTTCTACAGCGTCAGATATCAGCAGGACGCCGCTGAAAAATATGTCAGCCGCCTAATTGACGAGATGAAAAAATATAACTCTTCGTTTGATACCGTGTATTTAGGAGGCGGAACGCCCTCCGTGCTCGCCAGCCGACTTATAGGTGAAATAATACGTGCGGCAAGGGAGAATTTCAATATTTCTCCTGACTGCGAGATAACAGTTGAGTGTAATCCGTCCAAGGATTTGGAAAAGGATTTTGAGGATTATGCCGCTTTCGGTGTAAACAGAGTCAGCATCGGTATGCAAAGCGCCAGAAACAGTGAGCGTTTTGCTCTTGGCAGAGCCGCAGGTCAGGCTCAGGTGGCAAAAGCGGTTAACGACGCCAAAAAAGCGGGTATATATAATATAAGCCTTGACGTTATGCTGGGCATACCTCGCCAGACGATAGACAGTCTTGACGAGACATTTGAGTTTATCAGCCAAATGGACGTTACTCATATCAGCGCCTATATGCTGAAAATCGAGGAAAACACAAAGTTTTTTGAAATGAAAGACCGCCTTGATCTTCCGGATGAGGACACGGTCTGCGATATGTATCTTAAAACTGTCAGCAGTCTTAGATCCCTTGGGTTTGACCAGTACGAAATAAGCAATTTTTCAAAACCGGGATTTGAGAGCAGACATAATCTTAAATACTGGGAGCTTGAGGAATATCTCGGTCTCGGTGCGTCCGCTCATTCTTATTTTAATAAAAAACGATTTTATTACGACAGGGATTTTAATATAGTCGATGACGGTGACGGCGGCACTGATGAGGAAAAAATCATGCTGGGTCTCAGGCTTAACAAGGGCATTGAAAAAAATCTTGTAAAAAAAGATTACAGCCGATTTTGCAAAAGCGGACTTCTGACTGAAAACGGCGGCAGAATCGCTCTTACCGAAAAAGGAATGCTGGTCTCAAATTATATTATCAGCGAATTAATTTAATATAACATAAATAAAAGAACTTCTTTGGCGCAGAATAAACGTGAAAGGAGTTTTTTATTATGCCAGATATGTTTAATTTAACACCGCAGATGCAGGAATACTTTAACTCACTGCCGGAAATGATACAGGAATCAATAATCCAAAGCGGAGCCAAGATTAATTCCTTGGCGGATCTTAAAGCAGTTGCGGAAGGCACGGCGGAAAATGCACAAAATTAGCAGAAAAAAACCGCAGCAGACGCAAAGCAGTCTTAATAACAGCAACACATCGCCGAGCTTAAAAAAAGTAAGAAAAAGCTATAAGGCAAAGTACGGACTTGAAAGGGACTTAACAAACCGCTACAGCAGCTGGGTAACTAATCCCACCGTGCAGCCTGATGAGAAAACCGAGATGGGAGTACCCGTCCCCGATAAGCTGAACACGGAATTTTCCAAGGAATATCAGGAAGAAAATCAGCTCTGACAGCGGCTTTGCCGTGACGTTCGGCAGATTTTGAACTGAAAAATCTGTTGCTTATTACAAAAAATAAAACCGGGATATTTGACATCCCGGTTTATTTTTTATTATTCTTCGTCAGTATCAGAGAAACTGTCCGTGTCCTTGTCAGTGGTGTCGCTGACGTTTTCGCTTTGCTCAGTTTCGTTTTGAGCGGAAGCGGTGTCCTCTGCTTTTATTTCTGAGTTTTCAGCGTAATTGATTGGTGGCTGCTCAGCAGGCTGAGCCTCTTTTGTCTGCTGATATTGCTCATTTACAGGCTGTTGATAGCCGCCCTGCGGCTGATAATTCTGCTCAGGGGGCTGATAAGTTGGCTCGTTTGGCTGATTATATGCCGCTGTGCCGTCGAAATTACCGCCGGCAGCCGGAGCATATGGCTGAGCCATGCTGAAATCAGGCTCATAAAACGTGCCGTTTCCGTATCCAAGAGGATTGAAACCGTTTGGCGAATACTGTGCGTTCGGCTGTGGTGCCTGTGGCTGATACTGCTGATACGGCGAATAATTCGCATACGGCGGCGGTGTCTGACTGTAAGGCGCACTGTTTGACGGATTGTAGTACGGCGACGAAGCCTGCTGATAAGGATTATTATAGCCGTTAAATCCTGCGTTGCTGTATTTCATCATCAGTTCCTGCTCTGACAGGAAATCATCCTCGGTAACAACGCCGTTGGCAAGCGCTCTTAAGCGGAAATTCTCGTAATAAAGCGCATCAGCTGTGCGTTTGTACGGAATTGTATATATTCCTGCGATACCCACCGTTATTATAGTCAGGAATAACCACGGCAAAAAGCTGAGGTCATACACAAACAGCTCGCCGCGGTGCCCTCTCACAATCTTTTTGGAAAGGCTTATTGCCTGTGAGGGCTTAATGTTCGGATAGTCATTCATAATCTTAGGCGCAAAGTATGCGCTGTAGTAGAATATGATTGCCGGAAATACTAAGAGCAGTGACAGGAAAAACATTATTATACCTAACAGGATTATTAATACTAATTTTTTTCCGAATGTGGCGTTAAAAGTGTTGCTGAAAATTCCTGAAAGCTCTTTGCCAAGCTCAAATTTCTCATTTGCATTTCTCCTGACAAGGGACACAAACATGCCCTCAGTCGTTACGCTCATAGGAGAAAAAATCAGATAGAGAAGATTTCCCAAAATACTACCGATTGCCAAAACTGCGGTTGCCATTAAGACAGGGGATTCTGCGGGGATTACGGCTTGATTAGCTGATGTATTTGCGGCAGTTGAGCTGAATTCAAAGTCCTCGATAGGATTGCCGTTGCCGTTAAAATCACCGAAATAATCAGCGTCAAAATCATCGTATTCGTCAAAATAGCCGTCCTGACTGAAATCATTTATTTGATTGTAGTTTGAGATAATGCTGAAAGTCGTTGATGTGCCGCTGATAAGTATTGACACAACAGCAACGATAATAAAGAGCGCGAAAACCTTGCCCTTTATTATCTGACGTGCCTGTGATTTTACAAGCGGTCTGTTAATATTAATCATTTATACAAACTCTTTTCATCTGTAATCAGAATTTAATTTTGCTTTCGATAAATTGTGTGAGTTCAGAAATAGGAATACGAACCTGCTCCATAGTGTCACGGTCACGGACGGTTACGCAGCCGTCCTCCTGTGAGTCAAAGTCATATGTGATACAAAACGGAGTGCCGATTTCGTCCTGACGGCGGTATCTCTTGCCGATGGAGCCTGTTTCGTCAAAATCTGTCATAAATGATTTGCTGAGTTCTTCGCATACCTCCCAAGCCTTGTCTGAAAGCTTTTTGGACAGCGGAAGAACTGCCGCCTTGTAAGGAGCGATAGCAGGGTTGAAGTGAAGAACCACTCTGGTGTCATTCTTCTCCTCATCGAGCACTTCCTCGTCGTATGCCTCGCAGATGAGCGCAAGCACAGTTCTGTCAAGTCCGTATGTTGACTCAATGATATACGGAATGTATCTTTCATTGGTAACAGGGTCAAGATATTCCATTTTCTGACCGCTGTATTCCTGGTGCCTGGTCAGGTCAAAATCGGTGCGGTTATGAGTGCCGTTGATTTCGCCCCAGCCGAATGGGAACAGGAATTCAATGTCGCATGCCGCCTTGGCGTAGTGAGCGAGCTTTTCGTGGTCGTGATAACGAAGATGCTCCTCAGCCAAGCCGAGATCTTCAAAATATTTTTTGCCGTACTGCTTGAAATAATCATACAGTTCGCCGTCGGTGCCCTCTTTGCAGAAGGTCTGGAATTCCATCTGTTCAAATTCAATTGTTCTGAATGTGAAGTTACCGGGAGTTATCTCGTTTCTGAAAGCTTTGCCTATTTGTCCGATGCTGAAGGGAAGTTTAGCTCTCATTGTACGCTGAACATTTACATAGTTTACGTATTCACCCTGAGCGTTTTCCGGACGGAGATAGATAATGCTCTTGCTGTCGTTGGTAACGCCCCTGTATGTCTGGAACATAAGGTTAAATTCTCTTATATCCGTAAAATTATGCTTGCCGCAGTTTGGGCAGGGAATGCTGTGGTCCTTGATGTACTGGAACATTTCCTCCTTGGTCATACCGTCGGCATGGGCATCGGGGTCAAAATCGTCTATAAGGTTATCCGCTCTGTGGCGCATCTTACATTCCTTGCAGTCCAGCAGCGGGTCGGAGAATGACGCAACGTGACCGCTGGCTTCCCATACTCTCGGGTGCATAAGAATATCAGCGTCAACCTCGTAACTGTTTTTCCTTTCCTGAATAAATCTTTTTCTCCAGGTGTCCTTTACGTTGTTTTTGAGCCTTGCGCCAAGGGGACCGTAATCCCATGTATTAGCAAGACCGCCGTAAATGTCACTGCCCGGGAAAATGAAACCTCTGCCCTTGCAAAGGGCAACTATTTTTTCCATCGTTTTGTCTGAATTAACCATATGCTGAAACCTCCAATAGTATGCTATCATTTTACTATGTTTTATATAATAAGTCAACAAAAAGCCGCTGATTACTGTAATCAGCGGCTTTGTTATTATTAATCAGCTGTTTTTCATAATAACGCTTTCCACAATGTCGGCGATGTGCTCCGCCGTGTCGGCGCATTTCTCAAGATACGTATAGATCTCACGCCATGATATTATCTCCATTAAATCATTGCTGCTATCGTGGAGATTATACATGCACTTAATATAAAGTTTGTCAGCCTCCTCCTCATAGGAGTTAATGCTGATGATATGCTCCTTAATGCTTTTTGAGCGCTTGTAGTCGGGGAAACATTTCATAAGTCCCAGCACTTCGTCACAGCATTTTGTGACAACGTGCACAAGCTCGATGAAATCGGGACGGATACTCTCCACATGGTTGCAGTAGATTCTGATAAGCACGTCCTCAATTTTATCCGTCATTTCATCAATATTTTGGCTGACCTGAAGAATGTCCTCCCTGTCAATGGGAGTGATAAATGCCTTAATGAGAGTGTTGAGCATCTCATGTTTTTTGTTGTCGGCAGAATGCTCTAATTCGTGCATTTTGTTTAAATAGTCTGATAATTCGCCCCGATTAAAATTGTTCATTATTTCGTCCAGAAGATGCACCGCTTTGCATGCACATTCGGCACATTCTATAAAGTTGTTGAAATAATAAGCGTCCTGTTTTTTTGACATAAGCGTTCTCCTTGTAGGTTATATAAGAATATCAGTTGAACAATGCGATAAATATTTTTGCCATAATAAAGCTTATCAGTCCGCAGCCCGGGAATGTAAACACCCAAGTGAGCATCATGTCCTTAACTACGTTAAAGTCGATAGCGGAGATTCTGCGCACGGAGCCAACGCCCATGATTGCTGTGGTTTTTGTATGGGTTGTGGATACCGGGATGCCGAAAATGCTGGAAAACAGAAGGCAAAGCGCCGCAGCTATATCAGCAGAAAAGCCCTGGTATTTTTCAAGTTTTACCATATCCATACCGACTGATTTAATTATTTTTTCACCGCCTACACTGGTGCCCAGCGCCATAACCACGCTGCAAAGAAGCATCAGCCATACGGGGATTGCTATACCGCTTACATCGTTTTGACCGTGTGAGAACGCAAGACCAAGGAAGAGTACGCCGATAAATTTCTGTCCGTCCTGAGCGCCGTGCATAAAGCTCATTGCCGCAGCGCCGAATATCTGAGCGCCCCTGAAAAACGAGTTCGTCTTGCGGCGGTCCGCACGGGCAAAGAGCAGTGTTACGAGCTTGCATACTATCCAGCCCAGCACGAATCCCAGAATCAGGCTCAGAACAAGTCCGTAGAGAACTTTGCCCCATTCCTTCATGTTGATACCGTCAAATCCGTTTTGAATTGCGATTGCCGCTCCGGACAGTCCGGCTATGAGGCTGTGGCTCTCACTGGTGGGTATTCCGAAATAAGACGCACCCACGCTGTAAACTACTATGGAGAACAGCGCTGCGCAGAGAGCTATCAGCGCTTCCCTGGTGTCCCCGCCGAAATCTACCATATTGCTTATGGTGCTGGCAACGGAGCTGTTTATCTTGGTCATAATGAGTACGCCCAGAAAATTGAAACCGGCGCTCATTATGATTGCGCTCTTAACTCCCATACACCTTGTGGTTACACAGGTGGCGATGGCGTTTGGAGCGTCTGTCCATCCGTTTACAAAAATGACGCCCAGCGTCAGAACAACGGTTATGAGCAATACGGGATTGCCCATCATTGCTTCAAAAAAAGCAGAAAAAGAAATATCCATATAAATTCCTCTGATTGCAGTCAATAATACAGTGACTGTGCTGTCTGTGCCTGTTGAAGGCGGTGTGTAATTGCCGCTGTTTCAGTGCGAATTAAAAAATAAATTTTAACCGGCACATTTATTATAATTTGTGCCGCTAATTCAGTCAATCAAAATTTTTTGCAGAGAAACTATTCGCCTGAGATTATATCGCTGTGCATCCGTCAATATGCGGAAAGCACATTGTCACGCAGAGACCGCCGTTTTTGTTTTCCACCGTTATGATACCGTGGTGCTTTTCCACGATTGCTTTGGTTATCGGCAGACCTATGCCTGCGCTGTTTGGGGCAGAATTGTCCGTTCTGTAAAATCTTTTGAAAAGTTTTGGTATCTCATCAGGAGAGATTCCTCCGCCGTTGTCGAGAATTTCAATTATTGTTGAGTTTTCGCTTTCCGATATATCAACGCTGACCCTGCCGTCGGCGGCGGTGTGCTCGCTGGCATTTTTTATAATATTTCCTATAGCCTCGCTTATCCAAGCCTTGTCGCATCTTAGCATACTTTTGCCGCTTACAGTATAATTTTTTTCAGGAAAAAGATGACGGAAATCCGCTATTATTATGTTTACGATTTCGCTGATTTCACATGGTCTGAAATCCATAACGTAGGAGTCTGACCTGATTTTTTCAAGTCTTATGAGCCTTTGCACAAGATTTTCCATTTTCTCTATAAGCTGAAGCTCTTTTTTTACGTATTCCGAGGGGGATTCGTTGTTTTGCATTTCGCAGTAAAGGCGTATGCCTGCCAGTGGAGTTTTTAGCTGATGCGATATGTCGGATATAAATTCCGTGTTTTTCTTTGTTCGAAAAATGGTATTGCTTTTTTCCAGCTTTATCATGTTTTCAAGCTCTGATACACTGTTTTGAAGCCTTGCCAAAGAATTGTCGCACACGCTGAAATCGGTGATTTCACCTTTTTCAATGAATTTGTCGATACTTCTTGTAAGAAATTTTATCTTTTTTTGCTGACGGATAATATAAACAGCAAGTACAATACAGACTATCGCAAGCACAGCGGCGCAAATGATAATCGCCGTTACATTTGCCGTCATGCTTTTTCCTCCCATCTGTAGCCGATACCGCGCACGGTGGCTATGTGCTCAGCGCCTATTTTTTCACGCAGTCTGCTGATATGCACCGACAGCGTGTTGTCGTCTATAAAAATATCGTTGTTGTCCCATATATTTTGCAGCAGGGTATCACGCTTAACAATTACACCGCTGTTTCTGATCAAAATTGAAAGGATCTGAAATTCCGTCGGTGTTACAAATATGTTTTCACCGTTTTTGCGAACGGTCATATTGCTGGTGTCTATTACCACGTCGTTGCTCTTAAAGGTGAAACTGTTGCTCCTTCTGAGGAGCGCCCTTACTCTTGAAAGCAGCTCAAGTAGTTTAAAAGGCTTAGTCACATAATCGTCAGCGCCGCTGTCAAGCCCCCTTACTATCTGTATCTCGTCGTCACATGCGGTAAGGAAAAGTATGGGTGTGCCGCATCCTGATTTACGAACCCTTGAGCAAAGGTCGAATCCGTTTCCGTCTGGAAGCATAACATCTAATATTATAAGCCTGAATGATGAACTTTCGAGCGTTTTCTCAGCATCGGCGCAGGTTCCTGCACTGGTTACAGTATATCCTTCTTTTTCCAGCATGTCGCAAAGCCCTTCACGCAAAAACGCGTCGTCCTCAAGCACAAAAATTTTATCCCCCATGCTGTCACCTCCTGTCGGATTATTATGTGTTTATAATAACATAATAGCGGAGCCAAATCAATTTGCAAAGAATAAAAAAATTAATACAGCCTATTGATTTACGGGATTTTTTACTGTATAATATGTAAGTACAGACGGTTGTACATTCGGTACAGCCGTTTTTTGTATTATAAACGGCAGTATTTTTGGGCATTGTGTTGCTTTGCCCGTGTTCAGGAGAGGAAATATGTACAAAACAGGCTTTGATAACAACAAGTATCTTCAGATGCAGTCCAGCAGAATTAAAGAGAGAATAAACGAGTTCGGCGGCAAGCTGTATCTCGAATTCGGCGGCAAGCTTTTTGACGATTATCATGCGTCGCGTGTGTTGCCGGGATTTCAGCCTGACAGCAAGCTTCAGATGCTTCTTCAGCTAAAGGACCGTGCTGAAATAGTTGTTGTGATAAGCGCCGAGGATATTGAAAAAAGCAAGGTTAGAGGCGATCTGGGAATTACCTATGATTATGATGTTCTCAGACTTATTGACGCTTTCACCGGCAGAGGTCTTTTTGTGGGCAGCGTGGTGCTTACAAAATATGTGTCCACTCCGAGGGTAAACGCCTTTGAAAAGAAACTTGAAAAGGCGGGAATCAAATCATACCGCCATTATCTTATTGAGGGATATCCTGCCAACATAAGCCATATTGTCAGCGACGAGGGCTACGGCAAAAATGATTATATTGAAACCTCACGTGAGCTTGTGGTAATAACCGCTCCCGGTCCCGGAAGTGGCAAAATGGCAACCTGTCTTTCTCAGCTTTATCATGAAAATAAGCGCGGAATCAAAGCCGGATACGCTAAATTTGAAACATTCCCCATATGGAATCTGCCGCTTAATCACCCGGTAAATATAGCCTACGAGGCGGCAACGGCGGACCTTAACGACGTTAACATGATAGATCCGTGGCACCTTGAGGCTTACGGGAAGACCACTGTTAATTACAACAGAGATGTGGAAATTTTCCCTGTTCTTAAGGCAACTTTTGACAAGATTTACGGCGAGTGCCCCTATAAATCACCCACTGATATGGGTGTAAATATGGCTGGAAACTGTATATTTGATGACGACGCCGTGTGTGAAGCCGCAAAGCAGGAAATAATACGCAGGTATTATACAGCATGCTGCAATAACCTTAAAAACGGTAATAAAAATGACGAAATATATAAGCTTGAGCTTTTGATGGAAAATGCTAAGCTTACCACAGCCGACAGAAAATGTGCTAAGGCAGCGGAAGAAATCGCACAGCAGACAGGTCAGCCTGCCGCCGCAGTGGAACTTAACGACGGCACGGTGATAACCGGCAAGACTTCGTCCCTTTTGGGATGCGCGTCTGCAATGCTGCTTAATGCGCTTAAGCACCTGGGCTCAATTGATGACAGCGTACTGCTTATTGTTCCAGAGGTCATCAAACCTATTCAGGAGCTTAAGATAAATCATCTCGGCAATAAAAATCCGAGACTTCACACGGATGAGGTACTGCTGGCATTGTCAGTTTCGGCAGTCAGTGATAAAAATGCGAAAAAAGCGCTGGAGCAGCTTTCATATCTAAAGGGCTGCGAGATGCATTCGTCAGTAATGATTTCCCAGGTGGATGAAAATATCATCAAGCATCTGGGCATGCACCTTACCTGTTCACCAAAAACGGACAAGAAAAAGGCGCTTTAATTCTGTATATAAACTATGTATAAATAAAACAAGGAGGACTGAAAATGGACACAAAATATATCTTTATAACCGGCGGAGTAGTGTCCGGTCTGGGAAAGGGAATAACAGCTGCGTCGCTGGGACGTCTGCTTAAATCCAGAGGGCTTAAGATTACGGCGCAGAAGCTGGACCCGTATCTTAACGTAGACCCCGGCACAATGAATCCTGTTCAGCACGGCGAGGTTTTTGTTACAGACGACGGAGCGGAAACCGACCTTGACCTGGGTCATTATGAGCGCTTTATTGACGAGAGCCTCTCGCAGAATTCCAACCTGACCAGCGGCAGAGTGTACTGGAAGGTTATTTCCGACGAGCGAAAGGGCGTTTACGGCGGCCAGACTATTCAGATAATTCCTCATGTTACAAATGAAATAAAGCGTTCAATCGCAAGAAATGCCGATACGGGAGCCGACGTTTGCCTTGTGGAGATCGGCGGCACTGTCGGCGATATCGAGTCACAGCCGTTTCTTGAGGCGATAAGACAGTTCTCCCTTGAGGTGGGACGCAGTAACTGCCTGTTTATTCACGTTACGCTGGTGCCGTACCTTGCGGCTTCGGACGAGCTTAAGTCAAAGCCCACTCAGCATTCTGTAAAGGAAATGCTTTCCCTGGGTATTCATCCCGATATTATAGTTTGCCGTACAGAGCATCCGCTTACTGACGACATAAAAAACAAGGTTGCGCTTTTCTGCAATGTTGACAAGGAATGTGTTATAGAAAATAATAACTGCGATATACTCTACGCTGTTCCTATGATGCTCCGTGAGCAGAAGATGGACGACGTGGTGCTTAAAAAGCTTGGTATCGAATGCCCTGAGCCTGACCTTACCGACTGGACGGCAATGCTTGAAGCGCTGAGAAATCCTGTACAGACAGTAAAAATCGGCATGGTCGGCAAGTATGTTGAACTTCACGATTCATATATATCAGTAAACGAAGCGCTTAAGCACGGCGGTATTGAGACAAGAAGCGCAGTTGAAATTAAGTGGATAGATTCCGAGAGCCTTGAGGCAGAGGACGCAGATATTGACGAAATTCTCGGCGATATGGACGGAATTTTGGTTCCCGGCGGATTTGGCTCACGAGGCATCGAGGGCAAAATCAAGGCATGTGAGTACGCAAGGACTCACAACGTGCCGTATCTCGGAATTTGTCTTGGTATGCAGATTGCCATTATCGAATTTGCAAGGCACGTATTGTCAATGGAGGGCGCAAATTCATCGGAGATAAATCCTGAAACACCGTATCCGGTAATCGATATTCTTCCAGAGCAGAAGGACGTAACCGATATGGGCGGTACTATGCGTTTGGGACAGTATCCTTGCTCGCTTAATCCTCAGTCAAAATCATACGAGCTTTACGGCGCCTCAATGATTTATGAGCGCCACAGACACAGATATGAGGTGAACAACGATTACCGCACGGAGCTTTTAAACGGCGGAATGATTTTTGCCGGAACATCGCCTGACAATCATATTGTTGAGATGATAGAGATACCGGAGCATCCGTGGTTCGTGGCGTGTCAGTTCCATCCCGAATTTAAGTCAAGACCCAACAGACCGCATCCGCTCTTCAGAGGATTTGTAACAGCGGCGGCGGAAAATCACGCTAAGAAAAAATGATATAAGAAAAAGTAATATAAAAAATAAAACGCAAGGCGGCATTTGAGCTGAACCTTGCGTTTTGTTTTATAATTTTATTAGGATTTTTTGCCTAACTGGGCTTTGCCCTCAGGGGTGTCGCGGTAATACTGTGTAAACGGCTTAAACCGCTCCTGCTCTTCCCATATCTCCTTTGCCTTGGGTGCCCACAGTCTTGCGTATTCGTCGCATTTTGAGCAGAGTTCCTCAGCGCTTTCTGCCTGAATAAGGTTTGTAGATTTGGCACCGGTCTTTTTAACCATATTTCTCAGCGCTGTTGGATTTTCAAGCATCGGGCAGGGTCTGAGCATATTGTCGTTAAAAGGCTGTCCCTTGTAGTATTCCTTGAAAAGAGGGGATTTAAGGCATTCGCTGATACTCTTTTGGCGTATGTTCGAGTCGGAATAGTGAATAAATACACAGGGCTCCACATCGCCTTCGGAATTAATGTGAAAATAATTTCTGCCGCCGGCAATGCATCCGCCGACAAATTCAGCATCGTTTTGGAAATCTACGGTAAATATAGGCTTTCCGGTTTTTGAATTTCTTTTTTCACGGATACTGCGGTATACGTGCTCACGCTGTTCAGGAGACAGCAGCAGGTTCGTATCTGCGTCGCTGCCTACCGGCATGTAGTGGAAAAACCATGCAAAACGTGCGCCGTTTTCAATCATAAGGTCATAGAATTCATCCGAGGTTACCGCCTCGTAATTGACGCTGGTGTAGCATATGGAAGTGCCGAAAAGGCACTTGTGTTTTTTCAGAAGCCTCATTGCGCTGAAAGTTTTTTGATAAGCGCCTGCGCCCCTCCTGCTGTCGTTGGTTTCCTCGCTGCCTTCAATAGAGAGCGCCAGCGACAGATTGCCGCACGCTTTCATATCCTCGCAGAATTTTTCGTCCACCAGGGTACCGTTAGTAAAGGCAAGGAAAAGGCAGTCCGGATTTTCACGTGCCACGGTGAGAATATCGTTCTTTCTGATAAGCGGTTCGCCGCCGGTGTACATAAAGAAATGCGTACCAAGTTCCTTGCTTTGGCTGACGATTCGGCGCATCTCATCAAGGGTGAGATTTGAATTGTAGCCGTATTCTGCCGACCAGCAGCCTTTGCATCTCATATTGCATGCCGACGTGGGGTCCATAAGAACTACCCATGGGATATTGCAGTGCTCCTCATCCCTCTTTTTTCTGAGAGTGGAGGTGCCGATAAGCCCCAGGTCAATGCCGAAGGTGAGCACGGCTTTCCTGAGAAATTCATGGTCAACCTCATCAATCCCACGGAAAAGGAACTGATGCCAAACGTTACTTTCATCCGAAATAATTTCAATGGGTTTGGTAAATGTGCTTTCAGGGTACATTTTCCCGGCAAAAACCTTGCCTGTTTTTACAAGCCTGAGCATATTCTTTTTTGGGTCTTTGTAGATATACTTAAACAGTCTGTTACCGACCTTGTGAAGTATTTTGCTCTTGATTTGTGACATGATTTTCCTTTCTTACGGGTTTAGTATATATTACATTACCTGCGGAGCGGTAATTTTAAGCATGTTGAGAATATTGCTGATAGTATTTTTAACTGCCGTGCAAAGGTAGAGCCTTGCCTGCATCAGCCCTTCGTCGTCACACATAACTCGCTGAGCGTTATAAAATTTATGAAACAGCGTTGCAAGCTGTGTTACGTAATGAGTTATCTTGGCAGGGTCATAAGCCTTTGCCGCCGCAACTATCTCGTTTGTCAGCATGGACAGGTGGCTGATAAGCTCTCTCTCCTCGCTGCTGTTTAGCATCAGAAGCTCCTCGTCAGTGGGCGTTCTCAGCTCAACGCCCATTTCCTGAGCCTTTTTGATTATAGAGCATATACGCGCGTGAGCGTACTGAACGTAGTAAACAGGATTTTCATTTGATTTCTTTGCGGCAAGCTCCAGGTCAAAGTCGAAATGAGAGTTAGGCTCTCTGAGATTGAAGAAGAATCTTGCGGCGTCAAGCGGTATCTCGTCAATAAGAGTGTTAAGAGTAATTGCTTTTCCGGAACGCTTTGAAAGTTTTATGGTTTCGCCGTCCCTGACGAGTCTTACCATCTGCATGATAACAACGTCAAGTCTGCCGGCGTCAAGTCCCAGCGCAGTAAGAGCCGCTTTCATTCTCGGCACATATCCGTGGTGGTCTGCGCCCAACACATCCACTGCCTTGTCAAATCCGCGGGTTACAAGCTTATTGTAATGATATGCAATGTCCGGCACGATATATGTGGGCAGTCCGTTGGCACGGATAAGAACTATATCCTTATCATTGCCGAATTCTGATGCTTTGAACCATAGCGCACCGTCCTGCTCGTAGGTAACGCCTTTTTCTTTAAGAGCGCTGATAACCTTGTCAACTGAGCCGTCCTTGTGGAGAGAGGACTCCTTAAACCAGTTATCATAAGTGATTCTGTATCTTTTAAGGTCTCTTTCAAGTCCCTGAATATTTTTAGGAAGGGCAAATTCCACCAGCGCTTTTCTTCTTTCCTCGCTGGGGGATTCAACATATTTGTCGCCGTATTCCTTGATGAAATTCTCGGCGTGTTCAGTGATATCTGCGCCGTGATAAGCGTCCTCAGGCATCTCAATATCGTCCTTGAAATGCTGGAGATATCTCACTTCCAGAGATGTGGCGAATTTTTCAATCTGATTTCCGGCATCGTTTACATAAAATTCACGCCATACATTGTATCCTGCCCTGTCAAGCACGCCTGCAAGGCAGTCGCCGATAGCTCCGCCCCTGGCGTTTCCTATGTGCATAGGACCTGTGGGATTGGCTGATACAAATTCTACTATTATTTTTTTGCCGTTGCCGTAATCTGACCTGCCGTAATCGTCGCCGCAGGCAAATATGTCCCTGAGTATCGAGCTGTAATACTCGCCTGACAGGAAGAAATTAAGAAATCCCGGACCTGCAATCTCCATACGCTCGAATACAGTACCGCTAAGATCAATATGATCGGCGATACTCTGGGCAATAGCTCTGGGCGCTTTTTTGAAACTTTTTGCGCAAGCCATTGCTATGTTTGAGGAGAAATCACCGTTTGCTTTGTTTGACGGCTTTTCTACAATAAATTCTGCTATTTCAGCCTGAGGCAGTTCGCCTGCGGCTATTGCTGCGTTTGTGGCGTCCTGAAGCATCTTTTTTAATGAATTTTCAGTGGCATTTACTATTTTTGACATTTTTTCTTACTCCGAATCCTGATTTTTCAAAATCATTTTTACTTCATTTCGGGAGACCAGCGCTCCGTTTATATCAATATCGTAGGAAAACACGAATTTTCCTCTTTCTCCTGCGTATTCGCTGTCGATGGTATGACCCGATATTCCCATAAGGATATCTCCGTATTCCGTACCGTAAGGGCAGAGATTACGCTTGGATTTCTCTATTATTAGGCAGGAGTCGAATGCGCCTGAGCGTATCATCTCCACCTTTTTTTCATCTTTTTGTATTTTTACGCTGACCATTACCGGATGTGACGGAGGCTCCTGCTCCTCAGTGTAATTTATTATGTAAGTGTCAGCCGTTTCCTCAATGGTGCCCACCGTTGTAAGCTCCAGTTTACTTTTCTGGCTGTCAACACGCTGGGTGCCCGTTATTTCGATTAGTGTTCTATTCATATCCTTTACTTGTAAGTTCTTTTTCAAATTTGTTTATATCAATAAAGTTTGCCTTGTCGGAAATGTCTTCTCCAAGCAAGGTCTTCGCCGTTTCGGAAAAATTCTGAGTCCTGTCTGAAATATAATATGACGATTCGCCCTTGTGACCCGGCTCGTTCAAAAGTCCGTTTTCCTGAAGCACAGTCTTTGCCCTCATAACCGCTTCATACCCCGTGTCAATCAGCGTTACCGTTTCACCGACAACCTTTTTAATAACAGGGGAAAGATGAGGAAAATGGGTGCATCCGAGTATTATTGTGTCCACCTTTTTGTCTGTCAGGGGCTTTACGTATCTCTTTACCATTTCAATGGCAATAATGTCGTTGCTGTCAATCCAGTTGTTTTCCACCAGTGAAACCAGCATAGGGCAGGAAACTCCTACAACCTCGATCTCAGGGTCTAACTGCTTTATTTTTTTTACGTATGAGCCACTGTTTATTGTGGCGGAAGTGCCCATAACGCCGATGCGCTTGTTTTTAGTGGCTTTGACTGCGGCGGCACAGGCAGGGGAAACTACCTCCACAAAGGGCTCTTTCACCGATGCGACAGCATTTTTCGCAACTGATGATACGGTTCCGCATGCCGCCATAATGAGCTTGCAGTTAAACTTTTCAAGAAAAGCGATATCTTCTTTTGCGTAGAGTTCAATGGCTTTTTCGCTTCGGGTTCCGTAGGGTACTCTGCCGGTATCTCCGAAATATACAATATCCTCCTGCGGCAGATATTTGAGGATTGCCTTTACTGCCGAGAGTCCGCCAAGACCTGAATCAAAAACACCCAAGGGTCTTTTATCCATCAGAATTTTCCTCCTCTTTCAAGGGCAAAACCGATAAGCTTGTTAATTAGCTCGGAATACTGAACGCCTACCGCTTCAAACAGCTTTGGATACATGCTGATAGGAGTCTGACCGGGGATTGTGTTTACCTCGTTGAGAAGTACTCTGCCGTCATCCTTGGTGACGAAGAAGTCAACTCTTGCAAGTCCCTCGCATCCCAGCGCCTTGTATGCTTTTATCGCCTGGCTTCTTACCTCGTTTCTCTTTTCCTCGCTGATGAGTGCCGGTATGTGGAGCTGTGACTGAGGATTGTTGTATTTTGCGTCATAGTCGTAAAATTCTGCGGCGGCCACTATCTGCCCTACCTCTGCGGCAACAGGGTTTGCATTGCCCATAACGGCACATTCTACCTCAAAGCCGTCGATAAACTCCTCCAGCACAACTTTTTTGTCCTCTTTAAAGGCTTTATCAATGGCGGCGGCAAGTTCGTCCGTGGTGTGAGCCTTGGATATTCCTACTGAAGAGCCTGCGTTGGCAGGTTTTACAAATATGGGAAGACTTAATTTATCAACAGCATTTTCTATAGCTGAGTGCGGGTCGTTTCTGTAGTCATACTGAGTGATTGAACACCATTTAGCCTGCGGGATATTAAATGTGTCCATAACGGCGTTTGTAAACGCCTTATCCATGCACACCCCTGATGAGGTTGCGTCGCATCCGACAAAAGGAATCTGTGCCATCTGGAGCAGTCCCTGAATCGTTCCGTCCTCTCCGTTTTTGCCGTGAAGCACGGGGAAAACAACGTCAAGGCTGAAAACTTCTCCGCGTGAAGTTACTATACCGTGTACTGATGTGTCGGGTGAGATAAATGCAGGAACAAGGCTCTTTGAATATATCCATCTGTCGTTTTCAAGAAGATTTACGTCGTCGTTATATAGGAACCATCTTCCTTCCTTTGTGATTCCTATCAGCACCACATTGTATTTGCTGTAGTCGAGGTTAGATATTATGCCCTTTGCCGAGATACAGCTTATGTCATGCTCTGATGAAACTCCGCCGAATATAATACCAAGTGTAATTTTAGAATTCATAACGCTCATACTCCCACAATTATTCATAATATTGTATCATAATGATTATCAATAATCAACATATTAAAATATAAATAAAATAATAAATAAAAATTAGTGACAAATTCACTTTGCAATGTTATAATATAGCGAAATAATATTATAGGTGATACGCTATGGAAATAACTGAAGTATTCAGAATCATTGAAAAACAGCTCGACAGCACAAACAAAGAGCTTGAATTTAAGAAGGATAAAGCCACTGATGAAAGCATCAGCTTTTCCGGTGAAAAAGGAATTTACAGAATAGTATATGATTCGTCAAGCAGTATTATGGCATTTGAATGTGCTTATGAAAACAGTGAAAATGCCGAATTTAATACGATTTCCCGCAGCCTTTTTGACGCAGAAAGCTATGACGAGCGTGACGCAAAATCACTGGCAAACGAAATCAACGACGAGATAACTTCTTTGTTCAAGTCAAGAAAAAAGGTTGATCTTGACAAGATCAAGATGCCCAAGGCTGTGTCAAGGACTAAGGCTAAAAACGGTGTTGTAAGCTACGATACCGATTCTCTTGCCAACCGATTTGCTACTCTTTATCCCGATATGAAGGATGATATCAGAGCAAATATCGCTCAGTACGGCGAATTCCTGCCTGAAACATTCTTTATGGAAAAGGGTTCGGCAAGGATAATTGACGTGATTGCCAACGGCTCCGAAACTGACGTTAAGAAACTTTTTAAAATGCTTAACGAAGTATATGAGGACGGCACCAACGAGGTGCAGGATATTATCGGCGTAACGATTCTCGGCGAGATGAAGAACGATCCAAAGCTTATGGAAGTTGCGGACAAGTATATGTCCGATTATATGTCAGGACCGGTGCACGAGATAAACAAGATCACCGCCAAAAATAACAGCCTTACCAAAAAGCTGAAAAATCCTCCTCCATATAAACCAAAGAAGAAGAGAAAAGGATTTATGCAAAACGCGTTGCAGTCACAGGATCTTAATAACAGATAACGAGGGACAGACTGATGGACCGTTATAAAAGAAAATTTGTTAAGAATGCGGTAATTATACCGCTCGTAGCGGCAGTTGTTACAACTGCCCTGTTTTTTGCCTTGGAAAGCACTTTTGAGTCCGATTTTTCATTTTTGAGTGAAGATACGGCGCTTTCCGATTATGAAAAAGAGCAGACGGTAACAGCTGAAAAAATTGATTTTAGCAACGGGGATATAAAAAAATCAGATATTCCTGCTTATGCGTCAAATACAATTTTGGGCAGTGTAACTGCGGATTACGGCACCATGGAGCTTATATACGACGCAAATGAGGTTAATGCAGTTGGAAGAATGAATGTTTCTTTCGACGGCAAGCTTGCGGGTCAGACAGGCGCCATGGTATGCACCTGCTACAAAGCTGACGCTCAGTTTGTAAAATCCCTTAAAACAGGCGATACCGTGGATGTTGATTTTCCTTACGGCAAATACACCTATACTGTGGTAAAGACCTCCAAGGCTGACAGCCTCGGCAATGCGGTAAAGCAGGCTGACGGAATCGGCAGGGCGATGGTTATTTGCGTTGACGACGGCGACGGAGTCGGCATATCTGACAAATATCTTGCAGTAGTGTGCGAAATGACTGACGGCAATGCCGTTATAGGATAAGGGGGGAACGTTATGTCGCTTACAAAATCACGAAAAGTGCTCTCCTTTATATTGTCACTGCTTATGGCGGCAGGGGCTCTGATGTTTTTCAGTTCACAGACAATAAGTCAGCTGATGATAAATGAAAATGTTGCGGCACGTTTTCTTGCCTCGGATTCAGTAAATAATGCGTGTCTTGAAAATTTTAAGGACAGGATAAAAGCTGTTGAAGCGGCAAGCGGTATCCCGTCGAGAGTGTTTGAAACAGTGCTGAACAAAAGTACCCCAAGCGTGGAATCCTCTGTCCGCAACATATTCAGCGGCGCTGATACGTATAGCTACAATGATGATCTGGTCTCAAGATTTGAGGACCTTTGTATAGAATATCTCGACGGCAATAATATGGATTATGACAAAGCACAGGTGCACAATACTGCGGTTTATGCCGCGCAGGTGTATTCCGATTGCTTCAGCATAAAAGACAGCAGTCAGCTTTCGGATTTTGCAGCAGATGTTAAGGATGATCACGCAAAATTTGCCTCGGTAGGTCTCCTTATCGTTGTTGTGTGCATAATGCTTATAAGCGTTTTGTTCAGCCAAAAGAGCGAGCGCGGCAGAGCGCTGGCGTCATCATTTTCGGCTGTGGGCGCTTCTGTTTTCTTAACAGGGGCTGTTGGTGCTGTTGTAAGCTTATCTGTCGATATTAGGATTACTCCCCAAATTTACGCCGACGCACTGAAATCCCAGGCGGCAGCATCTTTCTGTGTTATGGCATTTTTTGGTGCATTCATACTGGCGGCGGCGACTGCCTTTCTTGTGAAATATTACCAAAAGAAAAAGAAAGGCTGATTTATTGATAACACAGTAATATAATGTTTATAATTATATATAATATATAAATTATATATTAGAAAAACTTAACAGAAATTAAGGGTGAAAATCCATACGGCTGAGACTGTTTCCGTATGGATTTTTTTATGTAAACATTTTGTATTATTTTTGGAAATAATTATGAAATGTCATATTTTGTCAGTATTTTTCTTAAATCTGTATGTTGTTAAAAAAATCAGAAATTGCCTTTTATTCATCAATATATTGTGGTTTGAATTATTCAAAAATTAAAATGTTACAAATTGTAAGATTTGTTTTGCCGATTTCTAACCTTTT
>HHCFR02800__coassemble_1393_pt1 | contig 22398 bp, 18 predicted proteins | sample HHCFR02800__metabat2_high_PE_036 | metagenome-assembled genome bin HHCFR02800 | reverse complement strand
TAAGAACATATACGCAGACAAAGTTTAACGGTTCAAATTACAACATCTATTCACCTTGGTGCGCTGTTAAGAGCGTTGTTACAGGTAAATAATTAAAAAAGAAGTGTGGGAAAATCTCACACTTCTTTATATTTTATGACTATAATATTTTTCCCCGGTTCAGTATAAACTCTTAGGGAACAACAGCGGTCACTTAGTTTCTCAATTTCGTACCTACCGTCTGTGATTATCTGTTTTGGAACATCGTGGCAGAAGATTTCGGTAGGAACGTTATATTCCTTTTCCTGGATATAAGAAAGGGTAAAGCTTCTCTCGATTTTGTCATAGCGGTAATTTTCAATTTTGCCGCATACTGCAACCGGATGAGTACGGCAGAGAATCTTCATGACAGGCGAGTGGGGAGTATTGTCATTAAAGCACCAGTAAGTGTGACTCCACTTGCAGCTGTCAAAAAGATTAAGTAAAAATTCGGCATGGGCGGCAGCGGTGTTTTTGGGGTCAAATCCGCCCCATTCGCCTACTATAACCGGAATGCTGAGCCGTTTTTGCTGTTCGTTTCTGCGCTTTGCGAAAATTGCTCCCACACGCTCATCGTCTGCAAATTTGTAAAGGGGAGTGTCCACCATCATATCATATGCGTGCGGCGAAAAAGCCTGATTTTTTTCAGCTTTTCCGTTGACGGTTATGGGTGGGGAGGAAAATTCGATGCCGATATTTGAGTAATAGCTGTTTTCCATAAGGATAATTCCGTTTTGTGTTTCCTCACGTATGGCACCGGCTACTTTGTTTAAAAACGGCGAATATTTCTCCGTGTCAAATTTTTTTATGTATTTTACGGCGGGGGATGTTACACGGTCGACAAGCTTGCTGTTAACTTGCTTTAAAACATTTGCCACGGGATTTTTGGTGAAAAACGCTTTTAATATTGCCTTACGGCTTATTCCTTTCCCTGTCAGGACGGTTTTTAAAGCGGATTTTGCTATCGTGAAAAACACTTTTCCCCCGTCAGTTCCGGGATAAGGCTCGTTAAATATGTCAAATCCCCACAACGCCGGATGGTTGGAAAATCTCCGTGCCATCATTCTCCACAAATCGCAGAAATGCTCCTGCAACCCCTGACCTTCAACAACGGCATTGTTCCAGAAATTATCAAAGGAATTTTGTACCGCCTTGTTGAAAAAATACCCCTCAGCCCAAACCAGCAGAGGCTTTCTGTATTTTTTGCCGTTTGTCAGGCATGCCCACAGCGGAGCGCCGTCGCCGTGACTAACAAAAGTTTTTGGGTTTTTACTTTCGATAAATGAGCTGTACAGGTCCTGGTGCATATCTAAATAAACATATATATCATTTTCAAGGCACAAATCAAGAAAATTCTCTATTTCTTTTAGCGCTTCTTCGTTGTACTGTTTTGGACGCGGCTCGATATAGGACCAGTTAACAAAATACCGTACCAAATTTATTCCGTGTTCTTTTAAATATTTAATATTGCGGCGCTGGGATTCTTTAAAATCCGCTGAGTGCGGCTGTTTTGACAACGGCAGATTTTTGCCGCCGATATTTACTCCATAGAATATGCGCTCCCTGCCGTGTTCGTCGGCAAAGCTGCCTGATTCAACCGTAATTTTATTCATAATGCTCACCGCTTTCAGCTTATACCAAAATACAGATAAAGTCAATAAAAGCAGCACGAAAATGTGCTGCTTTTATTATATATTAAAGATATTTAATTATCTTCTCGGACGATGGTCTCTTCTTGGCTTTTTTGGAGTGTCGTCGATTTCGTTTTCAGGTTTCATTCCTTCAAGCTCGATAAGTGCGTCTCTTCTTGAAAGATTGATTCTTCCCTGATCGTCAATTTCTATGCATTTGACGATTATAGAGTCGCCGACATTTACAACATCCTCAACTTTTTCCGTTCTCTTAACGTCAAGTCTTGAAATGTGAACAAGTCCTTCCTTACCCGGAGCAATCTCAACGAAAGCGCCGAAATTCATTATTCTTGTTACGATTCCGTTGTAGAAAGCGCCAACCTCAGGATCGGTAGCAATAAGCTGAATGATATTAACAGCGCCCTGGCACTTATCAGCGTCGATACCGCTGACGAAAACTCTGCCGTCTTCCTCAATATTTATCTTTACGTCGTAATCGTTCTGGATTTCCTGGATTACCTTGCCGCCCTTGCCGATAACGTCTCCGATCTTGTCGGGGTCAATGGTAAGGGTGTACATCTTAGGAGCGTAAGGAGAAAGCTCTTTTCTCGGCTCGCTGATTACAGGAAGCATAATTTCGTCAAGGATATAATTTCTTGCCTTGTGAGTCTTAGCAAAGGCTTCCTTGATGATTTCGGGTGTAAGTCCGTGAACCTTGAGGTCCATCTGGATTGCGGTGATACCATTCTTTGTTCCGGCAACCTTGAAGTCCATGTCGCCGTAGAAATCTTCAAGTCCCTGGATGTCAACCATTGTCATAAAGTCGCCGTAAACGCCTTCGTCACCGGTGATAAGACCGCAGCTGATTCCGGCAACAGGAGCCTTGATAGGAACGCCGGCAGCCATGAGTGAAAGAGTTGAACCGCAGATTGAACCCTGGGAGGTGGAGCCGTTAGAGGAAAGCACCTCGGATACAACTCTAATAGCATACGGGAATTCGTCAACTGACGGAAGAACAGGTACAAGCGCCTTTTCAGCAAGAGCGCCGTGACCGATCTCTCTTCTTCCGGGACCTCTTGAAGGCTTGGTTTCGCCAACTGAGTATGACGGGAAATTATAGTGATGGATATATCTCTTCTCTGTCTGCTCGTCAAGTCCGTCCAAAAGCTGAACGTCGTTCATCGGGCCGAGTGTAGTTACTGAAAGCACCTGAGTCTGACCTCTTGTGAACAGTCCTGAGCCGTGAGCTCTTGCCAGCAGGTCAACCTCAGCGTTAAGAGGACGAATCTCGTCGATTCCTCTGCCGTCAACTCTCTTGTGCTCATCCTTGAGCCATGCGCGTACAACGTGCTTCTGAACAAGATACATGATCTCGTCAATCTTGCCCTCGTTGCCTTCAAAACGCTCGTCGAATTTTTCGTGAACTGCGGCATAGATGGGCAGCAGAGCCTCGTCACGTACAAGCTTGTCGTCAGTGTCGAGAGCCTTTTTAACGTCTTCGATGCAGAACTCTTCAATTTCTGCCATGATTTCAGGATCCGGGTCGGATGACTCGTAAGCAAATTTCTGCTTGCCTATTTCGTCAACAATGCCCTGAATGAATTTAACTATCTTTTTGTTTTCCTCGTGACCTGCCATGATGGCGTCGAACATTGTGTCATCGTCGATTTCATTACCGCCGGCTTCAATCATTGCAACCAGGTCGGCAGTAGAAGCAACGGTAAGGTTGAGTTCTGTCTTTGCTCTCTGCTCCAGTGTCGGGTTGATAACGATTTCACCGTCAACAATACCAACGTTTACTGAAGATATCGGGCCGTCCCACGGAATATCGGATACTGCGATTGCTGCTGATACGCCGATAGCCGCTGTTATCTCTGGTGAGCAGTCGGGGTCAACTGACATTACTGTGGCAACAACTGAGCAGTCGTTTCTTAAATCTTTGGGGAAAAGCGGTCTGATAGGACGGTCAATGCAGCGGGAAGTGAGTATTGCCTTTTCACTTGCTCTGCCCTCACGTCTTAAAAATGAACCGGGGATTCTGCCTACGGAATACATCTTTTCCTCATAGTCAACTGAAAGCGGGAAGAAATCCACGCCCTCACGCGGCTTTGCAGAAGCTGTTACTGTGCAGAGTACCTGGGTGTCTCCGTAGCGTGCCATGAATGCTGCGTTTGCAAGGCCTGCCATTTTGCCGGTTTCAAGAGTGAATTTTCTGCCGGCGATTTCGGTTTCCCAAACCTTGAAGTTTTTGAAAAACATTTTACATACCTCATTTCTTTAGAATTTTATTTAATGAAAGGAGGCGCAATAGTAATAAATTCAGCACACATTCAGATAAATGCATGTTCAATTTACTACTATTGTCTGCCCCTCCTTTGATTACAGAAAAGTAAACGAGGCAAGCACTGTCTAAAACAGCGCTTGCCTTGGCAAATTATTTGTCCAGAGTGTCACGGATACCAAGTTTCTTGATAAGCGCACGGTATCTTTCGATATCCTTTTTGTAAAGATATACAAGAAGATTTCTTCTGTGACCTACCATCTTAAGAAGGCCGCGGCGTGAGTGATGGTCCTTCTTGTGAACTTTAAGGTGCTCTGTAAGCTCGTTGATTCTTGTAGTAAGAACAGCGATCTGTACTTCTGGAGAACCTGTATCACCCTCGTGAGTGGCATACTCCTTGATGATAGCCTGCTTTTCAGCCTGTGTCATAATTTCACCTCATTTTTTATATATTACTGAATGGCGATAAACACAGAATCGGGACAGGTGATACTGCGTTGCAGTTTGCACCCGAAACCGAGTAAATCGTTTACAGCGGGTAAATTATATCATACCCGGATTAATTTGTAAAGAACTATTTTATTAATAAAGTATAATTTATAGAAATGCTTTCGCCTGAGTTTTGCAAATTCTATTTAAACATCTTATATAATAAATTAAAATAATCTGTGAATTTAATATATGATTTGTTGACTTTTTGCCGCGGCATATTATAATGAGGGTAAGAATAGATCCGCCCTTGGCGGAAAAGAAAATTTTTAAATGAAGGGGTGTTTTTATGAGTAAAACAAACAAGTATGCCGGCACACAGACGGAAAAAAATCTTGCCGCAGCATTTGCAGGAGAGTCAGAAGCAAGAAATAAGTACACTTACTTTTCTTCTGTAGCAAAAAAAGAGGGTTATGAGCAGATTGCAGACCTCTTTTTAAAGACGGCAAATAATGAAAAAGAGCACGCAAAGCTTTGGTTTAAAGAACTTAACGGCATAGGCGATACTGCCGAGAATCTCGAGGCGGCAGCTGCCGGTGAGAATTATGAGTGGACGGACATGTATGAGGGCTTTGCAAAAACGGCTGAGGAAGAAGGCTTCCCTGAGCTTGCAAGAAAGTTCCGCCTTGTAGCTGCTATCGAAAAGCATCACGAGGAGCGTTACCGTGCTCTTCTCAAAAATGTTGAGACAAAGCAGGTATTTGAAAAGAGCGAGGTAAAAGTTTGGGAGTGTCGTAACTGCGGTCATATTATTGTGGGTACAAAGGCTCCCGAGGTTTGCCCCACCTGCAACCATCCTCAGAGCTTCTTTGAGGTGTACGCTGATAATTATTAATATCAGGAATAACTATAAAGGATCTGCATTTTGCAGGTCCTTTATTAATGCTTTGTAACAGCGAAGCATATAGATAATATGAACGTAAAAAGCCATGAATATTCACGAAATGTATAAATATTCAAAAAAATTTGACAACATATTTTGATATTGATATAATTCAGATAAAAGTGTCAGCGGCGGCGCTTAATATTAGAATTTATGCCCCTGCATAAATTCTTTTTTCTGTTTAAATTACAAATATTTTCAGGAGGGAATCATTATGACTTATTCAGAAAGAGTTTTAAATGATTTGAAGATTAAGAACCCGGATCAGCCGGAATTTATCCAGGCTGCTACAGAGGTGCTGGAATCCCTTGCACCTGTAGTAGACAACGACCCTAAATATGAGAAGGCGGGTCTTCTTGAAAGGCTTGTTGAGCCTGAAAGACAGATTATGTTCCGTATTCCTTGGGTTGACGATAACGGCAAAGTTCATGTAAACCGCGGCTATCGTGTTCAGTTTAACTCAGCAATCGGACCGTTTAAGGGCGGACTCAGACTTCACCCAAGCGTAAACCTCAGCATAATCAAATTCCTCGGATTTGAGCAGATATTTAAGAACAGCCTTACAGGTCTTCCTATCGGCGGTGCAAAGGGCGGCTCCGATTTCGATCCTAAGGGCAAGAGCGATATGGAAGTTATGCGTTTCTGCCAGGCATTCATGAATGAGCTTTATAAGTATATCGGTGCTGACGAGGACGTTCCTGCCGGCGATATCGGTACAGGCGCCCGTGAGGTAGGTTACCTTTACGGTCAGTACAAGAAGCTTACAAACCGTTCAGAGGGTGTTCTTACAGGTAAGGGACTCAGCTTCGGCGGCTCACTTGCCAGAACAGAGGCTACAGGTTACGGTCTTGTTTATATTACCGAGGAACTTCTTAAGGACCATGGCAAGAATATTTCAGGTGCAAGAGTTGCTGTTTCAGGCTCCGGTAACGTTGCAATCTACGCTATGGAAAAGGCTACTCAGCTGGGAGCAAAGGTTATTTCCTGCTCAGATTCATCCGGATATATTATTGATGAAAACGGTATCGACGTTGAAGCCGTTAAGCAGATCAAGGAAGTTGACCGCAAGAGAATTAAGGTATATCTTGAGGACCATCCAAGCGCTACTTACGGCGAGGGCAGCGTGTGGGACAACGTTGTTTGCGACGTGGCTCTTCCCTGCGCTACTCAAAACGAAATTAACGCCGAGCAGGCAAACAGACTGGTTGATACAGGCTGTTATGCAGTCTGCGAAGGCGCTAACATGCCTACTGACGAAGACGCAACTCACGTATTCCTTGACAGGAAGATTCTTTTCATCCCCGGCAAAGCATCAAATGCCGGCGGCGTAGCTACCTCAGCCCTTGAAATGGGTCAGAACTCAATCCGTTCAAGCTGGACATTTGACGAGGTTGACGCTAAGCTTAAGGGAATTATGATAAACATCTACTATCATATGAAAGAAGCATGTGAGAAGTACGATGCTGTTGACAACTTTGTTGTTGGTTCAAACATTGCCGGCTTTATGAAAGTTGCTGACGCTATGATGGCACAGGGTATTGTTTGATTAACTGAATATTTGTATGCCCGGCAGTTGCTGCCGGGCTTATTTATTTGTTGACGTAATTGTGCCGTTAATGCTATACTTAGCTTGTAAATATATATCTAAATATTAAATTATTATGTTAGAGGTAGAAGTATGAAAAGAATATTGTCACTTTTCATGTCCCTTATGGTCGTTTTGAGCCTAACGGCGGGTATTGATTTTTCTTCACAGGCAGCTGATCAAAGTTATGCAAGCATGCAATTGGTTAATCCTGCATACGCATACACTTATCAGACGCAGTCTTATTCAGCAGCCAGAGCGTATTCCCTTAAAAGCTCTGCCGAATCGCCCGCATATTCATCTGTTGATGATGCCGCTGATTTTTTGCGTGAAAATATGGTCAGCAGGGTGGACGTAATAACGGTAAATTACGAAACATATGATTCGGATTATCAGACCGTTGTAAATTCCATTTTTAACAGAGCTATGGAGCAGGAATTTGCCAAGGGCAGCGCCGACGGCGATTATCTTAAGCTAAGCTACGGAAGATGCGACGTATCAATAGGATATTCTAAATATTCCGACGGACGTTATGTGTACAGGATTGAGTTTACGGTTCAGTACTATACAACAGCCGCTCAGGAAGAAGCCGTTTCTCAGGAGATAGACAGGCTTATTGCTGAATATGACCTGATGAATAAATCCGATTATGCCAAGGTCAAAACTATTCACGATATAGTCTGCGACAGAGTAAAATATGACTATGACAATCTGAATAATCTTGATTACAAGCTCCAGTTTACCGCATATGCGGCGCTTTTCGACGGCAAGGCAGTATGCCAGGGATACGCTTTGCTGTTTCACCGCATGGCGAAGGAAGTGGGGCTTGATACAAGAGTTGTTCTTGGCGAGAATCACGGGTGGAATATTGTCAAGGTTGACGGAAAATATTATAATGTCGACTGCACGTGGGATGACAGCTCATGGGATGACCCCGATGCCGCCGACGGCGACTACTGGTCCTCAGGTCATGTGATATATAACTATTTCATGAAAGGCTCGGATGATTTTGCAAACCATGAAAGACTTGCGGAATATGATACCGCAGAATTTCATGCAAAATATCCTATGGCAAAAACGGGGTATGTGTGCTCTCATAATGAAACCGTTTGGGAGCACGATGACGGCGTAAGCTGTGAACAAGGCTTTGTAAGGGAACTAGTGTGCCAAAATTGCGAGGAGGTTATTAAAACCGAGACTGTCCCCGCAGGCGAGCATTCGTATACTTCTGTTGTTGTTCCTCCCACTGCTAACGAAAAGGGCTATACTGAATACACCTGTACAAAATGCGGTGATAAATATGTGGATAATTACACCGATTACGCATCTGATAACAGCGCTCTTGTAGCCGTAAGCGAATATGTGTCAGGTCTTCAGGCAGCTGATTATTCACAGCAGTCGTTTGACAGGCTTATGACTGTTTACAGCCAATATAAAGACCTTGTCGGTGAATCTCTGCCGCAGACGCAGATAGACAGCGCTGTTACCGATATTCTTACAGTGCTCTGTGATCTGGAGGCATATTTGAATTTCAGCGTCACAGGTGAAAACGGTACGGTAACCGCTGAAATCAACGGAACTGTGTCCCAGTCTTCGGAAAGCTCGCTTTTGTTCGGCACCGAGATAACGCTAACCGCTCAACCTACCGACGGTTATGTTTTTGACGGCTGGTACGAAACTGTAACGAAAAGAATTTTTTCATATGATGAGATTTATACCTTTAAATTAACGTCAAACACAAGCTTTGAGGCAAGGTTTGTTAAAGAAAATTCAGCTTCGCTGATATTCTCCAACGAAAGCGGACAGAAAGTGCTGATAGTTGACAAAACGCCTTCAGAGTGGAATTCTGTTTCTTCCATAGCCACATATCTTCCCCAGGTGCCGTATAAGCTGGGCTTCTCAAACGGCAGGTGGGTATACAGCAATTCTGAGGTGCTCTCCCAGCTTAGAAACGGGCAGGACGTCACGGTTTATCCTCAGTATGATGATAACGGATATATTTACCCCTCAGTTCCGTCAGCTCAAAACGGCGAGCCTGTGCTTGACCTTTATTACCAGCTTGATTCACAGAATAATGTAGGCTCCTTTACCATGGCAATGGGATTGCCTGAGAACTGCGAAATCGAGTCCATCGGCATAGCGTTTTACTATAAAACGGCGTCAAATTTCGTGCCTGATAATTTTATTCTTACCATGAATAATAAATTAATGACGGCAAAATTTGACAGCATATCGCCAAACGATATTTATATCGTCAATATCAGAAACCTTTCTTCTCAGTATAACTGGTGCGCCAGGGGATATGTTGCCTACTATGACGAAAACGGCGACCTTGATATTGCCTACTCAAATCAGATAAATATCGTAAACAGAAATCAGGTGTCATAAATTTTTTAAAATTTCAGCATAAATACAACACCTCACGGCAATACTGCTTGTGAGGTGTTATTTTTATGGCAACAAAAGACAAACCGAACAACAGAAATTTGAGGGCGTTGTTTTCAGTGATATGCCTTTGCATTATTGCGCTTGGGCTGATTGTTTATTTCTCAACTCAGAGTGTCGATAACGCTCAGGTAAACGAGGCAACAACCGTTAAGCAGACCGAGACCACCGAGGTTCAAAAGCGTGTGACCGTAAAGGAAACTACTACTCAGAGCGAAACAACCAAGGAGCCCGAGCAGACAACTAAGCAGGAAACTACTGCAACAACAACCACCGAGCAGGCTACTATGGAAGCAGGGGATACAAATACTCCGTACAAATCCTTCTACAAGTATCCCTGCAGTGAAACGGTTATCTCAGGATATACCGAGGAACTTGTGAAAAACGATACCATGGGTGATTACCGTTCCCATACGGCAGTGGATTTCCAGTGTGCCAAGGGTGAAAAAATAGTTGCGATAAACGACGGACTTGTTTTGTCAGTGGAGGATGATGAGCTTCTGGGTAAGGTGGTTGAGATAGACCACGGCGGAAAGCTTGTGGCAAGATACTGCGGACTTAATACAGTCAATGTGTCTGAGGGTGATTATGTGACTATCGGTCAGACTCTGGGAACTCTGGGCACAGTTCCTTTTGAGCTCAACAGCGAAAGCCACCTGCATTTTGAAACGATCCTTGACGGTAAAAATGTAAATCCCCTTGACGTAATGGGTAAGAGCGAGTAACAGTCTGCAAAAAACAGAATTTAAAACACCGCCTGAAAAACAAGACCCGCTGATTGTATTCAGCGGGTCATTCTTTATATTTACCATTCGTATTTTGTCAGTTTGCCTTTTTGAACCAGAGCAGGATAATCCCATTGGCGCAGAACTTCATAAGTACCGGCGCATACAGCGTTTGCAAGGTTAAGACTTCTGATTATACCCCTCATAGGCAGGCGGATGCAGGTGTCGTGATTTTCTTTTAAAAGTTCCTCCGGCAGTCCCTTCGTCTCCTTGCCGAATACAAGGTAGGCGTTGTTTTCATACTTCATATCCGAGTGGGCGATTTCAGCCTTGGTGGAAAAATAATAGAATTTTCCGCCTTTGTTTTTTTCAAAAAACTCCTCTGTGCTGTCGTAGTAAGAAATGTCAAGCTTGTCCCAGTAGTCAAGCCCAGCCCTTTTTACCTGCTTGTCGGTGATGTGAAATCCCATGGGTCCTACCAAATGAAGCCTGGCACCTGTCGCGGCGCAGGTTCTGGCAATGTTTCCCGTGTTTTGAGGTATTTCAGGTTCAATCAAAACTATATTAAGCGAGTATTCCATCAATGTAGACCTCTTTTATATCAAGATTTTCATCAAGAAAGACAAGATCAGCGCACTTTCCCTTTTGTATCGAGCCGATTTTGCTGTCTTCCTTTATCGCCCTTGCAGGGTTTATAGTGCATGCCTTCAGGGCGGTTTTAAAGTCGATTCCGAAGCTTATCAGATTTTTGAATTCTTTATGTATATTTGTTATTGAGGCGGCTATGGTGCCGTCCTCCAGAACGGCGTATTTGCCGCCGTCTCTTACAAATACCTGCTGACCGCCCAGCTCGAATTCGCCGCTTCCAAGTCCTGCTCCACGCATGGAGTCGCTGATGACAACAGCTCTGTCTTCTCCCAGCATGTCAAAAGCATTTCTGAGCACGGTGGGGCATATGTGCCCGCCGTCGCAAATCAGCTCGCACATAACTCTTTCGTCATCAAGCATAGTGCCTGCAATTCCGGCTTCTCTGTGAGTCATAGCCGTCATTGCGTTAAACAGATGCGTTGCATGCCTTGCGCCGCAGTCAATGGCTTTTTTGCACTGTGTTGCGTTTGCGTTTGAGTGACCCACTGATACCGTGCATTTTTGGCTGACGTTTTCTATGAAATCATCGCTGTCAAATGCTTCCGGTGCAATGGTTATCAGCTTTATTTTGCCGTCCGCCGCCTGCCATAATTCATCAAATTCTTTAACCGTGCCCTCTCTTACATAATCGCCGTTTTGAGCGCCTTTTTTGCTCATGGCAATAAACGGCCCCTCAAGGTTTATCCCTGCGATTTTTGAGCCCTCGCTTTTATATGAGGAGATTGTGCGGCATATCTTCATAAGCTTTTCATGGCTTAGAGTCATTGATGTAGGGCAGAAAGACGTTACACCATGGCGTGCAAGCTCACCCGAAATTTTGTCAAGGCTCTGTTCGCTTGCGTCACTGGCGTCGCCGCCGGCACAGCCGTGGATGTGTATGTCGATAAATCCCGGAATCAGGATAAGACCGCTCATGTCCTTGCCTTCGCCCTCGATGATTCCTATTTGTTTTATTTTTTCGTTTTCAATTTCTATGTCGCCGAACTCTTTTTCAAAGAATTCGTTGTAAAAAGTACAGTTTTTAAATATCATTATTCATTTTCCTTTGCGATTTTATATGCTAATTCCTGTAACTGCTCGTATGTTTCCAGCTGACCTATCTGGCGGCGGAAAGCGGCTCCGCCACGCAGTCCCTTGGTGTAATATGCCGCGTGGTGCCTCGCCTCACGCATCGCCGTATACTCGCCCTTGTATTCGATAAGTTTTTTTATGTGACGGAGCATTACCAGCATTTTCTCGCTGACTCCCGTTTCTGGCAGAACACGGCATTCACTCAGATATGCGTTGAGCCTGCGGAATATCCACGGATTCCCCAGCGCTCCTCTGCCTATCATTATGGCGTCACAGTTGGTTTTTTCCAGCATTATGGCGGCGGACTGCTCATCCCTGATATCACCGTTTCCGATTACAGGAACGGATACCGCTTTTTTTACGTCGGCGATAATGCCGTAATCCACCGTGCCGGAATACATTTGCATCCTTGTTCTTCCGTGAACAGTAATTGCCGCTGCACCGTTTTTCTCAGCAATCTGAGCGATTTCAACTGCGTTTACGCTGTCGTCATCCCAGCCCTTGCGTATTTTTACCGTGACGGGGATATCCACTGCTTGGGATACCGCTTTTACGATTTCTCCCACAAGTTCCGGCTTTTTCATAAGGCTTGCACCGCCGCCGTTCATCGCTACTTTAGGCGCCGGGCAGCCCATATTAATGTCTATAACTTTTGGATTGAATTCCAGGCATTTAACCGCCGCTTGTGCCAGTATTTCCGGATCGTCGCCGAATATCTGCGCCGCAGCAGGATCTTCATTTTCACCAAGTTTCAGGAGTTCACTGCTTTTTTTGTCACCCATCGTAAAGCCTTTTGCGGACACCATTTCTGTTACCGTGTATCCGGCACCGAAATCCACGCAAAGCTCACGAAATGCGCTGTCTGCAACTCCTGCCATAGGAGCAAGACAAATTCCGTTTTTTATTTCAACATCTCTTATATGCATAATATAACGTCCTCTTTATGATATGATAATATTATCACAACTTTAGACTAAAAGCAATTGCGCATGAATGTTGATGTTGCAATTTTTCTTTTATTTTGTTAATATTTATACTGATAAAAGTAAAGGGTGTTAAATATGTTTGTAGATATTGCAAAAATAAAGATAAAAGCAGGCGACGGCGGCGACGGCGCAGTAGCGTTTCACCGTGAAAAATATGTTGCGGCAGGCGGACCTGACGGCGGCGACGGCGGCAAGGGAGGGGACATTGTTTTTGTTGTTGACGATAATTTGTCCACTCTTGCGGACTTTCGCTATAAACGCAAATACGCTGCCAAGAACGGCGAAAACGGACGCGGCTCTCGCCAGTACGGCAAAAAAGCGCCCAATCTTGAAATCCGTGTGCCCAGAGGAACTGTAATACGTGAGGCAAATTCAGGCGCAGTTATGGCTGATATGAGCAAAACAGAACGCTTTGTTGCAGCTAAGGGCGGTAAAGGCGGCTGGGGGAATATGCATTTTGCTACTCCGACAAGACAGGTGCCCAGGTTTGCAAAGCCCGGTATGCCGGGTGAGGAGTGGGAAGTATCGCTGGAGCTTAAGCTTCTTGCCGATGTCGGACTTGTGGGTTATCCCAGCGTCGGAAAATCAAGCCTGATTTCCGTGGTCAGCCAGGCAAAGCCGAAAATAGCAGATTATCACTTCACAACCCTTGTGCCTAATTTGGGCGTGGTGTCCATGGGCGAGGGAAATTCGTTTGTCATTGCCGATATCCCCGGACTTATTGAGGGCGCCAGCGAGGGAATAGGACTTGGTCATGAGTTTCTCAGGCATGTGGAGCGTTGCAGACTGCTGGTGCATATAGTTGATGTCAGCGGTCATGAAGGACGCGACCCTGTTGATGATTTTGAGAAAATCAATCAGGAGCTGGTGAAATTCAACCCTGAGCTTGCAAAGCGTCCCCAGATAGTTGCAGGCAATAAAATTGATATGGCGGAGCCTGAGCAGATCGAGTGCTTTAAGAATTATGTTGAATCAAAAGGGTATGAGTATTATTCTATCTGCGCTCCGATATGCGAAGGCACTCAGGAATTGATGAACGCAGTATGGAACAAGCTTCAAACCCTGCCGCCAATCAAAGAATATGAAACAGAGGAAATTCCGCTTGAATCACTGATTAAAGACGATAAGGGCTTTAAAATTACCGTTGAGGACGGCAATTATTATATCGTTGAGGCAAGCTGGTTTCCGAAAGTGCTTAAAGGTATCGACGTGGAAGACTATGAAGCGTTGCAGTATATGCAGCGTGTTTTGGAGAAGAGCGGAGTATTTGACGCACTAAGAGAAAAAGGTATACAGGAGGGCGACATCGTCTCAATCTACGATATTGAGTTTGAGTATGTGCCGTAAGCTTAAAAAATATGAATTTCAGATTTATTGATAAAGAAATAAACCCGAAGCAGTTAAGTCCGCTTAATCTTGCATTTGTAGGCGATTGTGTTTATGAGATGCTTGTTCGTGAAACGCTTGTTTGTTCAGCCAACCGTCCCGTAAACGACTTGCACCGTGAAAGTGTGAAATACGTTTCGGCAAAAGCACAGACCGAGGCTTATGCAAAAATAAAAGATATCCTTACACCGGATGAAACGGCTGTTTTTAAGCGTGGCAGGAATGCAAAGGTGGGTCATTCGCCAAAGAGCGCAACCGAGGGAGAATATCACTGTGCCACGGGTGTGGAAGCGCTGTTCGGGTATTTGTATCTGAGCGGAAATATTGACAGAATAAGAGAACTTTTTTCAGTAATTAATGCTTGACATCAAGGACAAGTTGTTATATAATCTATGTTACTGACGGGAGCATAGCTCAGCTGGGAGAGCATCTGCCTTACAAGCAGAGGGTCACAGGTTCGAGCCCTGTTGTTCCCACCAAAAGACAACACACTTTTGTGTGTTGTTTTTTTATTTCGTAGAAGCAAAGGGCTCGAACCTCGCGCAGATTTAAAACTTTTTTATGCTATATAAAAGCTAAAACTACCACATTGTTAAAATATTAACTATAAGCAAATGCCTTATTTACTATCTTTTTGTATAAAGTGTAAAATTTACATTTTTTTCTTGATTAATAGGGACAAACAGTATAAAATAATAATGCATAAAAGCAAAACATATTAATTTTACGGAGGTAATTTCCAATGGTAAAAGTTGCTATTAACGGATTTGGCCGTATCGGTCGTCTTGCTTTCCGCCAGATGTTCGGCGCAGAAGGCTATGAAGTAGTTGCTATCAACGACCTTACAAGCCCGAAGATGCTTGCTCATCTTCTTAAGTATGATTCATCACAGGGCAAGTATGCTCTTGCTGACACAGTATCAGCTACAGATGATTCAATCATCGTAGACGGCAAAGAAATCAAGATCTATGCTAAGGCTGACGCTTCTGAGCTTCCTTGGGGCGAGCTTGGTGTAGACGTTGTACTTGAGTGCACAGGTTTCTACTGCTCAAAGGAGAAGTCATCTGCTCACATCAAGGCAGGCGCACGCAAGGTTGTTATTTCAGCTCCTGCTGGCAATGACCTTCCGACAATCGTTTACAATGTTAACCACGAGACACTTAAGCCGGAAGATACAGTTATTTCTGCTGCTTCCTGCACAACTAACTGCCTTGCTCCTATGGCTAAGGCTCTTAACGATTATGCTCCTATCCAGAGCGGTATCATGTGCACAATCCATGCTTACACCGGCGATCAGATGACTCTTGACGGTCCTCAGAGAAAGGGTGACCTTCGTCGTTCAAGAGCTGCTGCTGTAAACATCGTTCCTAACTCAACAGGCGCTGCAAAGGCTATCGGTCTTGTTATTCCTGAGCTTAACGGCAAACTTATCGGTTCTGCTCAGAGAGTTCCTACTCCGACAGGTTCAACAACAATCCTTACAGCAGTTGTTAAGGGCAAGGACATCACTGTTGAAGGAATCAACGCTGCTATGAAGGCTGCTGCTACAGAGTCTTTCGGTTACAACACTGACGAGATCGTTTCTTCAGACATCGTTGGTATGAGATACGGCTCACTCTTTGATGCTACTCAGACAATGGTTCTTCCAATCGGTGAGGATCTCTATGAGGTTCAGGTTGTTTCTTGGTATGATAACGAGAACAGCTACACTTCTCAGATGGTTAGAACAATCAAGTACTTCTCAGAACTTGGCTAATAAAATCTGATAATAAATTAAAAGGCTTGGATTATCCAAGCCTTTTTCTTATGCCTGTTAAACTTATAAAATTTATTGTTTATGATTTGTTGGTTTATTATATTGATTATATAAGAAAAGCGGACCCACACGGGTCCGCTTTTTGTTTTTTATCTGTGCTATGGGTTATACTGTCGGGCTTTGCCGCTTAAGCCTTTATGCGGTCTTTTCGTCAAAGTTTCCGGTATAAAGCTGATAGTATTTGCCCTTCTGAGCAATCAGGTCGTCGTGGCTTCCACGTTCAATAATGCGGCCGTGCTCAAGTACCATGATGCAGTCTGCATTTTTTACGGTGGAAAGACGGTGAGCAATAACAAATGTGGTTCTGCCCTTCATAAGAGCGTCCATACCTCTTTGTACAAGCTCTTCAGTTCTGGTATCGATTGATGACGTAGCTTCATCAAGAATGAGTACCGGTGGGTCTGCAACCGCAGCTCTTGCTATGGCAAGAAGCTGGCACTGACCCTGGGACAGGTTGCCGCCGTCGCCGTCAATCATTGTATCGTATCCGTCGGGAAGCCTTGATATAAAGCTGTGAGCGTTAGCAAGCTTAGCGGCGGCAATACACTCTTCGTCAGTAGCGTCTGTTTTTCCGTATCTGATGTTATCCATTATCGTTCCGGTAAACAGATGCGTATCCTGAAGAACGATGCCCAGAGTACGTCTGAGCGCAGATTTTTTAATCTTGGTAATATTGATACCGTCGTATCTTATTTTACCGTCCTGAATGTCATAGAAACGGTTTATAAGGTTTGTAATGGTAGTTTTACCTGCGCCGGTTGAGCCTACGAAAGCAATCTTCTGACCGGGTTCTGCGTAGAGCTTAATGTCGTGAAGAACCATCTTGTCATCGTTGTAGCCGAAATCAACGCCGTTAAATACAACCTCACCCTGAAGCTTTTTATAAGTAACACTGCCGTCAGCCTGATGAGGGTGTTTCCAAGCCCAGACACCTGTTCTGTGATCTGTTTCAGTGAGGCTTCCGTCCTCGTTTTCGATGGCGTTTACCATTTCAACGTATCCGTGATCCTCCTCCGGCTTTTCGTCAAAGAGTGCAAATACACGTTTTGTACCTGCAACTGCCATGACGATTGAATTCATCTGCTGGCTTATCTGAGCTATGGGCTGGCTGAAACTCTTGTTAAGTCCCATAAATGCTACAACCGTACCGACTGTGGCACCGGCGATTCCTGTGCCTGAGCCTACACCGAGAGCCATAGCGGCTCCGACTGCGGCACAGAGAACATAGCTGAGGTTACCGATATTTACGTTTACCGGCATCATCATATTAGCGTATTTGTTAGCCTTGTAGGAGCTGAAGCGAAGCTGCTCGTTTATTTTTGCGAAATCGTCCATTGCCTTTTCTTCGTGGCAGAATATTTTAACAACCTTCTGACCGTCCAGCATTTCTTCGATAAAGCCGTCAACTTCGCCGAGGGCTCTCTGCTGCTTGTCGAAATATTTGCCTGAACGAGAGGAGAATTTCCTTGTTACAATCAGCATTACGCATGCCATAAGCACCGTGATTCCTGCAAGCACAAGGTTCATTCTTATCATAGCCACCAGTGAGAATATAAGAGTGACCATTGAGTTGATGATTTGCGGAATGCTTTGGCTTATAAGCTGACGCATTGTGTCTATATCGTTGGTGTAAACACTCATAATGTCGCCGTGGGGATGAGTGTCAAAATACTTGATTGGCAGCTTTTCCATATTGCTGAAAAGGTCAGTACGCAGTTTTTTCATTGTGCCCTGGCTGACATTTACCATTATTCTTGTATATGTAAATGACGCCAAAATACCGACTACATATATAACAGCTACTTTAATAAGCGCTTCGGCGAGTCCGCTGAAATCTCTTGACCCGCTTACCAGCATTGGTTCAATGTAATCATCAACAAGTGACTGGATGAATACCATTCCCTGCATCTGAGCAAAGGCTGAAACAAGTATGCAGACTATTACAAAGAACCATGCGACCTTGTTGCTACCTATCATATATTTGAGCAGACGCGCAAAGGATTTGGCGCCGTTTTTTAAATTACTTCTGTTATCGTCTTTCATAAATCGCGCCTCCTTACTGCTGGTCAAAGTCTCCGCCGCCCTGCTGGGACTCGAAGATCTCACTGTATATTTCATTATTTTTCAACAGATTTTCATGCGAGTCAAATCCGTTTACCTTACCGTCATCAAGAACGATGATGCGGTCGGCGTCCTTAACGCTGGAAACTCGCTGAGCAATGATTATTTTTGTAGTGTCAGGAATCTTTGTGGCAAACGCCTCTCGTATCTTGGCATCTGTTGCCGTGTCGACTGCTGATGTGGAATCATCAAGAATAAGTACCTTCGGCTTTTTAAGCAGCGCTCTGGCGATACAAAGTCTCTGTTTTTGTCCGCCGGATACGTTTGTGCCGCCACGTTCAATATATGTATTGTATTTGTCCGGCATTTTTTCGATAAACTCGTCGGCGCATGCAGATTTGCATGCCTCTATACATTCCTCGTCAGTAGCGTTGGGATTGCCCCATCTCAGATTGTCAAGTATCGTGCCGGAGAAAAGAACGTTTTTCTGCAACACAACTGAAACATTATTTCTAAGCGCCTCCGTGTCGTATCCCCTTACGTCCACTCCGCCTACGCAAACACTGCCTGTGTTCACGTCGTAAAGTCTGCAAATCAGGTTTACAAAGCTGCTCTTTCCGCTGCCGGTGCCGCCGATAATACCGATAGTCTCACCGGATTTGATATGGATATCAATATCGCTGAGAGCATTTTTGTTGCTGTTTTTCCTGTATGAGAAATTAACGTTGTTAAAGTCGATTCTGCCGTCCTTAACCTCTTCAACCGGGTTTTCAGGATTTTTTATATCAGGAACTTCGTTGAGCACCTGTGAAATACGGCGAACGCTTGCGGCGCTCATTGTAATCATAACGAATATCATTGAGAGCATCATAAGGCTCATCAGTACCTGCATTATGTATGAAAGCAGGGTGGTAAGGTTACCGGTTGTCATATCTCCGGCAACGATATAATGAGCAGCGAGCCATGATATTGCAATGGTGCAGCCGTAAACACAAAGCATAAGCGATGGCATATTTAGTGTAAGATAGCCCTCTGCCTTAATAAAGAGCTTTTTAAGAAGATTTACTGATTTTTCAAACTTGTCAGTTTCATATTTTTCTCTTACATAAGATTTTACAACCCTGATTGCCGTTATGTTTTCCTGAATATCGGCATTTACACGGTCATATGTGTCAAATGCTTTGTCGAAATATTTAAGAGCCGCCCTTATTACTATTGCAAGAACTACACCCAGCAGAAGCAATGCAACAAGAAATACAAAGCTGACCTTTGTGTTGATGAAAAAGCACATGATCATGCTGAACACCAGCGTAAGCGGCGCTCTTGTGGCAATTCTCAGGCACATCATGTAAGCGTTTTGTATGTTTGTTACATCAGTGGTCATACGGGTTACAAGGCTCGGGGTGCTGAATCGGTCGATGTTAGAGAATGAGAAGGTCTGAACCTTATCATAAATACCTTTTCTCAGGTTTGCCGCAAAACCTGATGATGCCCTGGCGACGTATCTTCCGCCGAGAGCGCCGAACAGCAGGCTCAATGCTGCCATAACAAGCATTATTCCGCCGTACTTATAGACGTTATTAATGTTTTGCGCCTCAATACCTCTGTCGATAATGTAAGAAGTAGCAAAGGGAAGCAGAACTTCCATAAATACTTCAAACATTGTAAAAACTATGGTGAGTATTGAATCTTTCTTGTAGTTTTTTACATATTTCAGTACAGTTTTCAATCACATTTCCTCCGTTTCTTTGTAATTATCAAAGCCTTTTTTCGCTTTGTCCAAAACGATGCACTGAAGCCTTTGCAGACAATTCAGTTCCTCTTCTGAAAACTCGTGGAAAAGTTCCTTCTGCATAAGATCAAATTCACGCTCAAGACCGTTCTTTACACGCATTGCTTTTTGAGTGGGGAAAACGATTTTGCGCCTGTTGTCGTTTTGATGAGCTTCAAGAGTTATAAAACCTTTCATGCTCAGCTTTTTGAGTATGGACGATACCGTGCTTTTTGATATGCCGAACATTTTGTTCAGGTCAGATGTGTCCGTTCCGTTTTTTTCTTTTATCACGTATATGAGTATACTGCCCTGAGCTGATGTAAGTCCGAATTTTTCCGTGCGGGCGTCCATATATCTGTCAATCATGATGCAGATATCCTTGTTGTTTCTCAGAATATCATATTCTATTGTAATTGTTACCGCCTCCATTCGTAAGCTGGCTTACAGTAAGCATGCGAACATTTGCTTACATATAATATATAACACAAAAACACTTGAATTTGAAATAAAAATAGTTTATTATCTATAAAAGAATTTTATTAATAAAAATATGATTGTTAAATAATTAACGAGGTGATAATATGAATACCGTACAGCTTGAATGTTTTATTGAAGTAAGTGTTTGCCTTAATTTTTCCAGAGCGGCGGAGAATTTAAGAATGACGCAGCCGGCAGTCAGCCACCAAATCAATTCTCTGGAGTCGGAACTGGGTACAAAGCTTTTTAACAGGACAAGCAAAAGCGTGGAGCTTACCAGGGACGGAATAAGATTTATCGGTCCCGCATCAGACGCGCTTAAAATACTGGGAAATGCTAAAATGAGAATACGTGAAAAAAGCGTTGAGGAAATTTTGCCGATAGGTATCTGTTGCAGAAACCATCAAATGCTCGGTGTTTTGCCGCCTGTGCTTTCAAAACTTACGCAGGAGATTCCAAGAGCAAGACCTATCGTTAAGGTTAATCCGTTTATTCCTTTGGATACCCTTATGGAAAACGAAACGCTTGATATTATTTTCGGTATGAAAAATACCGATTCATCAAAACGTCGCGTCATATATAAGGAACTGAAAAAATGTCCGTTGGTCTGTGTCTGTTCAGAAAATCATCCGCTTTCAAAATATGACGAGATAAAAACATATATGCTTCAGGGGCATAACGTTGCGCTTATTTCAAGGCAGAGAGATACCCTTGAGATTGCAAAAGTTATCAATTCTGCGTCAGCCACTTTGCAGCAAAGTCAGATTTATCTGTGCGATGCATATGAGTGCGCTGTTCCGATAGTACAGGCGGGTCTGTGCTATTGTGTTTTGCCCCAACTTCCGTTTCAGTGTGAACCGGGTCTTAAATATATACCGATTACAGATTCTTCTCCGGTATCATTTGGGATATACTATTCAACATTAAAGGGAAATCCTGTTCTTAAACGTTTTATAGAAATAACAAGAGAAATTTTGTCATAATTGCATATTGATGTCGAATATGGTATAATTATTTACCATATTGTAAATTTATGATATATTTTTATTATAAATATGCGAAGGGAATGACCGTATGAAAATCAGGGAGAACAGTCTTGGCTGTGCGACGGCGTTAAAGCTTGCCCCTGTTTTATTGTGTTTGTTAATCTTTTCAGCGCCGATTCAATCATATGCGCTAAACAGTGATATGGTAGAAGGGGAGAGATACTGGATTGACCAGAAGGTGCAGGTAAATTATCAGGAGCACGATTATTTTAATGGATTTACAAAATATATTGCTGATAGTGATGAAGGTTGTTTTTACTTTTTTACGAGCTTTATTGATCGCAGAATAAATAAAATCAGCGATGATAACATAACACTTGCTTTTACTGTAACAAATCAGAAAAACACATATTATTTTCAGGTGGATAAGGATGGCATTCTTGACAGCACCACGCAAAACACCCTTAAATCACTTGATATTTACTACAATTTTGAAGAAGCGTCGTGCAAAAAGCAGGGCGGCAATATTTATGTGGCGTTCGAGTTTAAAAACAGCGATGACAAAAAACTTGATAATACGATAAGATGTGAATACTACTGCGGACTTAACTGCACATACAATCTTCTTGAAAGCGCCGAGGTTAATATGTCGTCAGGGGAAACTGATGAAAAAACCACGGAGAAAAATAATGATGAAAAAGTTTCAGATATAACTACTAAAAAATCAAAATCCAATGCTTCTGACAAAGCATCAGCCGGTTCGGAAGAAGAGAGTACAAAATTTTCAGGTTCAGGATCTGTTGATTCAGATGAAGAAAGTAACGGGAAATTCTCCGTAGATAATAATGGCGATACAGTAGACAATACTCAGGAAACGGAATTTACACAAGACGATTTACAGCAATTCTCAAGCTAACGCTTCTGCTTCAAATAGTGAAACGGGGCTTTCTGTTATTTCAAAAATACTGATAGGTGTAGCAGCAGGTTTATTCATATCCGGTGTGATTTGCGTTGTTGCAGGAATAGTAAAAGCAAAGAAAGCTCCTGATGAAACTGCCCCAAAAGATGATTGATTTTAGGTACATGGTGAGAAATATTATGATAGTACACCCGATAAACCCGTTGTTTAACGAAAA
>HHCFR02800__coassemble_1390_pt1 | contig 22457 bp, 20 predicted proteins | sample HHCFR02800__metabat2_high_PE_036 | metagenome-assembled genome bin HHCFR02800 | reverse complement strand
GCAAAAAGAGAAGAAATACCGCCAAGTAAACTAAGACGTAGTTATCATTAGTAGGTATCGTATCATTATAATATAATAAAATAAACAACCTCCCGCAACAGATTTTATTCTGAAGCAGGAGGTTCTATTAATGTATTCAGTTTTAACTATGTATAAAAAATCACCATTCTGTACTGAGAATCCAGTTTTCATACGGGAACATATGACCGAATCTGTCATATGCGCCTTTAGCAATGGGGAGATACATTTTAGTAAGCTCACGTTTCTTTTTCAGGTCGCTTTCGCTGATTCTTTTGCCCTTTACACTGCTTGCGTCATCATAATAGTGACCGAAATAATAAAGGGGAGTGGAGGCGTTCTTTGTACCTTTCATTGCCTTATTCAAAATGCGGCAGGTCTTTTTGTGATGAAACTTGTTGTATTCACCGTCAGGATTGTGAGTTACCACTGTATCCCATTTCTTGTAGTTTAAAAGCAGGCGGATATCGGCTTGCATACCTTCAGTACACGTTGACCAGTAATCTGTTTCGTAGCCTTTGTATTTACCGTTTTTATCGTAAAGTTTTCTGCGTATATCCGGGTATGACAGGATAATTCCCTTATCGTCGCCGTATTTTTTTATTACGTTATTAAAGTCCTCTGCCCGCTGTTCATAGAATCCGTTTGTCAGCACAACTATAAAGTACTTGCCGTGGAGAATGTGAGCGGCTCCCCAGAAAGTTTCGTCGTCCGGGTGAGCAACTATCATCAGATTATTTACGGAAGACAAGTTCAGTTTGTCCAGCATGCTTTTGGTAAGATATCCCTTGTTCTTAGTGATTTTGAGCTTGTAGGTTTGAGAAAATTTCTTGTCCTGGGTGGTGGCGGTTACTTCAACGCACTCGGTGGGTCTGAGAGCCTTAAGCACACCGTCGGAGCTGATAGTTGCTTTTGTGTCGTCGTCAACAGTCCATACAACATTTCGGTCGGTTGCGTCCTGAGGGAGTACTGCGGCAGTCATGGTGATGGTGTCGCCGGTTTCAACAGACAGGTCTTTTTTGTTAGTGATTTCTATTCCTGTTGCCGCAACATAGGGCTTTTTGACCGTTATGACGCAGTTGGCTGTTTTATCCGTATCTGCAACACTGATAGTTATTGTTGCTGTGCCTTCTTTGACGCCTTTCACCGTGCCGGTATCGGTTACCGTTGCCACAGCAGAGTCCGATGTGGAATATTTTATCTGCTTGAAGCTTGTATCGGCAGGCTCCAGAGTAACGTTTATTTGTATGGAATCGCCTATGTATATTTCAGACTCGGCAGGGTCGGCAATGATTTTTTCCAGAGGAATTTTCTTTTTCGTAATAACTTCCTTGGAGGTGCTCCAGGAGGAATGGCGAGTTGCTATTTTTTCGTCCCTGTAGGCCCGCGCTCTGACATAGTATTTTTTGCCGCCGTCAAGATTATCCTGTTGTATATGTTTTTCGGTGGTATCTATGGTTTCGGTGGAGCCGTCGTCAAAATCGGGTGAGTCCGAATACTGAATCTCGTAACCGGAAATATCGTCAGCATTTTTAACCTCTACTGCAAAGCCTTCTTCAACAGGCTCAATTTTAGCTATTTCAGTGTCCGCCACTCGAGTTGCATAGATAGCTATTGCAGAGCCGATAATTATGCCTGCAATGAGAACAACGGGAATTACAATGCGTAATATTCTTTTGTTAATATTTCGCGTTTTCATAATTTCGCCTTCTAACAATTTTGTTTATTTTTAGAGTCATTACATTACGGAAAATCTGAATTCCGTAACGGTTTTAAATTCTTCGTTTGCGTTAACGTACTTGAACGGGAAATTAGGGTGGTTTACCGAATCGGGATAAAACTGCGTTTCAAGGGCAACTCCACGCCTGAAAGTCACCGGTGAATCTTTTTTGCCGGGGTTTGAATCTTTTTTCAGCCAGCCTCCGCAATAAAGCTGAACGCCCGGAAGGTCAGTCCAGACTTCCATCTTTCTTCCGGTTGTTTCATCGGCAAGAATAGCTGCCTGTGACATTTTGCCTATTTCCTTGTTATACAGGCAGTAATTATTATCATAACCTATTCCGTCAATAATAGCCCTGAAAGGCTCGTCGATTCTGTCGCCGATTCTGTGCATTTCGGTAAAGTCCATCATGGTTGACTTGACTTCCCCGAGCTCGCCGGTAGGAAGCTGGGAATCGTCAGTTTCGGTGAAGTAATCCGCATTAATCTGTAAGAGATGATCCTCAACGGTCTTTTCTCCGTCGCAGGACAGGTTAAAATATGTATGGTTTGTGGGATTTGCAACAGTTTTCTTGTCAGACAATACCGTGTATTCAAGTCTGAGGACATTTTCATCAGTCAGGGTATATTTAACTGTGAGAGTAAAATTGCCGGGGAAGCCGTCCTGCATATCCGGTGAGAAGAAAGAAAATGTAACTGAATTGTCCGTTACTTCCTTAACGTCCCATATGCTGAAGCTAAAGCGTCCGCCGCCGTGAAGAGTCCAGGTGCCCTGATTTTGCGGGGTGTGATATTCAACGCCGTCCATAGTGAATTTAGCGTCTCTGATTCTGTTTGCATATCTGCCCACCAAGAGACCCTGATAACCAAGGTCGGGGTCGGTGTAATATTGCGGATCGCCAAATCCCAGAACCACGTCGCCCATTACTCCGTTTTTGTCCGGAACATTAAGGGACTGAATGCCTCCGCCCAGTGTCATAAGGGATACGGATGCATTGTTTTTGTTGGTGATTGTATAAAGTTCAACGGTTGTTCCGTCTTTGAGAGTGCCGAAGATGGATTTTTTTGTGCTCATGAGATAACCTCCGTTTGCTTTTTTTACAACCTTAAGTATATGATAAATTAAAAATTAATTCAATAGTTTCTTGACTTTTATTAATAATATAAGTATTTTATTATTATAACTTATTCTTTTGGAGTGAGAAATTTGGAAAATATAAACAGCTTTATTATCAGTTCAATGAGATACGTTTTACCGGTGCTGGCTATTTTGATACTTGCCACCTGCATTATATCTCTTTTCAGAAACAGACCGAGGCTTCACAAGCTGGCGCAGCTTGTGGACCAGAACAACGGCTCGGCTATAGATATTGACAGATGGGAAACATCAATAGGGAAGAGCAAATCAAACGACATTGTTCTGCCCATGCCGGACATATCACGCTTTCATGCGGTTATTGCCAAGAAACGCAAGGACTGGATAATTACCGACACGTTTTCAAAAAACGGTGTTGAGGTAAACGGCAAAAAGATTGATTCAAGCTGTGTTATAACCGACGGCGATATTATTACTATCGGTTCAATACCGCTGAAATTTTTGTGCGCTGAGGCGATTTCCAGCGAGTCAAAAAATCAGATGCGTTCAGCAGCGTCAGAGCTGTCACGCAAAAGCAATGATGTTGCGTATGCCGTTCTTGTTGACGTTAAAACTCACCGCCCTGTATATCTGCGCAAAAAAGACGTGCTTATCGGCAGAGGTGATAACTGTGATATTCAGATTAAGCTTGACACTGTCAGCAGCGAACACGCAAGAATTCATCTGACCTCCCACGGCTGGGCGCTGTCTGATCTTAACAGTCACAACGGCACAAAGCTCAACGGCAGATTTATTACGCAGCCGCAGCTTATTTTTGATGAGGATCTTGTTACCTTCGGCGAGAGGGTATTCATATTCTACGAAAAATAAAACGCAAAGGAGCTCAATATGGCTGGTAAAAAAAATATGAAAGTGAAAAAGCTTCCTAATATAAAGCCTATTAATAATTTTGCGATGCTTTTTGTGCTTTCGATTTTTCAGATAATTACAGGTTATGCATCAGCGGCGGCAGGGGATACTATTTCTGTAAAGATGCTGGTGTCCATGGGAATTTTTATTGTTCTTGAATGGGTGTATGTCAGCGTTTTCTATACGGTGCTTCACAGGCGCAATTTTGAGCTGGAGTTTATTGCCTTTTTCTTAACAGGAGTAGGGCTTGCGGTCATCGGTTCAGTTGACCCTGACGCATGCTTTAAGCAGCTGCTTATTGCCGTTGCAGGTGTTATCGGTTATACAGTTTTGGTATTTATCTTGGGCGATGTTGATTTGTGTATGAAGCTCAGACTGCCGGTGGCGATAGCGGCGCTGGTGTTGCTTTTAATAAATCTTGTTATCGGCACGGTAAAATACGGCGCTCAAAACTGGATTGAAATCGGCGGCTTCACGGTTCAGCCGTCTGAATTTGTTAAGGTAGCGTTTATTTTTGTGGGTGCGGCAACCCTTGAGAAAATTCAGACATCAAAAAATATTATCAAATTTATTGCCTTCTCAGTGGCATGTGTGGGAGCGCTTATTCTCATACGTGATTTCGGAACGGCGCTGATTTTCTTTGTTACGTTTTTGATAATAGCTTTTATGAACTCTGGCGATTTCAAGACTATAGGACTTGCTGTTTCAGCAGCGGGTCTTGGCGGAGCTATTGTAATAAAATACAGGTCATACGTTACAAACAGGTTTTCTATATACAGGCATGTGTGGGAGGACCCGTACGGCAAAGGATACCAGCAGACGCATATACTGACGGGCATTGCTTCCGGCGGACTTTTGGGCATCGGCATAGGCAACGGAAATATAAGAAATTATTTTGACAATTATCTGGTAACAACTGACGACGTTTTCGGAATTATATGTGAGGAATGGGGATTCCTGTTCGGAATTGTACTGGTTCTTTCCTTTGTGGCAATTGCTGTATCGGCACTGGTTAACTCCATTGCCGCCAGGTCTACTTTTTATTCGATTGCGGCGGTGGCGGGCGCAGGAATGCTCCTTTTCCAAACGGCGCTTAATATTTTCGGAATAACGGATATTCTGCCGCTGACAGGCGTTACGCTTCCTTTTGTGAGCCAGGGCGGAAGCTCGATGCTCAGCTGCTGGGCGGTGCTGGCGTTTATCAAAGCCTCCGATGTGCGCACCTATAACTATCTTGGAGGTGTGAAGAAGAAATGAAAATGATTACACGCAGGGGACTTTTCCTCATTGCTTTGATTGTGGCTTTTTTAGGCTGTCTGGGATTTTTGATCTACAGCTTCGTGACCGAAGGAAGCGACTGGGTTATGAAGCCGTACAACAGCCATATTTACTATAACGGCGAGCTTACAGGCGCCGGAAAGATAACGGACGTTAACGGCAGGAGTCTTGCCGAGACCGTGGACGGAAAGCGTGAATACAACGATTCCGCCACCACCAGACGTTCTACTCTGCATACTGTTGGCGACACGAAGGGCTTTATTTCCACCGGCGTGCAGAATGTTTATGAATCGGAGCTTACGGGGTATAATATCCTTATGGGAATTTTCCGTGCCGCAAACGGCGATACAAACGATATAGAGCTCACCATTGACGCTGATGTGTGCGACGTGGCTTATGACGCACTTAAGGATTACAAGGCGGGCTGTGTCGGCGTTGTTAATTATAAAACGGGGGATATTGTATGCATGGTATCTACCCCAAGTTATGATGTTCAAAACGAGCCGTCAAATATGGACGATGACCCGGAATACGAGGGCGTTTATATTAACCGACTGCTGACGGGACTTTATACACCAGGTTCAACCTTTAAAATAGTTACGGCAATATGTGCTATAGAAAATATTCCGGATATTTATGAGAGAACCTTTACCTGCACGGGAGAGTATGACCCCGGCAGCGGAACTCCGATAGAGTGCAATGCTTATCACGGAGAGATAAATTTTGAGGACGCTCTTGCAAAATCCTGCAATGCTACTTTTGCTCAGATAGCCATTGAGCTTGGTCCGGAAAAGCTCGCAAAAACTGCGGAACAGCTGGGTCTTACATCAAATGTTGCCGTCAGCGGCGACATAATGTCCTCTACCGGAAGATTCTTCCTTGAGGACGGCGACGCAGATGACTATGTTGGCTGGACGGGAATCGGACAGGGCGACACCCTTGTGTCTCCCATTGCAATGCTCAGAATGGTGGGCGCTATTGCCAACGACGGAAAAGCTGTGTCATACAATCTTGTGAACTCCTTTGCCAACAAGGCGGGAAAAGTGCTTGATTTTGAATTTGCAAAGCGTGAAACACCGCTTATCAGCTCCGACACGGCAAGCAAAATCAAATCCATGCTCAGATATAATGTTGAAGAGCAGTACGGCGATTACAATTATGAGGGATTGAACCTCTGCGCAAAGTCGGGTACTGCCCAGATAGACAGCGTGGATTCTCATAACACCGCCTGGTTCGTTGGATTTATGGACGACGAGGAGAATCCTTACGCATTTGTAGTGCTTGTGGAATACGGTAATTCAGGCTCGCAGACTGCGGGACCTATTGCAAACAAGGTTTTGCAGGCACTTGTAAATAAATAATTCGGGGATAATATGTCTTTTGATATAGTAAATGACGAAGAAATAGAAAAGGCGCTTTTGATTGCTGTCGATACAGGCGACTATGACGCGGCGACTTCAATAAAAGAGCTGGCACAGCTGGCGGATACTGCCGGAGCTGAAGTGCTGGGCGAAATGATACAAAAGCGCGACGCAGTTGACGCCGCGGCTTTTGTCGGCAAGGGCAGACTCAAGGAAATATCAGAATTCTGCAAGAATAATGAAATCGACCTAGTAATTGCCGACAGCGAGCTGTCGCCGGTTCAGGTGCGAAATATCGAGGACGCTACAGATACCAGAGTGGTCGACAGAACGACGCTCATACTTGATATATTCGCTTCAAGGGCACGCTCAAAGGAGGGCAAGCTTCAGGTGGAACTGGCACAGCTCAGATATTCACTTCCGAGGCTTACCGGCAAGGGCGTCAGCCTATCACGTCTGGGCGGCGGTATCGGTACAAGAGGTCCCGGCGAAACAAAGCTTGAAACGGACAGGCGCCACATAAGAAGAAAAATCCAGTATATTAAAAACGAACTTGACAATGTTGAGCGCCGCCGTGAAATGCAGCACAAAAGAAGAAAGAAAAACGGCGTGCTCACTGCGGCTATAGTGGGGTATACCAACGCCGGAAAATCCACGCTTATGAACAGGCTGACGGATGCCGGAGTATTGCAGGAGGACAAGCTCTTTGCCACCCTTGACCCCACGGCAAGGAAATTGCTCCTTCCTGACGGCAGGCGCATTATGATTGTTGATACGGTTGGATTTATAAGCAGGCTTCCGCATCAGCTTGTGGACGCTTTTCGCTCCACGCTGGAGGAGGCAACCTATGCCGATGTGATACTCAATGTGTGTGACGCGTCAAGTCCTGAATGTGAAAATCATATAAAAACCACCAACGATATCCTTGCGTCGCTTTTTGACGGCGGTATCGTAAACGTGCCTGTAATCAGCGTTTTTAACAAATGCGACCTTGTGGGCGATATTAGTGATGTTGCTTTTTTGTCAGAAGCAAAAAGCGTTTGCATCAGCGCTCAGACGGGATACGGAATAGACAATTTGCTTCAGGCTGTTACGGATGTTTTGCCCCAGACCAGAAGAAGAGTTAATCTGCTGCTGCCCTTTGACAAGGCGGCGATTGCGGCAAAAATAAGAAACGACGGCATGATACACAGCGAGGAATATATCCAGCAGGGAATTTTTCTCGACTGTACGGCTGAAATTTCTTTTTTAGATACAATTAAAGATTATATTGTGTAAAGACTCATCATAAAATTACATAGGTGATTTTATGAAAATGTTTACTTTAAAGCTCAAGCCAAAAATGATTTTCGGCATTATTTTGGCAGTCACGGGAATTGCGGTGATTGTTCTTACCTTTGTGTCCAATCATATTACCCAGAGCGAAAGCGTTGCGGCTGTTGTGAGCGCGTCAACGGACGAGGAGAGAAGAAACTATCTTGCCACCTTCGGCTGGGAAACTCAGGCAGATTGCGAGGAAAAGGAGATTACGATTCCGCAAAGCTGGAATCAGGTATATTCCGATTATAATGAGATTCAGATAAATCAGGGATTTGACCTGTCAGACTACAAGGGTAAAAAAGTAACGCTTTACACATACAAAATAAGTAATTATGACGAAACGACCGAGGAAGTAGTTGCCGATATGCTGGTATATAACGGACTGCTCATAGGCGGCGACCTCTGCAACACGTCGGCGGAAAACGGATTCCTGGTCGGATTCAGCGGTGAATAATGGAAAGAATTGATAAAATTATATCTTCAGCCCTCAATATTTCACGAAGTGATGCCAGGGCGCTGATAAAAAAAGGACTCGTCACTGTTAACGGTTCGGCGGTACGAAGTATTTCTCAGCACGTCGACGAAAACAGCGACGAGCTTTTCTGCCGCGGCGAAAAAATAACTTACAGCAAGTATGTTTATATTATGATGAACAAGCCTGCCGGCGTTATTTCCGCCAGTGAAGGGAAGGGAGAACCTACTGTTACGGATATACTGCCTGACGAAATGAAACGAAGAAATCTTTTCCCGGCAGGAAGACTTGACAAGAACACCACGGGGTTCATGCTGATTACTGATGACGGCGATTTCGCTCACAGGATTTTAAGCCCGAAAAACCATATACCGAAAACGTATGTCGCTGTGCTGGACAAGCCTTTTGACAGCATTGTGGCTGAAGATTTTGAAAAAGGTATGACGTTGGGCGACGAGGTATGTATGCCGGCGCAGATATCCGCCCTTGATGAAGAAAAGCGTGTGGCTCAGGTGACGATACGGCAGGGAATGTATCATCAGATAAAAAGAATGTTTTCAAAGCACGGTATTACCGTGGAAGAACTGAAAAGAATAAAAATGGGCAGTCTTGAGCTGGACAAGTCTTTGAAAGAAGGGGAATGCAGATACCTTACCGCCCGGGAACTTGAGGAAATTGAAAAAAAGATAATTGCTACAAATTGTATTTAAAACGGCAATTTTACTACATATTGTGTGTAAAACAAGCCATTTATGCAACACTAACAAAAAAATATAACTTTTTTTGTTAGAATAGTTGCAATATAGTGAAAACCCTTGTATAATATGAACAAGTCAAGCCGTTTCTTTTTGTGCAATATTTCTCAAGAAACGCTTGCCCTGATAAGAGAGGTGGGTAAAATGCCAAACAGATTATTCCAAAGCGTAATAAATCAGATGCGTGAAGCGGTTGACCGCACTATAGGTGTTGTGGATGAGACCGGCACTGTAATTGCCTGCAGCGATCTTGGCATTATCGGCGAGGTTCGCAAGGGTGTTGTAACGGCAGGTGTGTTCAGTTCAAGCCAGACCTGCGTTGACAATTCAACTTATACAACATTTGATGTTCTTGTACGTCCTGAGTACGCTGTTTTTGTCGACGGCGTTGACGAGCTCAGCCGCAAATATTCTCAGATAATTGCAGTAGCTCTTGACCAGATAAAGCAGACTAACGACGAGAAATTTGACAGGTCCAACTTTGTTAAGAACGTTATACTTGACAATATTCTGCCGGGCGATATCTATATTAAGTCAAGGGAGCTTCACTTTAACAACGACGCCACGAGAGTGGTATTCCTTATCCGTACTACTCAGGAAACGGAGATTTCTGTTTTTGATATTATTCAGAATTTCTTCCCGGACAAGACAAAGGATTTTGTTATCAACGTAAATGAAAGTGACATTGCCCTTGTAAAGGAAGTCAGACCAAATGTTGACAGCAAGGACCTTGAAAAGCTTGCCCGTTCAATTAACGATACGCTGTTGTCCGAATTCTATTTTAATGCCGTAATCGGCATCGGAACCTGCGTTACCGGTATTAAAGATTTGGCTCACTCCTTTAAGGAGGCACAGGTAGCGCTGGAGGTTGGCAAGGTCTTCGACACGGAAAAGACAATTATAAGCTACGAGAATCTCGGCATAGCAAGACTTATCTATCAGCTTCCGACAACACTCTGCGATATGTTTCTCAAAGAGGTGTTCAAGCGTGGTTCAATTGAATCACTGGACCAGGAAACTCTGTTTACAATCCAGAAATTCTTTGAAAATAATCTTAACGTGTCTGAAACGTCCCGTAAGCTTTTTGTTCACAGAAACACTCTTGTTTACAGACTTGAGAAAATTAAAAAGCTTACCGGTCTTGACCTTAGGGAATTTGATGACGCTATTGTGTTTAAAGTTGCGCTGATGGTTAACAAGTACCTGGCGTCAAGCCCTATAAAATATTGATTTTTTATACAAAGCCTGCACTGTTCAGATGGTGCAGGTTTTGTATTTTCCTTTATTTGTTTACAAAAGTGTAACAAATAGGTCTTGATTTATTATATAAGTTGATATATTATATATAGGTAGTATGTAAACTCGCAAAATATTTTTTATTGTTTTGCAAAATTCTGACTTAATAAGAGGTAAAAAGCGTGATAGAATTCAGAAACGTTTCCAAGGTATATGACAGCAACGGCACGCACGCCCTTTCCAATGTCAACATTAAGATTGAGGACGGGGAGTTCGTTTTCGTTGTAGGCTCTTCAGGCGCCGGTAAAAGTACCTTTTTGAAACTTATAATGCACGAGGAAAAACCAACTGAAGGAGAGATTATTTTTAACGAATATTCCTCCGCCACACTGAAGAAGAAGCAGGTGCCTTATTACAGACGCGGCATGGGAATAGTTTTCCAGGATTTCAGACTGATTCCCAAAATGTCCGTATTTGATAACGTGGCTTTCGCTATGCGTGTTATCGGCGCTAAGGAGAAAGAAATCAGAAAGAGAGTACCTTACATTCTCCAGCTTGTCGGACTTTCACAAAAGGCAAGGTCAATGCCAAACGAGCTTTCCGGAGGCGAACAGCAGAGAGTGTCGCTGGCAAGGGCGCTTGTTAATAATCCCAAGGTTATTATTGCGGACGAGCCTACGGGTAACGTTGACCCTGAAATGAGCCACGAGATAGTGGGCCTTCTTACTAAGATAAACAATGCCGGAACTACCGTTATCATGGTAACCCACGAGCACGATCTTGTGCGTTCTTTCCAGAGAAGGGTTATAGTTATCAAAAACGGTGAGGTAGTATCCGATACTCCGGACCCGACCCATGCACAGTTTGAGAGCCCCACGCCTAAGGCTGACACGGATATGTTCTTCTTTAACGAGGACGTGTCAATCAACAAGACGGAGCTTGACGATATTTTTGACAACTTGGAAGATGTTGTGTCATCAGACAGCAAGGGGGGTGAGGAATAATGACTGCTTCAAGTTTAAGATACCTCACCAAAGAGGGTTTCAGAAATGTATGGACAAACAGGATGATGTCGCTGGCTTCCATATGCGTTCTTATGAGCTGTCTTGTGCTTATCGGCTCGGCAACCATGATATTCCTCAACATCGATTCGCTTTTGGCGAGAATAGAGGAAGAAAACGTTGTAATGGTCTACCTTAAGGACGACACCACCGACGCTCAGATAGAAGAGCTTAAGGGACAGATTGACGCCCTTGACAATATCAAGGAAGTAGAATTTGTTTCCAAGGAATCAGCTTGGGAGGAGCAGCTTTCCACCATGGGTGAGGCTGAGGCAGAATTCTTCACCGAGGTAAGTTCAGATATTCCTCTTCCTGACGCTTATAAAGTCACGGTGGAAAATCTTGACAATTTTGACAAGACGGTGGACGAACTCAACGAGCTTGACCACGTGGATATCATCAGGCAGAATAAGGACCTTGCCCAGAGGCTTGTGGCTATACGTCATGGCATAACAATAATTGCGGTAGTTATCGTTGTTGTACTGCTTCTGATATCTCTCTTCATTATTTCTAACACAATCAGACTTACTGTTTACAGCAGACGTCTTGAAATCAGCATTATGAAATCTGTCGGAGCTACCAACAATTTCGTACGGTTCCCATTCGTTATTGAGGGTATGATACTCGGTATTCTTTCAGGAACGGTTGCGCTGGGACTTGTTTGGGGAATTTACGAGCTGGCGATATCACAGTTCGGCGACCTTATAGCTTCCCTGAACCTGACGGCAATTAACTTTGCTGATTATGCGCTTATAATGCTTGGCATATTCCTTATTATCGGAATATTGTGCGGTGTCGGCGGTTCATTAGTTACAATGAGCAAATATCTTAACAAAGAGGGAAGTGAGATAAGCAGTGTTTAAAGCAAAGCATAAAATAGTAGCGCTATTTATGTGCTTAGCGCTGGCGGTTACCTCATTTTCGTTTACCTCTACCGCTCAGGCGGCGAGCACCTCAGAATTGAGAGATAAACGAGATAAAATTCAAAGTGAAATAAACGATGCCGAGGACAAGCTTGCCGAGCTTTCTTCCGAAAAAAGCAAAACGGAGGAATACCTGAACGCTTTGACGGAAAAAATAGATTTGCTGCAGGACAAACTTGACACCCTTGAAGATGAACGAAACGCTCTTCAGTCAGAAATAGACGCCATTCAGGAAAAAATCTCTAAAACTGAGGAGGAGATAAAAACCGCCCAAAAAGAGATTGACCAAAAGCAGGCAGAATTTGACGAGACGTATGAGCTTTATTGTCAGCGTCTCAGAGCCATGTATGTGTCAGGTTCAGCTTCCACGCTGGAAGTTCTGCTTACCTGTCCTGATATGAGTTCAATGCTGACACGTTCTCAGATGATAAGGTCCGTTTCTGAGCAGGACAGCGCAATCCTTGACGACCTGATGAAAAAGATGGAAGAAATCGAAAAGCAGAAGCAGGAACTTGAGGAAAAGAGAACCGAGCTTAACGAGGACAAGCAAAATCTTGAAAATGATAAAAAGTCGCTTCAGGCAAATATTGATGAGATTGACGCGTCCAAGAAAGAGCTTGACGACGAGGCGGCGGAATGCAACGCTTTGATGAAAACGCTTGCGGACCAAAGCACAGAATATATGGAGCTTATTGAGACAAATCAGGAGCAGCTTCAGGCGGTTGAAGCCGATATCCGTGCCGCTACCTCATCTGCCTCCAGCGGAAGCGGTTCCATCAGCGGTTCAATAGGAACAGGCTCCGGTAGACTGGGATATCCGACTGATTCACGCACAATTTCTGCCGGATTCCCGAATTATTCATCAGGAAGATACCACGGCGGAATTGATTTCCCTGTTTCAACGGGTTCAAATGTTTACGCTGCCGGCAGCGGAACAGTCATTCTTGTAAAATACTTAAATTACAGCTACGGCTATTATGTTATGATAGATCACGGAGACGGACTTTCAACCCTTTACGCTCATAATTCGTCGATACTTGTAAGCGTGGGACAGCACGTTTCTGCCGGTCAGGTAATAGCCCTCAGCGGTTCAACAGGTAACTCCACGGGACCTCACTGTCACTTTGAGGTGCGTGTAAACGGTAATCAGGTAAATCCGCTCAGTTATCTGTAATACTTAATATTTTAAAATACGTTAATAAATACATATAAACATTTCTATAATATTATCAGGGAGTGAAGTCAATGAAACGGTCAAAGATATTTTTAGGTCTTATGTCGGTTTTGTTGGCTTCATGCCTTTTTTCGGCATCGGTTGTTCCTCAGCCTATCAAGGCGGCGGCCTATGAATATTCCGAGGATTACGAAAGCCTTTCAAACGAGGAGAAGCAGGCTTATCTTGAGCAGCAGCTCAAGGAGGTCAACAAAAAGCTTGACGACTTGTCTGAGCAGTCCAAGGACACGGAGGAGTATATAAACACTCTTGACGAAAAAATCAGGTATATGAAAAATCAGCTTACCCTTGCTGAGGAAGGCATAGAAAGCTCAAAGGATAAGATAGATTCTCTTGAAAAAGAATACGAAAGCAACGAAAATAAAATTGTAGAACTCGAAGCAAGTATAAAGACTCTTACCGCCCAGACGGCTGAACTGCAAAAAAAATTTGATGATTCTCTTGTAAAGTATTATCAGAGAATCAGAGCCATGTATGTCAGCGGTAATATGACCGTGCTGGAGGCTCTGCTGACCAGCGACGATGTTTCAACATTGCTGACAAGGCTTGAAATGATACGCCGTGTATCTCAAAATGATAAGAGCCTGCTTGAGACGCTTCAGACTCAGGGTGAGAAGCTTATGTCAACGAAAGATGACCTCAGCTCGCAAAAAACATCCCTTGAAGTAACTCAGACAACTCTGGAGCAGACTCAAAAGACGCTGACCTCAACCATTGATTCCTATGAGGAGCAGCAGGTAGAATATGCTGACAAAAAGCAGGATTACGAAAGCCAGAAAAGCGAGGCGGATTCGTTGCTCCTTCAGCTTCAGCAGGATACAAAAAATTACAGCGAATTCAGGCATCAGGATCAGGAAGAGCTTGACGAGATAAACAGACAGATCGAGGAAGCGGCTGAGAAATATCAGCAGCAGATGCAACAGTCCACCACAACTACAACCACTACCGAAAAGCCTGAAAGCGGCGGTTCATCAGGCGATACAAAACCGAATACAACAAAGCCAAACACCACGAAACCGTCGTCAAACAAGCTGAGCATGACTTATCCTGTGCCCAGTCAAACAAAGATAACCACGGCATACGGAAGCGCCGGGTATGTGGGACACACGGGTGTCGATTTTGCCTGCGCATCAGGCTCAAAGGTTGTTGCGGCTGAATCAGGAACCGTAATTATTTCAACCGACCTTAAAAACAGCGACGGTTCCTACAGAAGCTACGGAAGATATATCGTTATCGCGCACGACAAAAAAGATTCGGCAGGCAATTACGTTTACACTCTCTATGCTCACAATTCCTCAAGAGTTGTGTCCGAGGGGCAGTATGTAAAGAAGGGTCAGCTGATTGCTTACAGCGGCTCAACGGGAAATTCCAGCGGACCTCACTGCCACTTTGAGGTGAGAACGCCCACAGCGTCTTATGATGACTGCGTTAACCCAACTTATTATCTGCCGTAACAGCAGACAGGTTTGACTAACTCTTAATGATTTATATGACTAACGAAAACAGCGAAGGAGGCTGAAAATTGAAAATTAAATTACTTTCGCTGTTTATGGCGGTCATTCTTGTGACAGGAACTTTTGCTAATACAATTGCTTTTGCCGAAGAAAAGGAAGGCACTGTGCCGGAAACTACTACTGAAACCACAACCGCTGCATCTTCGGAAAATACAACCGAAAAAGAAGATGGAATCAGCAAGGAAGAGGCGCAGAAAACCCTGGAGGACCAGCAGGCTGAGCTTCAAAAGAATCTTGAGGAAGCCGAGAAGAAACTCGCCCAGCTTGAAAAAAATTCCAAGGGAACCGCCGAATATATTGATACTCTTGATCAGAAAATAGGCTATATTAACGAGCAGCTCACAATTCTGGAGGAGCAGAACATTTCAATCCAGGCAGATATTGACGAGCTGATGCCGACTATAGAAAAAAACGAGCAGGAGCTTGATAAGCTTTCAAAAGAGCTCGACAAAACCAAGGAAGAGCTTGAACAGCTTGAAGAAAAATTCCAAAGTGTTTACGACGCGTACTGCATTAGGCTGCGCGTCATGTACATAAGCGGTGATTTCAATATACTTACCGCGCTGATGACCTGCAAGGACATATCGAGTCTGCTTACACGGTATGAGATGATAAGGTCCGTGTCAAAAAGCGACGCTGAACTTATGCAGGAAGTTCAGGAACAGACTGAACAGATTATAAGCAAAAAGGACGGACTTGACGAACAGGCTGCCAAGTATGAGAGCACCAAAGCAACTCTGGACTCTCAGAAAGAATCGCTGCAAACTAAGCAGAAGACAATTGAAAACAACAGTGAACAAATAGCGGCTAAAAAGGCTACCCTTGCCACCGACAGAGCGGAAAGCGACAGAATGCTCGCCGAGCTGACTGCAAAAAATAAGCAATATACTGAATTTAGAAACGAGGACAGCGAGCTTATCGAAGCAGTGGAAAATGAAATTCAGGCTCTTATCTCCGGACTTAAATCACCGGAGGAAGTCACCACGGCTGTGTCTTCCGGCAAGCACGAAAGCAGTGCGCCGATAATCACCGATTCTGACGTTTATTCAAAATCTAACGCAGTGCTCAATATGACATATCCGATTCCGGGCCACACGAGCATTTCGGCAGGTTATCCGAATTATTCATCGGGTCAGTATCACGGCGGTATTGATTTCCCATGCCCTACAGGTTCAAAAGTAGTAGCTGCTCAAAAGGGTATAGTTATCACCGTTAAACGCCTTGACTACAGCTACGGCTACTATGTGATGATTTATCACGGAACGGACGCCAAGGGTCGCTCCGTAGTAACTCTTTATGCTCATAATTCGTCGATACTTGTGTCTGTGGGAGATACTGTTAAGAAAGGTCAGCAGATTGCGAAAAGCGGTTCAACAGGTAACTCCACAGGACCTCACTGCCACTTTGAGCTGCGCTTTGACGGAACACGAGTTAATCCGAAAAATTACTTGGGCTGACGGTTATTGAACATTATGAACAAAATTAATTATCAGAAACTGCTTGATGAAATAATCAAGAAAAATGAAAGAGAGGACATTACGCCCTCTCTTTTACTGCATAGTTGCTGCGCTCCGTGCTCCAGCTATACAATTGAATATTTGTCCGAGTATTTCAGTATAACTGTGCTTTATTATAATCCTAATATATCTGAGCAGGCTGAGTACGAGAAAAGAAAGGCGGAGCAGATACGCCTGATAAACAGCATGCCGGTGAAAAACAAGGTGAGCTTTATTGAGTGCGGATATGACAGCGCTGAGTTTTTTTATATCGCCCGTGGATATGAAAAATGCCGTGAGGGCGGCGAAAGGTGCTTTAGGTGCTATAGGCTCAGGCTTGAAAAAACTGCGAAAACAGCAGGTGAAAATGGCTTTGATTATTTCTGCACGACTTTGTCTATAAGCCCGCTGAAAAATGCTCAGAAAATTAACGAAATAGGCTATGAAATTGAGAAAAAGTATGCGGTAAAGTGGCTCCCGTCTGATTTTAAGAAACGAGAGGGATACAAACGCTCAATCGAGCTGTCCCGCCAATACGGACTCTATCGCCAGAATTACTGCGGCTGTGCTTATTCAAAAAGAGATGTGCAGCCAACTGAGGAGAAACCATATGAAAAAACCTCTTGCGGATCTGATACGACCGAAAACTCTTGACCAGGTTGTGGGGCAGAAGCATCTTCTGGCTCCAGGCAAGGCGCTTTATAATCTTATAATGGAGGGGGAGATCCCCAATCTTATATTTTACGGTCCCAGCGGCGTAGGCAAAACTACTGTGGCGTCCATAATTGCAGAAGCCACAAATAAGAGCCTTAGAAGGCTTAACGGAACCACTGCCTCCACCCAGGACATAAAAGATATTGTGTCTGAGATAGACACATTTACAGCACCCAACGGTATCTTGCTGTACCTTGACGAGATACAGTATTTTAACAAGCGTCAGCAGCAGAGCCTGCTGGAGTTTATCGAAAACGGAAAAATTACGCTTATCGCCTCCACTACGGAAAATCCGTATTTTTATATCTATCCGGCGATATTGTCACGGTCTACGGTTTTTGAATTCAAGTCGGTTGAGAGTGAGGATATTATCCCGGCGGTAAAAAGAGGCTTTGACTACCTTTGCGATGAATATAATATTAAGCTTAAAATTGACGAAAAGGTTTACAAAAAAATTGCCGTCGGCTGCGGCGGAGATGTCAGAAAAGCGCTAAACTGCGTTGAAAACTGCTTTTTTGCTTCCCCGTCAATGGACGGAGAAAAAAATATAACTTTGGAAACTGCCGAGGAGCTGATACAAAAAAGCTCAGTAAAGTATGACAGGGAAGGCGACGAGCATTACGATATAGTGTCGGCATACCAGAAGAGCATGCGTGGCTCTGACCCAGACGCGGCGCTTCACTATCTTGCCCGATTGCTGGAGGCAGGGGATCTGCCGTCGGCATGCCGACGGCTTGTGGTATGTGCCTGCGAGGATGTGGGGCTTGCGTATCCGCAGATAATTCCCATTGTTAAGTCAGCGGTGGATACTGCGCTGATGGTGGGATTGCCGGAAGCAAGGATTCCGTTGGCGGATGCTGTTATTCTTGTGGCATTGTCACCCAAAAGTAATTCCGGATGTATGGCTATTGACGCGGCTATGGATGACGTGCGAAAGGGCAAGTCAGGTCCTATTCCGAGACAGCTTCAGAACAAGCATTATGACGGAGAGGACGCCGCCGTTAAGGGGCAGTTTTATCTGTATCCTCATAATTTTGAAAATCATTGGACGCAGCAGCAATATCTGCCCGACGCAATCAAGGACAGGAAATATTACGCCTACGGGCTTAATAAAAACGAGCAGGCGTTTAAAGCGTACTGGGAAAAGGTGAAAGGAAAAGAGAATGACAAAAAAGGAAAGAGCGCTAAAGGCGATTGAGCTCTTAAAGGAGCTTTATCCTGAGGCGATTTGTTCGCTTAACGCAGGAAATCCCTTTGAACTGCTGGTGGCGGTGAGACTTTCTGCTCAGTGTACCGATGCGAGGGTCAATCTTGTAACACCGGCACTTTTTGAAAAATATAAAACCCTTGATGATTACTGTAATGCAGATCAGGGGGATATAGAAAATATTATACATAGCTGCGGATTTTATAAGAGCAAGGCGCAGTCAATAGTAGCTATGGCGAATATGATCAGGGATGATTTCGGCGGCGTGGTTCCGGATAATATTGAGGACCTTATCAAGCTTCCCGGAGTCGGCAGGAAAACCGCAAATCTTATCGTTGGCGACGTTTACGGCAAGGAGAGTATTGTTGTGGACACCCATATGATCAGAATTTCTAACCGACTGGGACTTGTTGACACCAAGGACCCGAAGAAAATAGAATTTGCGCTGAAAAAAATTGTGCCTTCCAATGAGGGGGCAGACTTTTGCCACAGAATTGTTTTGTTTGGCAGGGATACCTGTTCTGCCAGAAAGCCAAAATGCGGCGAATGTTCACTGTATGAAATTTGCAAGAGAACAGGAGTAAAACAGTGAGAACAAATGTTATACTTATAGGTATGCCGGGCAGCGGAAAATCTACCTGCGGCGTAGTGGCGGCAAAACTGATGCTGAAAAATTTTTTCGACACGGACCTGCTTATACAAAACATTGAGGGCGCAAGTCTTCAGGACATAATAGATAATAGGGGAAACGATTATTTCCAGGAGGCGGAGGAAAAAGCAATTCTCAGCCTTGATATTCAGGGAACGGTTATTGCCACGGGAGGTTCCGTTGTGTATTCCCAAAAGGCAATGGAGCATCTTAAAAGCCTTGGAAAAATTATTTTTCTTAATATTGATTATGAGCATATGCTGTCGAGAATCAGCAATCTGTCCACCCGAGGGGTGCTGATAAAAAACGGCGAGACCTTAAAGGATATGTTCGACGAGCGCCTGCCGCTCTACGAAAAATGGGCGGATGACGTTATCAACTGCAATGACAATACAGTTCAGCAGACGGCGGAGGCAATTGCCGCTAAATTACAAATTTAATTTAATTTGTACTTGAACACCGATATAAAAAATGGTATTATAGTAAAAATATATTTATATATTAATAATGAAAACGGAGGCGGATTTATGAGCGAATACGGCGCTAAGTTTGTAAAAGAAGGACTTACCTTTGACGATGTTCTCCTTATCCCTGCGGAGTCTGACGTAACTCCTGATAAGGTTCAACTTCAGACGAGGCTGACAAAGGATATCTCCCTTAATATACCGCTTATGACAGCGGCTATGGATACTGTTACTGAATCACGTATGGCAATCGCCATAGCGCGTGAGGGCGGTATCGGTGTTATTCACAAGAATATGACAATAGAGGATCAGGCTACTGAGGTTGACAAGGTAAAAAGGTCCGAAAACGGTGTTATCACAAATCCTTTTTTTCTTTCTCCGGATCATCTTGCTTCAGATGCTGAGGAGTTGATGAACAAGTATCATATCAGCGGTGTGCCGATTTGTGAAAAAGACGGAACCCTTGTGGGTATTCTCACAAACCGTGATATGAGATTTATGACGGATTACAGCGTTAAGATTTCCAGCGTAATGACTCCGAAAGATCAGCTTGTAACAGCAAAAAAAGGCACTACTCTGGAAGACGCTAAAAAGATTCTTATGGCGTCAAAGGTGGAGAAGCTTCCCCTTGTGGACGAAAACGGAAAGCTCACCGGTCTTGTTACAATCAAAGACATTGAAAAGAGCGTTAAATATCCCAACACCGCGAGAGATAAGGACGGCAGACTTCTTTGCGCTGCTGCACTTGGCGTAACAGATGATGTTTTGGTACGCGCTCAGGCTCTTGTAAATGCAGGGGTTGATGCATTTGTGCTTGATTCTGCTCACGGACACAGTATGAATATTATGAAATCTATAGAGAAGATAAAAAATGCTTTCCCTGAGATTTCACTTATAGCAGGAAATGTTGCTACCGCTGATGCTACAGAAGCGCTTATCAAAGCGGGTGCAGACGCAGTTAAGGTAGGTATCGGCCCCGGTTCAATTTGTACAACACGAGTTGTTGCAGGTATTGGTGTTCCGCAGATAACCGCAATATATGACTCTGCTGAAAGAGCTGATAAATACGGTATCCCGGTAATTGCAGACGGCGGTATCAAATACAGCGGCGAGATAGTAAAGGCCATTGCGGCAGGCGGCTCAGTAGTAATGGTTGGTTCGCTTGTTGCCGGATGTGACGAATCACCCGGAGGAACTGAGATTTATCAGGGCCGTCAGTTTAAGGTTTACCGCGGCATGGGCTCCCTTGGCGCTATGAGTCAGGGCAGCGCCGACAGGTATTTTCAGAAGGGCTCAAAGAAATTCGTTCCGGAAGGCGTTGAGGGACGTGTTCCTTACAAGGGAACTTTGGCAGATACTGTTTATCAGATGATGGGCGGTCTTCGCTCAGGTATGGGATACTGCGGCTGCCACACAATTGAAGAACTGCGTACAAAGGCTAAATTTATTAAGATTACCGGCGCAGGACTTATTGAAAGCCATCCCCACGATGTTTCTATTACAAAAGAAGCTCCGAACTATTCCGGTAATATGCATCAGGATTAAATTGATTTTAAAAAGGGCAATGACCTCCCTATGGGGTTGCCATTGCCCTTTATTTTGATTTAAGGTGTGGATTTGATATGACTGATAAAAAGTCAAAATGGGTTAAGTTTAAAAGATTCCTTAAAAGGAATATGACTCCTACTTGGGCAAAGCATGTGTCATATCAGATATTCGCATTTATTGTTTCCTTAGCAATGGTAATAGGTGTTGCGGATTATGCCGTAACAAAGACTTATGACGAAATGGAGCTGACTTTTGTGGAGAATTTCACTATAACGGCACATACAGGCGCTTATGATACGCGTATGAATAGCCTTGAGTCTGTTAAGGCGGCGCTTGAAAATAACGTTCAGATTATCGAGCTTGATATTCGCCAGCGTCCTGACCACACTGTTGTTATGAGTCATGATATCGTTGTTACAAATAATGACGGCGTGGAGCTTGAAAAAGCGTTTGAGCTTCTTAGGGATACTGAGATTATGATAAATCTTGATATCAAGGAGACCCGCGTTCTCAACCCACTTTATCAGCTTCTTATTGATTATAATTTGGTGGAGCGTTCATTCCTAACGGGGATAGAGACTATTAATGTAAATGCTGTTAAGGAATCCGACTGCGCTAATATGGATTATTACCTTAATTATATGCCGTCAAGGACAAAAATCTTTTTTGACGAGTACAGGGTAAAGCTTATCGATCTGCTGGAGGAAACAGGCGCCATAGGCATTAACTGCAACTATAAGTACGCCAGTGCTCAGCTGTCGTCGCTTCTTCATAAAAAAGGCTATAAGCTTTCGGTATGGACTATTGACACCGAAAGAACTGCAAAAAAAATGCTTGCTATAAAGCCTGATAATATCACCACAAAAAAACCTGACATGATAGTTAAAGTTATCCAAAATTGGGGCAAATAATTTAAAAAAATACTTGACTATGTGTCCGAGTTGTGATATATTATTAAAGCATTGATATGCGCTGGTGTAGCTCAGTTGGTAGAGCAGCTGATTTGTAATCAGCAGGTCAGGGGTTCGAGTCCGTTCACCAGCTCCAAAAGCTGACTTGTGTCGCAGATGCTGTCAGCTTAAATAAGGAGGAGTTCCCGAGCGGCCAAAGGGAACAGACTGTAAATCTGTCGTCAGTGACTTCGGTGGTTCGAATCCACCCTCCTCCACCAGATTAGCGAGTATCCTGAGGGGTGCTCGCTAATGACTATCGAGGTGTAACTCAGTTTGGCTAGAGTGCCTGCTTTGGGAGCAGGATGCCGCAGGTTCAAGTCCTGTCACCTCGACCAAAAAAGACGGTTTTCCAAACCGTCTTTTTCTTATGCCAAAAGGCTCTAAACCCCTTAAAATCGGGGCTTAGAGCCTTTTTCATTTTCACCTTGAGATAACTTGAGATTGCTTAAAATGGGTTGAATGCCAACCGAATGTCATCCCAATGGCATACCATATTTGATTAAATTTTTGATTTTTTAAGCCTCGTTTAA
>HHCFR02800__coassemble_1309_pt1 | contig 24530 bp, 16 predicted proteins | sample HHCFR02800__metabat2_high_PE_036 | metagenome-assembled genome bin HHCFR02800 | reverse complement strand
GACGAAAAGGAGAATATTAAAGCTGATGAAAGTTGAATATTGCGGCGGCGACGTTTTGGTCAAAGGCGTCCAGTGCCTCGATTTGGACCTTACGCTGGACTGCGGACAGGCTTTTCGCTGGGAAAAGCAGCAGGACGGAAGCTGGAGCGGTGTTGCAAAGGGCGTTTTTTTAAATATTTATAAGGAAAACGACATCGTCGTCTTGAAAAATACCACAAAAGAAGATTTTGAAAACGTGTGGTATGATTATTTCGATTTCGGTAAAGATTATGTGAAAATATGCGACACTCTGAAAAAGGACGAGCTTATTGCCGGCACGGTGGACGAGTATTACGGAATAAGAATACTTAACCAGGACAGCTGGGAGGCGCTTTGCTCCTTTGTTATCAGCCAGCAGAATAATATAAAGCGTATAAAGGGTATTATCAGCCGCCTTTGTGCCACCTATGGCGACAAGGTGTGTGACGGATTTTATTCTTTTCCGTCGGCACAGCGGCTCAGCAGTCTGAGCGAAGAGGATTTTGAAGCGCTGGGCACAGGCTATCGTGCAAAATATCTTGAGAAACTCTGCCGCAATGTGGCAAGCGGTGAAATTGATTTGGAAAAAATAAAAACTCTATCTCTTGAGGACGCCAGAAAAGAGCTTTTAAATATATACGGAGTGGGAATCAAGGTGGCAAACTGCGCCCTGCTTTTCGGCTTCGGATTTTACGATGCTTTCCCCATTGACGTTTGGATGAAAAGGGTAATGGAATATTATCCCGACGGACTGCCGCAGTGCTTTGACGGTATCGGCGGAATTGCCCAACAGTACCTTTTTCACTGGGCGAGAAATAATTTAAAATAAAACGGCGTTTGTCATTGACGGCGGTAAAACGTTTGCCGCAAAGCCGATTTAACTAAAGGAATTTACTATGCAGAAATTATTTGTTGATTTTGTGCCGCAGGAAACGGTGGTTTTAAACGAGGAGCAGTCACGCCACGTCTGCAAGTCCCTGCGTATGCGTCGTGGGGATATGCTGACTCTCACCTGCGGCGACGGTCAGAACTACGGCTGTATTATTGAGGACGCCTCCATGCCCGTAACCTTAAAGGTCTGCTATAAGCAGGCGGATAACAGCGAGCCAAATGTCAGGGTTACGCTTTTTCAGGGAGTGCCCAAGGGCGACAAGATGGAGGACATTATACAAAAATGCACCGAGCTGGGTATAACTGCCGTTAAACCGGTGCTGACCCACAGATCCGTCAGCAGACCGGACGAGAAATCGGCGAAAAAAAAGCAGGCAAGATACAGCAGAATAGCTCTGGAAGCGGCGCAGCAAAGCGGAAGAGGTATCACGCCGGAGATATGCGGTATGGAAACCCTCTCAAACGCTGTTAAAAATGATGAGAGCGAGCTGAAAATATTATTTTACGAGGGCGGCGGCGAACCACTGAGCCGCATTATACCAAAGGATGTCGGCTCTGTTTCTGTTTATATCGGCCCTGAGGGCGGATTTGAAAAGGAAGAGGTTGAGCTCATCACTCAGCACGGCGGAGTTGTGGCAACTCTGGGCAAAAGAATCCTCAGGACCCAGACAGCGCCTGTGGCGGCGCTTACGGCGATTATGCTTTTGACCGGCAATCTTGAGTAATCAGAAAAGCGGTGCGTATGTATTATGAAATGTATAGGAAAAATAACGGACAGTGATTTAACTTTTAATGAATATTTGAAGCTGCAAAAGCAAAAACAATAAAGAGGTATTGATTATGGCGTCAAGTCCTGAATTTGTGCAGTATGTTGCCGACCAGTTATCAGCCGCCGGCATTATCACTTACAGAAAAATGTTCGGCGAATATGCGCTTTACTGTAACGGGAAAATCTTTGCCCTAATATGTGACGATCAGCTTCTTCTAAAAAAGACGGAGGCGGCAGCTCGGATAGCTCCTTACTTGGAGCTGGTGCCTATTCCCGGATATGAAGAAAAGAAGTTTTTTCTTATTGAGGATGTGGACGACAAGGAATTTCTGACTCGGATTGTTGTCGAATCCTGCAAGGAGCTTCCCATGCAGAAAAAAAGAAAGCCTAAAAAATCAGTATCAAAAAATAGACAAGAACAAAAAGGAGATAAAACCATGTTGTTTATACAGTACCCGCCGTGTTCCACCTGCAAAAAGGCAAAGAACTGGCTTGACGAAAACGGGCTTGAATATGACAGCAGGAATATTAAAGAGGAAAACCCGACTTATGAGGAGCTTAAGGAATGGTATAGCCGAAGCGGTTTGCCGCTGAAAAGATTTTTTAACACCAGCGGTATGCTCTATAAATCAATGGGGCTTAAGGATAAGCTGGAGTCCATGAGCGAGGATGAACAGCTTAGTCTGCTTGCCACCGACGGTATGCTGGTCAAGCGTCCGCTGATAATTGCGGATAATGTTATCCTCACGGGATTCAGACAGAAGGAATGGGAAGAAAAGCTCATATAATATCAAATCAAAAAGCCGACTCTCTTTTGAGAGTCGGCTTTCTTTATATCGTGTGTGATTAATACTTATTTATGAGCCTTGCGTAATCCTTTGCATTAATATATCCGTCGTCCACAACGTCCAAATATTCGCAGTAATTTGCGTCTCCTTCCTTGGCGTTAACGCAGTCCATAAATTCTACCGTGTAGGTGTCGCCGCAGCCGCCGCTGCAAGAAATAGTGGCGGTGCCGTTGTCAAAATTCGTCAGCGAGTAGGAGTGGTTATCTTTCCAGATAATATAGACGTTCATATCACTGTTTACGTTTGAAACGTCCTCGCTCCATCTGTCAAAGATTTTGCAGACCTCCGGCTGAGGCATAGCGGACGGATTGTTTGCGCTTTCGCCCGGATTCACAAAGCTTCTTCCGATAAGCTGCTGATAATCTTGAGCAGTGTAGAAGCTTACCTGATAAAAATCTCTCGTTACGTCAATGTGAACCGTCATATCCTCGCTCTGAGCGAGCTGGGTGGAATACGTGTAGTCGATTCCGTTTTCCAGTGAGTCCACAGAATAGGTTACGAACTCTCCGCCGGAATATCCGCTGAAATCTCCGACATCAAGTGATGATGAGGTAACGCTGGCGTAATTATCAACCTCAAAGGGGATAACTATTTCTACGCCGTTGGCATGCGCTACGGCGGAGGCGGTTTGGTCGCCGATTGAGCTTTCCGTTGCCGAGGAAAGAGCCGTATTGTGGCTCAAATCAAGTGAGGTCAGATGATTCATTGAGCAGGCAAAGTCCTGAAGCTGTGTGTTGTTCGTTACGTCCAGGACGGTAAGCTCGTTTTGGTCACATCTGAAACTAACCAGGTTCTCCAGCTGCGACACGTCTATGCTTTCAAGGCAGTTTACATAGCAGTAAAGTGTTTGCAGGGAGCTGAGATTTCCCAAATTCAACTCCTCCAGCATATTGGTGGCGCAGTTGAGAGTAATCAGTTTGGTGTTTGCCGATACGTCCAGCTTAGTGAGCAAATTACCCTGACAGGTCAGCGACGTAAGATTGTAGAGTGCGGATACGTCAAGCTCCTCAAGACCGATACCGCCGCATCTTAATACGCTGAGACTGTCGGCGAAAAATTCGATACCCTTGAGAGTTTTTATGCTTTCACCGTCGTCAATCATTCCTGACAGGGAAATTAAGCTCTTGTTTCTTTCCTGAGCGCTCAGGTATCCGTCCCCGTTTATGTCATAGTTTGATGACACAATCCTTCTGAATACAGGGTCGGAAAAATTTGTTGAATCAATAGCTATCTCATCTTCCGCCGCCGACGTGATTGCAAAGCTGAAGCATCCCAGAAGCAGGGTTACGGACAAAAACAACGAAAGATATTTTTTTATCTGTTTGTTCATTTTTATCCCCCTTATCTTCTGGTGATGGTTACGGAAACGGACGCCGTGGCGGTAGTTCCGTCAAGGTTCGTTACCGTACAAGTGATTGTTGCCGTGTTAGACGACCTGATCTTTCCTAAGGTAGTAAGCTCAACAAGTCCGTTCTCGTCAACCGTTACATAGTTAGACGCCGAGGAGGTGTAGCTTACGCTTGTTATTGAGTTTGCATTGCCGGGTACAGGAATGTATCCGATAGTGATGCCGTTAAAGTTGGTGTATGAACCGCCGCAGGCATGGGTTATAGGACCTGTAACTTCCTGACCGTCAGCGGTCAGGGTGATTGATGTTACCGGAATCGGAACTGCAATAACATTAAAGTTATATGTTTCGGTGGTTTCTCTGTCGTAGTCGTCAACAGTTTTTACAGTAAGTGTAAATGAGCCGGTGTCAGCGGTTTTTGTGATTGACACGCTGCTGCCGTTTACCTGAGCTGTAACTCCGTTTTCGTCAGAAACGGTTATCTCTGTATTCTTAACCATTGCACCGTCATTGAGGAGAACGTCGATAACAGCCGCGTTGCTGTCGTCAACCTCGATATATCCGCCGTTTTCAACGGATTCACCGTTTTGCGCCACGGTTATTTCAGGAAGTATGAATTCGTTGCCCTCCAGCGCAGTTGTTGCCTCGGTCAGCGCGGTGCAGGCAAGGTCGATTTCGTCCTGAGTTGAGTATACGTTTTCATAAACCTTAAGGGCGTTATCATAAGCCGCTTTAAAGGCTGTGCCGTAGTTGTAGGCGTAGTCGGTGTAGTCGATATTCTCCGCCACCTCTATGGCTCCCTTGAGAGCCGAGGTGTCCCAGGTGGTGTAAGCCTTTATGGTGGCTGTGAATCCGCCGTCAAGCGACGTTGCGGTAATGGTTGCCTCACCCTGAGAAACGAAAGTTACCACGCCGTTATTGTCAACGGTTGCGATATCGTTGTTGCTGGAGGTGTAGATACAGTCCTTAACCACCGATGTGCTTAATGATGTGTTGTTGGTGTTGGCAATAACAGGAGAAAGTGTAACCGTATCAGACGGTGCGCCGAATACCATTTCTTCGTTAAAGCTTATTCCCGTAACGCCTGACCTTACAAATGAAACGTAAACGCTGGCGCTGTATTCTCCGCCGAAAACATTTTGTACTGTGCAGGTTATTTTTGTAACGCCTGCGCTTACGGAATTGTTAGTAACAACGCCGTATTCGTCCACCGTGATATCAGGATTGGATGACTCCCAGCTGATAGCGGAATATACTGAATCGGCAGGTTCGGTATTTGCCAAAAGAGCTATGCTCTTTCCGTTTAAGAGAACGCTGCTGGTGTAGCGGATGTATCCGTCATTAACGGAGCTTACTCCTTCAGCATCCTCGTATCCGATTGAAACGCCCGTTGTGGGAACATATTCCTTAAGCGAAGCGTGTGCGTCGTCAAGGCGGGTAATCATTTCGTTTACCTCTGCCTGAGTAGCCTTGCCGCTGTCTATCATTGTCTTGGCGTCAGATACCGCCTGAGAAAGAACATCAAGAGTCTCCTGAGTATAGGTGTATGAATCCTTTACGCTTTCAATAAGGGAGTAATACTCGCTCTGCTTTTGAGCAAGAGTGGAGAAATCTGTCAGTACGGTAATATGTGCCGTGTCAGTATAGCCGCCGTCAAGAGTTTTGGCGGTAATAGTCGCCTCGCCCTTTTCAACAGGAGTTATCTGACCGTTCTGGTCAACCTTAACTATGTTCTCATCCGAAGATACCCAGAATATAACCGGGAATTCAGAGCTTCCGGAAATGTTGTATGTAAGCTGCCTTGGGGCATCCGTCGCATAGAGCGTAATATCTGACTCGGTGACGTCAAATCCGCTCATAACATTGTCCGACATAACAATGGTTATCGTTCTTGTATATGTTCTGTCATACTGGTCTGTAACAGTAACGGTGAGAACTGCCCATGCTCCGTCATTGCCTCTGTCTTTAGGAGTGAGTGTAACTGACGTGCCGTTTACCGACGAATCCATATCCTGAGTTGAAACAACCGACCAAGAAATATTTTCATACATTGCCTCAGCCGGAGAAACGCCGGCGCTGAGTGTAATGTGGTTATAACTGTTCCAGTTTGAATATCCGTCTGAAAGATTTATTGAAAGGGAATCGTTTGAAGGCACCGTGCCGCTGGCAACAGTATTCGTTGAGCCCACAAGCGGCTTTGCGTATGTGGTGTATGAGATGTCAATGTTTTCAACCTTGATAAACGGATTATTAAGCATGCTCTGGTAAGCGTAAACAAGCTCGTTTGCAGCGTCGTCGATTTCCTGCTGGGAAACGGTGTTGTCATACATTACCCTTTCGGCATTTTCATAAGCCGTTTTGAAATTCATTCCAAATTCGTAGATGTACTGGGTGTAATCCACGTCCTTGTAATCTTCAAGCGCCTGTCTGAGAGCGCTTCTGTCGCCTTCGCAGGAAACAACGCATTCAGCAGAAATTCCGCCGTCATAGGATACTGCTCTTACAACTGTTGAGCCTGCTCCGACAAATGTTACTGTTCCGTCCTGAGCAACAGTTGCAACATTTTCGTTGTCGCTCTCCCAGTAATAATCCTGGATGCTCGCCGCTCCGATATGTACCAGCGATGAGCCTACGGGATATACTGTGCAGGTGAGTTTGTATGTGTCGTTGATATTTCCTGAGATATTATCCTGTGAAAGTTCAAGGGAGGTTACGGGGTATCTTGCAAAGGATACCCATACAGAATCAGAAAACTGATTTCCGAAATGGTCGGTAACGGTGCATGTTATTCTGCCGTAGCAGGATTCCTTTATGGTCGGCGAGCACTGTCCTTCGCCGGTTACCGATATATCCGATGTGGAGGATGCCCACTCAACAGATGCATATGAGCCGTTATTCGGATACAGTCTTACGTTAAGGTCAAGTACAGCGTCGGTGTACTGCAATTCTCCGTTAAGAAGACTTAAATCGTACTGATAGAATTCCTTTGTCTGCTCTCCGTCAAGATAAAGTTCGACTTTCTGGATATAATTGTATTTTTCAAGGCTGTTGTAAGCATTTTCAAGCTCGGCAGTCATGGCGTCAACCTCCGCCTGGGAGTATCCGCCGGTTGCGAGCATATTCTGCGCTTCTGACAGAGTCTGTGTGTACTCTTCCCAGGAATCGGGGAAGTAGTTGTCAGGGTTCAGTGAAAGGTCTGTGTACTGCTGTATCAGCAGTTCAAGCGCCGAATAGTTGGTGATTACGTTTACTGTGCACTGAGCGGTGTATCCGCCGTCATAGGTGGTGCAGTAGATTACGCAGTCGCCGCCCTCAATAAATGTTAAGTTGCCGTTTTGGTCAACCTTTGCTATATTTTCATCGCTGGAGTACCAGTAAACGTCGGTGCAGTCAGCGCCGCCCACAACTCCCACAGGAGTTGGCGATACAGTTGCGGTAAGCGTCTGCGGTTCACCTATTTTTGCACCGGTGATGGATGTTGTGTTAAGTGAAATTCCTGTTACAGGTGTCTTAGCAAATGTTACGAAAACGCTGTCACTGGTGGAATTTCCCATATAGTCCGTAACGGTGCAGGTTATAATTGCCGAACCCGGATCATTTGACGATGGTCGGCATACGCCGTTTTTGTCAACGGTGATTCTATCGCTTGATGAGCTCCATTCAACATTGCTGTACATTGCCGTTGACGGAAGAATCTCGTAATCAAGGTCATAGCTGTATTTTGTGTAATTGGTGAGAGTATCTGCCTTTACGGTAATATGGTCGCTTGAAAGCGGAGTTTTTCCTGTGTTAAGGATGTTTACTCCGGCAATTCCTATGAATCCGCCGACTTTGTAAAAAGCGTAGAGCAGCTCGTTTGCGTATGTGTCGCAGGAAGTCTGGGCTGCCATTGGCTCGTCGTAAAGAACATAATACGCAAGGTCAAGCTTTTTCATATAATCGTTATAAAGCGATTTGTTCTCGTCAGTTCTTTTAACTATTGTTCTGTCGCACAAATCAACAATGTTACTGAGCCTTTCCTTGTCGGGGTAAACAGTTACTTGACATTCGTCTACAATACCGCCGTCGACTGATACGCAGTAAAGAGTGGCTGTGCCTACGTCAACTGCTGTAAGCGTTGCATCGCAGTTGTCATTGTTTTTGGGAGCTACAGTGAACACCGATTCGTCGCTGGAATACCAGTTGCACTTGTAGCAGGCGGCGTAGGATATATCAGTGCCGTCTTCGATAGAAATTGTGTGGGTAGCGTCAAATGTTTTGCCGTTTGTAATTTCAATTGACTGCTGGTCAATAACATTTGATGAGACGTAATTCTTTGTAACGCATACCGTAATGGTGTTTGATTTTATTCTTCCGTCTGCCGAAACTGCGTAAATATTAAATGTATCGGCGTATTCCTTGTTTAATTTCTTTGAAACGGTGGCTGTATGCGTATCGCCTGAGATTTCTGATGAGAAATCGCCGTTGTCCACTACCCATGTAAGCGTCTGATTTGAAGCGCCGGCAGGGTATACTGTGGCTGAAACTGATGCGCCGACACCGGCATACTGTGTTTTTGCCTTAACTGTGGCGTATGTATAATCCTGACCGTTTATTTCAACAGTCTTTTGCGCCTTGAGTTCACTGAGTGTTCCCACAGCGCCGTTTACATTTATTTCTATGCTTTCAACCGGAATTCCGTTGGTAACTTCAAGAGTTCCGATAAACGATGATATTTCATAGAAATTTTCACTGGTGATATAATAGCCTGTTGTTGCCTTGACAGCAATAGTACATTTTCCGCCGCCGGTGGTTACGTAGTGCCCTTTGGAGTCTATTGTTCCTATTCCGTTTGTGGCAGGCGTATCTTCACTTGCCCAGATATATACCGGCTTGCCGTCTTCGTCAACACCGTTTTGAATACCCCAGTCAATGTACAGGTTGTCAGACTCGGCAACACGTTTTGGATATACGGTATAGGTGAAATCCGTTTCTTCTCCGAGTTCCAGATAAGAGTTGCCCTGTATTTCCACATCTGACAGATACTTACCTGTTTTACCGGTTACGGTTATCTGGTATGATTTTGTTATATTATTTGCCGCAGATGTTGCATAAATTGTGCACTGCTGGGTGGAAAGGCTTCCCAGAGAACCGCCTGCGTCACGGCCGGTAATAACACCTGTTTTCGGGTCAACGCTGGCTATGGACGGGTCTGATGATTCCCAGGTTATGTCGCTTGTATCGCCTATCTCCGGCTGAATGTCCGTTATTGAAAGCTGAATCTGTGAGCCCTCGCGTACTGTATTTGCACCGCTTATGGAGAAATCAGTCAGAGGCTGTGATTCTACTACAGTAAAGGTTATGGTGTCATTGTAGATAAACTGTAAAACAAGATTGCCGATAATTTCAACAGCGGTTGCCGTCAGCTGAACAGGGTCGGCAACATCCTGCGCAACATCTTTTATTGCAAAGCATACATCAAGAATTGCGGCAAGAACAGTCCTGTTCATATCAAGACCAACGTATTTAATAAGTATGTCTGCAATCTGGTCGGTGTCCAGTGTGCCGGTATTGTCGAGAGCGTAAATATAATTAACAAGCTTGAGGATACCTTCGATTATCTGCTCCGTATCCGGTGAAACAATAATGGTTACGGTTCCCGTGTTTTTAAATGTAACAAGACCGCTGTCGTCAACTGTTGCCACAACTTTACCCTGGTCAAAGATTGACGAGCTTTTTACGGAATAAACAACTCCGTATTTAAGTCTCAGCGGAGTGGTAACTGCATAGAGCTGAACGGTGGAGCCCACTGCAACTGTGGTATTTATTTGGGATTTGTTGGTGATATGAGTACCGTTTGGCAGGAAGTTAGAATACCATTCTTCACTCTTAAGAACGCATACTTCAACATAATCTTCCTCAAGCAGTTTTCCGTCGGCATCAAAGAGCTGAACGTAAATGCTTGTATTGATATTGTTGAGATATTCTCTCAAAGAGTCAATAATTTCGCCCTTGTAAGATTCGATATACTTGTCCAGCAGCGAATCTGAGCCGAAAAGTCCCTCAACAACATCAACAATCGCCTCAGCATCCATTGAGTCAATGTCAATATATTCATTGAAAAGCGCTTTTTCGATAACGGAGGCAATAGCGCTTCCCACAAGGGGAATAGTCTTTACCTCGTTGTCAATCCAGGTCTGCACAACCGCTCCCTTGGAGGAGTCAAATGCCTTGACCACGCCTTCCTGAGTAACGTCAACAAGTGTCGGCGTTTCGCTGTACCATTTTATGTATCCGTTGTCAGGCATTTCGGCATCAAGGAGTTTGTATGTCAGGTTGAGCTCCTGCCCCTCTGTCATATACTCAATGTAGTTCGACGTGCCGTCCTCCTGGTATGACGGAACAATTGTGTCGCTGTCTTTATAGAAAAGCGTTAGACCGTAGTAGCCCTCTACGCCGTCAGCCGCAAAAGCGGTGCCTGCCGGCAACAGCCCGGTAAAGGTCAGCAAAACTGCAAGAATTATGCTGACAATCCTCTTTTTTGTTGTTCTTCTTGCCATAATAAATCCCTTTCCTGTAGCTTATTAAAACAATTTATAATAATCCCATTTTAGTAAACTATTTGTATACTTATTATATACGTTTTGAAAAATTATTTCAAGAATATGCGTTTGGTTATAATTAACAAACTTTGTTGCGTCAATTTGTCTATTATTACTAAACAAAATGTTTACATAAAAAACTGCATGTTATAATTATAAAAAAGCACTGCCTGATCAGGCAGTGCTTTCGTTATTTCATAAACTTGTCTATTGCTTCGTTGAGTTCCTCAAGCATTTCCTCGTCGCCGTCCTGAACGGCATGTACGATACAGTGCTCCAGGTGGTCTTTTAGTATCAGCTTTCCCGTGTTATTTATGGCGGATTTTACTGCCGCCAGCTGAATAAGGACCTCCGAGCAATCCTCGCCGCTGTCCACCATCTGCTTTACCTTTTGCAGATGACCGATAGCACGGGCAAGGCGGTTTGACACCTCTTTTGTGTGCTTATGGTCGTGACTGTGGTTGTGCGATTGAGTGTTATGGCTGCTCATATGCGGTCAAGAGCCTGCTGGATATCTTCGATGATATCATCAGCATCTTCAATTCCTACGCTGAAGCGTACAAGGTCGGGGCTTACGCCGCATTCCTCAAGCTGCTGGTCGGTAAGCTGGCGGTGTGTTGTTGACGCCGGGTGCAGGCAGCAGGTGCGTGCGTCCGCCACGTGTGTAACTATAGCCGCAAGCTTTAATGAATCCATAAACACTGTTGCAGCTTCTCTTCCGCCCTTGATGCCAAAGGAAACTACGCCGCAGGTGCCGTTTGGCATATATTTCTGAGCAAGCGCATACTGGGGATCGTCCGGCAGCATTGCACATTTTACCCAGGTGATTTTGTCATTGTTTTTGAGATACTCAGCAACTTTTTTTGCATTTTCGCAGTGTCTCTTAACTCTAAGATGAAGAGTCTCAAGACCGACGTTGAGCAAAAAGGCGTTCTGAGGAGCCTGAGAAGAGCCAAGGTCACGCATAAGCTGAACAGTTGCCTTGGTGATATAAGCACCCTTGCCGAAAGCGTCTGTGTAAGTGAGTCCGTGATAGCTTTCGTCGGGAGTGGTAAGTCCGGGGAATTTGTCGTTCTGAGTCCAGTCAAAATTGCCTGAATCAACAATGGCGCCGCCCACTGTGGAGGCGTGTCCCTCCATATACTTTGTAGTTGAATGAGTAACGATGTCGCAGCCGAATTCAAAAGGACGGCAGTTTATCGGTGTGGCAAAGGTGTTGTCAATTATAAGCGGAACGCCGTTGGCGTGAGCTACCTTTGCGAATTTTTCAATATCAAGGATATCAAGGGACGGATTAGAGATAGTTTCGCCGAAAACAGCTTTGGTGTTTGGCTGGAATGCCGCCTGAATCTCCTCCTCGGTAGCCTCAGGGCTTACAAAGGTAAAATCTATTCCGAGCTTTCTCATTGTTACGTTGAACAGGTTAAAGGTGCCGCCGTAGATAGCGGAAGACGCTACGATGTGGTCGCCTGCCTGAGCAATGTTGAAAACAGCATAGAAATTAGCCGCCTGACCTGAAGATGTGAGCATACCTGCTACACCGCCCTCAAGCATTGTAATCTTCTTAGCCGCATAGTCGCAGGTGGGATTCTGCAAACGTGAATAGAAATAGCCTGACGCCTTTAGGTCAAAAAGGTCGCCCATTTCCTGGCTGGAATCATATTTGTATGTGGTGCTCTGAATAATGGGGATTACTCTTGGCTCGCCGTTTTTCGGCTTGTAACCGCCCTGAACACAGATTGAATCTATTTTCATTATGATTAGTCCTCCATGAATGTATTTATATTAGTCTTTGAGAAAATGAGCCATAATATCCGGACCGTGTTCAATAAAATTGCCCGTCGCTTTCGCCGTTTCCTCGTTAATGGTGTCAACGCCGGCGATTTCGTTGCTTTTGTGATAAATAAGATAAGGAACTGGATCGCTGGCATGGGTGCGGGTAACGATGGGCGTCGGATGATCCGGAAGTATCATGATTTTGTAATCATCAAATTTTTCAAGACCCTTAAAGAGAATCGGCAAAACTCTTTCGTCGATAAGCTCAATGGCACGTACTTTGTTTTCAGGCTCGTTTCTGTGGCCGCATTCGTCAGGAGCCTCAAAGTGAATGTAAACCAAATCGTTTCTGTCAAGCAGTTCGATTGCCGCATTCGCCTTGCCCTCAAAGTTTGTATCAATGTAACCTGTGGCTCCTTCAACATCTGCTACTTCCATTTTAGCGCAGCCGCCTATGCCCTTGATAAGGTCAACAGCGGATACAACGGCGCCCTTGATGCCGTAAATTTCCTCAAATGGTGAAAGTGCAGGACGCTTGCCCTCGCCCCAAAGCCAGATTGAGTTTGCAGGTCTTTTGCCTGCTTTTTTTCTGGCGATATTAACAGGGTGATCCTTGAGCAAATCGTAGGATTTTTCCATAAGCTCAATAAGCGGCTTTGCGTTTTCGGCGTCGGAAAGATATTCTGTTATCACTTTGCCTGTGATATCGTGGGGCGGAGTCATTTTGCCCAGGTCCGTAGTGCCGTTATCCCAGATAAGGCAGTGGCGGTACGATACGCCGGGATAAAATCTGAACTCGTCCGTGCCCAGTTTTTCGTCAATGTATTTTATAAGGATTTCTGCTTCCTCGGTGGAGATATCGTCGGCGCAGTAATCCTCGATAGTTTTCTGCTCATAGGGCAGATCGTCCTCAGAAAGGGTTACGAGATTTGTCCTCAGCGATACGTCCGTGGGTTTCATGTCGATTCCTATGGAAGCCGCCTCCAGCGGGCTCCTGCCCGTGTAGTATTTCATCGGGTCGAATCCCATAACGCTCATGTTAGCCACGTCGCTTCCGGGTTTAAGTCCGTCGGCAACGGTCTTGACTATTCCCACCTCAGCCTTTGAGGCAAGCATATCCATATTAGGCTTTTTGGCGCACATCATCGGCGTTTTGCCGCCCAGTGCAGGAACGGGATAATCCGCCATTCCGTCATATAAAACGATAACGTATTTCATCTTTGTCCTCCTGTAACAGCTTTATGCACATGCAGGAGAGTGCTCGCCTCTCCTGCAATTAAATTATTTGATTATATATATTATTAATTAATACTATTTATATTATATTACTTGAAATAGTTTACGCCGCTTTCAAATATTTTCATATCCTTTTCAAACGGTACGTTGGCGTAGAGGTTGTCACCCTTACGCTCGCAGTGACCCATTTTGCCCAGAACTCTTCCGTCTGGAGAGGTTATTCCCTCAACAGCGCATACCGAGCCGTTGGGGTTGAACGGCATTGAATCCACCGGATTGCCGTCCGGGTCAACGTACTGAGTAGCAACCTGACCGTTTTCGATAAGCTTTTTCATAACAGCGTCGTTTGCAACGAACCTGCCCTCGCCGTGGCTGATAGGAACAGCGAACATATCGCCGGCATTAACGCCTGAGAACCATGGCGATTTAACGCTGGAAACTCTTGTGTAAGCCATTGACGAGATATGTCTGCCAATGGTGTTAAAGGTAAGAGTCGGGTCGTCTTCCTTTATCTCACGGATTTCGCCGTAGGGCACAAGTCCCAGCTTGATAAGCGCCTGGAATCCGTTGCAGATACCGAGCATAAGACCGTCGCGGCAGTTGAGCATCTTGGTAACAGCTTCTTTAACACGCGGATTTCTGAAGGTGGTGGCAATGAATTTGCCTGATCCCTCCGGCTCGTCACCGCCGCTGAATCCGCCGGGGAGCATTATTATCTGGGAGGTTTCTATCTCCTTGACCATTTTGTCAATGGTTTCGCCGATTGCGGCGGAGGAAAGGTTTTTGACAACGAGTATTTCAGCCTGAGCGCCGGCTTTTTCAAATGCTCTTGCGGTGTCTACCTCGCAGTTTGTTCCGGGGAATGCCGGGATAAATACCTTAGGTCTTGCTACCTTGTTCTTTGCCACGAAGATGGAGCGCTCTTTGTAAAGCGGAACATCATAAGGCATGTTTGCCTTTTTGCCCGAATCGGTGGCGAATACCTTTTCAAGTTTGCCTGTCCATGCGTCGATAAGCTCGTCCACTGTCTGAACAACACCGTCTATAATGAACACGCCGTTGTCATTAGTGGTTCCCAGCGTGATGCCGTCAAAAGCGTCAGCGTCGGAAAGCTCAACAACGAAAGACGCTTCCTTTGCCGCAAACAGAGTTTCCTTATCAAGATTCTGAGCAAAGGTGAAGCCGTATTTGTTGCCGAAAGCCATTTTGCAGACGCAGGCAGCAGCGCCGCCTTCTTTAACAACAGAAGCGGCAAGAACAGAGCCGTTTCTGACGCCGTTGTAAACTTTTTTCATCAGCTCCATTGCCTTTTCAAAATCAGGCATTCCTGTGTTTTCATCTGTCGGCAGAGGCAGAAGTTTAACTGTGGAGCCGGTACGCTTGAACTGAGAGGATACGGTTTTTGAAGCCTCGCTCATGCCCACTGCGAATGAAACAAGGGTGGGCGGAACGTCAAGGTCGTTAAAGGAACCGCTCATGGAATCCTTGCCGCCTATGGACGGGCACTTGTAGCCTATCTGAGCCATAAGCGCGCCCAGTAGAGCGGCAGCAGGCTTGCCCCAGCGTTCTGGAGCCTCGCCCAGTCTCTCAAAATATTCCTGGAATGTGAGTCTTGCCTTTGACGGGTCGCAGCCAACTGCGGCGAGCTTGGCAAGGGATTCCGATACGGCGTAAGCCGCTGAATGGAACGGTGACCAGCGTGAAAGCTTTGGAATAAAGCCGTATGCCATTACCGTTGCGGTGTCTGTCTCGCCCTCCAGCAGCGGGATTTTTGCCACCATTGCCTCTTCGGGAGTGAGCTGATATTTACCTGCATATGGCATCAAAACGGTTGCTGCTCCGATTGATGAGTCAAATCTTTCAACAAGTCCCTTCTGTGAGCATACCTCAAGTCTTGCAAGGTTTGCTTTGAGCGCCTGAGCATTGTCGAGATTCTCAAGGCACTGGGGAACCTGCTTTGTATAATCCTTTGTATCGTCAACGGCGGATATCTGAGCCTTTGCGTGCTGAGTAACGCCGTTAGTGTTGAGAAAATCACGGCTGAGGCTTACGATCTTGTCGCCCCTCCATGTCATTTCAAGCCTGTTGTCCGAGGTAACCACGGCAACAGGAGTAGCCTCAAGGTTTTCCTCGTTTGAAAGGCGGATAAATTCATCAACGTTTTCCCTGTCGAGCACTACCGCCATTCTCTCCTGGGATTCGGAGATAGCCAGCTCTGTGCCGTCAAGTCCGTCATATTTTTTAGGCACTTTGTCAAGGTCTATCTTAAGTCCGTCTGCAAGCTCGCCGATAGCAACGGATACGCCGCCGGCGCCGAAATCGTTGCAGCGCTTAATCATTTTGGCAACCTCAGCTTTTCTGAACAGACGCTGAATCTTGCGCTCGGTGGGAGGATTACCCTTCTGTACCTCAGCGCCGCAGGTCTCAATGGACATGGAGTTGTGCGCTTTTGATGAACCTGTTGCGCCGCCGCAGCCGTCACGGCCGGTTCTTCCGCCCAGAAGAACGATGATGTCCCCGTCCTCAGGACGCTTGCGTATAACATTATCTTTAGGTGAAGCGCCGATAACTGCGCCTATCTCCATTCTCTTGGCAACGTAGCCGTCGTCATAAAGCTCAGTTACCTGACCGGTAGCAAGACCTATCTGGTTGCCGTAGCTTGAGTATCCTGCTGCCGCACCTGTGGTGATTTTGCTCTGGGGAAGCTTTGCCTCCAGTGTGTCCTCAAAGGGAGTTGTGGGGTCGCCGGAGCCGGTAACTCTCATTGCCTGGTAAACATAGGCTCTTCCTGACAGCGGGTCACGGATAGCGCCGCCGAGACAGGTTGCCGCGCCGCCGAAGGGCTCAATCTCAGTGGGGTGATTGTGGGTCTCGTTTTTAAACTGAACGAGCCACTGCTCCTCCTTGCCGTCGATAACAACGGGAACCTGAATTGAGCAGGCGTTTATTTCCTCGCTCTCGTCGATATTATCTGCAAAGCCGTGCTTTTTAAGTATCTTTGTGCCGATGCACGCCATGTCCATAAGGCATACTATCTTGTCTTTCCTGCCGGCATAAAGCTCACTGCGGATATCAAGATATTTTTGAAGTGCGTCGTTTATCGCCTTGCTGTACTTGCTCTCGTCTATCTTGATTTCATCAAGCTCCGTGGCAAAGGTGGTGTGGCGGCAGTGGTCTGACCAGTAGGTGTCGATTACCTTAAGCTCCGTCAGGCTGGGCTCGCGCTTTTCGTCGTTCTTGAAATAATCCCTAACCCAGCACAAGTCGGCAATGCTCATAGCAAAGCCCATGGATTTGTGGTATTCTGCGATTTCGTCGTCGCTCATGGAGATAAAGCCGTCAATGCGGGCAATATCAGCAGGAACGTCCGCCTTGATATCAAGGCTTTCGGGCAGTTCCATAGAAGCCTCGCGGGATTCCACGGGGTTAATTATGTATGATTTTATCTTGTCAAATTCCTCATCGGTGATATCGCCTTTAACAGCGATAATTTTTGCGGAAAGAACGTCCGGTCTTTCGCCTGCGGTGAGAAGCTGGATGCACTGCGCCGCTGAGTCCGCTCTCTGGTCGTACTGACCGGGCAGATATTCTGTTGCAAAATATCTCCAGCCGTCATCAACTGAAAATTCATAGTAAACATTGTCAAGGTTAGGCTCGGAAAGAATGGTGCTGACCGATTCCTGAAACTCTTCTTCACTCAGTCCCTGAGCGTCATAACGGTTGATGATTCTCAGCTCTTCCAGCGCCGTTATGCCAACATTGTTTCTGAGGTCTGCCAGGGTCTGGCTTGCCTCGATGTCGTTGCCTTTTTTCTTTTCAACAAAAACTCGATAAACCTTTGCCATTTATTTTCTCCTTATTTTAATAACGGATTAAACTTATTCAATGTATATTCTATCATAAAAAAACGTAATTGCCTATAGTAAAATTCTACTTTTTTATTTATCTTATAATTAAATTTTTGTTCACATAAACTATTCACTATGTTAAATTTTTTTGATATAATTATTAAGGTGCGTATAGCTTTTAAAACGAAGACATACAATTTTTAGGGAAGGGGTGGTATAATGGCGGAAATTTCCGAAGAGGATCTTTACGATGTTGAATTGATGAATCTCGTTGTGGATAAGGCAGACAATCTAAGGGTTGTTGAATCAGACAGCCATTTTTCCGAATTTGCCGGCGTCCACCCGTCAAAGATAAAGCAGGGAAAGCTGTATTTTCTTGATATTGTTAAGCCGTCCGACCGTGAAATGCTCATGCAGTCCCTTTGCAAAAAGGACTCGCCGTATGTGTATTTTGAAGCGGAGCTGACGGATAAACAGAATAACGATATATTAATGTTCGGTACAGGGCACAATTATGACAATTCGACTCTATGCCGCATTACTCTTGCCGATGTGTCTAAATCCCAGCAGAAGCAGCAGGCGCTGCAAGAAAAGGCAAGAGAGATGAATTATCTCATTGATATGGTCACCGGCGGAGTGTGTCTGTTTAAGGTGACGGATGATATGCATTTGGTGATTCAGTATCTTAACGAGGGGGGCTGCCGCCTTTTCGGCACCTCAAAGAGCAAGAGTATCAAGCAGGATTACAGGCTTGACGATATTATTTGTCCCGAAGACATCAGCCGGGTGTATCAGGCGATAGGCAAAGCGATGGCAACGGACGAACCTATTGATATTGAATTCAGAACCATAGTACATAAGGACGAATACAAGTGGTGCAAAGTAAACGCCGCCATAGAGAGCTATGACGAAAGCGATAACCCCGTTTTCCACGCTATGCTTACGGATATAACCGATATCAAAGAGGCAGAGGAAAGAGCGGATAAAATGTATGACAATCTTGTGGAAGTCTTCAAAAACTTGCCGAACGCTGTTTTTTCAACAGATACGGAAGATCCTCTGAAGCTTCAGATAGTCAGCGAGGATTTTATCAAATTCATCGGCTGGAGCAGAGAAATCCTGTTTGATGAGCACGGCGGCAGACTGTCCGACTTTATGTTGGAGCGTGAGATAAAATATGTCCGTGCAAACATAAAAAAGCAGCTTGATTCAGGCGAAAATGAAATCACCGTCAGTTATTCAATACGTTCGGGAAGAGGAAAGGTTCTCATAGTGGAGGACAGACGCAAGGTGGTTAATCAGGACGACGGCTCAAAATCAATGTTTTGCAGCCTTAGGAATGTTACCAAAAAATTACAAAACAGCGCCGTTGCCCAGTTGGTATGACGCCAAGAAAAGTTAATGATTAAGAGCAGAAAGAATAAAGCGTCCCGTTTTAAGCGGGACGCTTTTTAGTGTGTATTATTTAACAATAGTGCCGATGGTGTTTGGAGCCATTCCTGCGGCGTTTGCCTCGTCGGTATCAATGTGCATTGCCAGCGCATAGCTGTCTGAAACTCTTACTACAACATCGCCGAATGTAAGGTTTCTGCCGTTTGATGTGGGAATTTCAACGCTGACAATCTCACCGTTTACAAGTCCCATTTTTTCTGCGTCAGCAGTGGTGGCGTGAATGTGTCTCTTTGCGGCGATTACGCCTTTGGTAAGCTCAACCTCGCCGGCAGGACCAACAAGCTTGCAGGTGCCTGAACCCTCAATGTCGCCGCTCTCTCTGACGGGAGCAGTTACGCCGATGGAACGAGCGTCGGTGAGAGAAAGCTCAACCTGAGTCTCTTTTCTGCACGGACCGAGAATTGAAACAGCCGGGAACTCGCTCTTGGCGCCCACTACCTTTACTCTCTCCTCACAGGCAAACTGACCCGGCTGAGAAAGCATCTTCTTTACGGTAAGCTCATATCCCTTTCCGAACAGTGTTTCCAGATCTTCCTGAGAAACATGTACGTGTCTTGCGGAAATTTCCACTAATACTTTATTTTCCATAGATATCTCCTTATATATTATAAATTTTTTCACTGATATTTTATACCTATTTACATTGTTTTTCAACAGTAAATTTGATATAATTATCTCAAATATCTCAAATTATTATCGGGGTGAAAGAAATGACGCTGGACGAGCTTGAAATAAAATGTAAAGACTGCACAAACTGCGATTTGTGCGAAGGCAGAACCAACCTTGTTTTCGGAATCGGTAAAAAGGACGCCGATATTATGCTTATAGGCGAGGGACCCGGAGAAAACGAGGACTTGCAGGGCGAACCCTTTGTGGGCAGGTCCGGGCAGCTGCTGGACAAATTTCTTGCAAGCATAGACCTTTCAAGGAATAAAAATGTGTATATCGCCAATATGGTAAAGTGCCGCCCGCCGCATAACCGCGACCCGAAGCCGGAAGAGCAGGAGCAGTGCATCAAGTGGCTCAGGCAGCAGTTTAAAATTATTAAGCCGAAAATTGTGATATGCGTGGGCAGGATAGCCGCCCAAAGGCTTATAGACAAGGATTTCAGAGTTACTAAGCAGCACGGCGAATTTATCGACAAGAACGGTACACTGTTTATGGGTACATTCCACCCTGCCGCTATCCTGAGAAATCCCAATAACAAGGAGCTTGCTTTCTCTGATTGGCTGAAAGTCAGGGACAAAATAAACGAGCTGGGTATAGAAATCTGAAAGATACACAAAAAATAACGCCGGGGCTTTAAGCCTCGGCGTTTTGTTAATATTCAGCGTAATTTAGCATATTTAAATTGTATTAACCCTTTTGTTAAAACAAATTTAAAAAACACCAAACAACTTATTTAGCAGCTTCTTCAACTGCAACTGCACATGCAACTGTTGCACCTACCATTGGGTTGTTACCCATACCGATAAGACCCATCATCTCAACGTGAGCCGGTACTGATGAAGATCCGGCAAACTGAGCGTCACCGTGCATTCTGCCCATTGAGTCTGTAAGACCGTATGAAGCAGGGCCGGCAGCCATGTTATCAGGATGAAGAGTACGTCCTGTTCCGCCGCCTGATGCAACTGAGAAATAAGTCTTGCCGTTTTCAAGAGCCCATTTCTTGTATGTGCCTGCAACAAGGTGCTGGAAACGAGTCGGGTTGGTTGAGTTACCGGTAATGGATACGTCAACGCCCTCATGCTTCATGATTGCAACGCCTTCAAGAACGTCGTTGGCACCGTAGCACTTAACAGCAGCTCTTTCGCCTTCTGAGAAAGCCTTCTCGCTCTCAATCTTGAGCTCGCCGGTGTAGAAATCGTAATCAGTCTTTACATAAGTAAAGCCGTTGATACGTGAAATGATATAAGCAGCATCCTTGCCGAGACCGTTGAGGATAACCTTAAGAGGCTCCTTGCGGACTTTGTTAGCAGTTCTTGCAATACCGATAGCGCCTTCAGCAGCAGCAAAGGATTCGTGACCTGCAAGGAATGCAAAGCACTTTGTTTCCTCGCTGAGGAGCTTAGCGCCGAGATTACCGTGGCCGAGACCTACGTTTCTCTGCTCAGCAACAGAACCGGGAATGCAGAATGCCTGAAGACCGATACCGATAGCGGCAGCAGCCTCAGATGCGGTTGCAACACCTTTTTTAATAGCTACAGCAACGCCGAGTGTGTATGCCCAGCTTGCATTTTCAAAGGCGATAGGCTGAACGCCCTTTACGATAGCGTCAACGTCGATGCCTTTTGATAAACATAAATCTCTTGCTTCCTCAAGACTTGAAAGACCATATTCAGCAAGACACTTTTCGATTTTGGCAATTCTTCTTTCCTTGCCTTCAAAATTTACATCATTTGCCATTTTATTGTCCTCCTTATCTTATTCTTCTCTTGGGTCGATATACTTAGCAGCATTTTCAAATCTGCCGTAGTTACCGATGTTTGCCTTGTAAGCTTCGTCAGGTGATTTGCCGTGGCGGATGTCCTCAAGCATTTTGCCGACCTTAACGAATTCGTAGCCGATTACCTCGCCCTCTTCGTCAAGCGCCATGCGTGTAACATAGCCTTCAGCCATTTCCATATAACGAACGCCCTTGAGTTTTGTGGAGAACATTGTGCCGACCTGTGAACGCAGTCCTTTGCCGAGATCCTCAAGCGCAGCGCCTACTACGAGGCCGCCTTCTGAGAATGCAGACTGAGAACGACCGTAAGCAAGCTGCTTGAATATCTCTCTCATTGCAACGTTGATAGCGTCGCATACGAGGTCAGTGTTAAGACACTCCAGGAGAGTTTTGCCTGGCAGAATCTCAGCAGCCATAGCGGCTGAATGAGTCATACCTGAGCAGCCGATTGTTTCAACCAGTGCTTCCTCAACGATGCCGTTTTTAACGTTAAGGCTGATTTTGCAGGCGCCCTGCTGAGGGGCACACCAGCCAATGCCGTGTGAAAAACCGCTGATGTCGGAAATCTGGTATGACTTTACCCATTTGCCCTCTTCAGGGATGGGAGCCGGACCGTGATGCGGTCCTTTTTTTACCGTGCACATCTCTTCAACTTCCTTTGAATAGACCATAAGTTTACTCCTTCCAAGTATATTTACAAAATTAAGGATATTCCTAATTTGTAAAATATTAATAATTTAAAAAAATTACCACGATTATTATAACCAATTTACTATATATCTGCAATAGTAAATACGAAAAAATTGCCATATTTTAGATTTACAATTTTGTGTAATTTGCTTATGACTGTTGAAAAAAAGCACTTTTTCTGTTATACTGTTTAGCAGAAAAACCGCTTATGGGAGGATGTTATGAAGATAAAAAAAGGATTTGCCAAGCGTGCCATAGCAGGCTCAAATATCGTGGTTCCCGTGGGCAGAAAAAATGCTGAGTTCAACGGCATGATAACTCTTAATGACAGCGCGTCCTTTTTCTGGGACTGCTTTTGCGAGGACATCACCGTGGACGAAGCCGTAAAAAAAGTAACCGATGAGTACGACGTTGACGAAAAAAGAGCCCGTGAGGATATTGAGAATTTTGTAAAGCTGCTCAGGGACAACGACCTTGTTGACGAATAAGCATTTAAGCGGGCATGACTGCCTGCTTTTTTTATAACCGCTATTGCATTACCGCTTTGAATTGTATATAATAGTCAAACAATATACTATTTTAATATATTGAGGAGGACGAATATGGAAAAGATACTTGTGCTTGATTTCGGCGGTCAGTATAATCAGCTGATTGCTCGCCGTGTGCGTGACCACCATGTTTATGCCGAAATTCTGCCATACACCACTTCCCTTGAAACTATCAGGGAAAATGATTACAAAGGCATCATTTTTACCGGCGGACCAAATTCCGTTTATGATATGAGTTCACCTCATTATACAAGGGATATTCTTGATTTGGGAATACCCGTTCTCGGTATCTGCTACGGCTGCCAGCTTATTGCCTGGATGGAAAAGGGCGAGGTTAAAACCGCTCCCGTCAGCGAATACGGCAAGATTGAATTAACAGCTGACAAGAAATCCAAGCTCTTTAAGGACGTGGATGAAAAATCAGTTGTATGGATGAGTCATACTGATTATATATCAAACGCACCTGACGGATTTGAAATCGTTGGAACAACAAACGACTGCCCCTGTGCTGCCATGCAGAATGTTGATAAGGGGATTTATGCAGTCCAGTTCCACCCGGAGGTTACCCATACCGAGTTCGGCAAGCAGATACTTTATAATTTCCTTTATGAGATTTGCGGCTGTGCCGGCGACTGGGTAATGGATAATTTTATTGAAAATACAGTACAAAAGCTCAGGGAGCAGATTGGCGATAAAAAGGTTATTCTCGGACTTTCCGGCGGCGTGGATTCTTCTGTTGCGGCAGGATTGCTTTCAAGAGCGGTAGGCAAGCAGCTCACCTGCGTTTTCGTTGACCAGGGACTGATGCGTAAAAATGAGGGCGATTTTGTTGAAAAAACGTTTACCACTCTTTTCGATATGAACTTTTTAAGAGTAAATTGCGGCGATGTTTTCCTCAGAGAGCTTAAGGGCGTAGTTGATCCTGAACAGAAGCGTAAAATTATCGGCAGAGAGTTCTTTAATGTTTTCTGGAATGAAATCAGAAAGCAGGACGAGCTGGGATATTTTGCTCAGGGAACTATTTATCCCGACTGCATTGAGTCCGGCAAAGGCGATGCCGACGTAATAAAAACTCATCATAACCGTGTAAATATTCCGGACGACGTAGAATTTTTAGGCGTAATTGAACCGCTTTGTGACCTCTTTAAGGACGAAGTCAGAAAAGTCGGCGAAAAGCTCGGAATTCCGAAAGAGCTTGTGTGGCGCCAGCCGTTCCCGGGTCCCGGACTCGGAGTTAGAATAATCGGTGAGATTACCGCCGATAAGATAAAGGTGCTCCAGGAGGCCGATTGGGTACTGCGTGACGAAATGGCGAAAAACGGTTATGAAAAGAATTTGGCTCAGTTTTTCTGCGTCCTGCCGTGCGTTAAGACTGTCGGTGTAATGGGCGACCACAGAACCTACGACCACCTTGTGGCAATCCGAGCAGTAACCACCGACGATTTTATGACCGCCGATTGGGCGAAGATACCGTATGACATTCTGGCAAAAGTGTCAAACAGAATAACAAATGAAGTGGAGCACGTAAACCGAGTAGTCTACGATATAACTTCCAAACCCCCCGGAACCGTGGAGTGGGAATAAATCGTAAAGCCTAAAAAACCGCATAACTAAAGGATATTTGGCTTGAAAATTTACGATTTGATAGCAAAATGATAGCAGGTTGCAAAACGCATTTATTTTGCGTTTCCTGTGGCTTGCAGGTAAAATTATCTTAATAACTTTAAAAGGCATTACTGACTTTTGCAGTCGGTAATGCCTTTTTATTAACTGATTTCCTGTTCAATATTGTCAAAAAGTTCATCATCGAAAAAATCTCTGATTGAGATTTCAAGACCGTCGCAGATTTTTTGCAGAGAAACTACTCCTGGATTTTGACTTTTTGAATTAAGCATACTGTAAATGGTTGACGGGTTAATACCGCTGATATTACCAAGTGCATTGATTGCTATATTTCTCTCCTTACACAAATCTGCTATTCTTTTTGCTACTGCTTCCTTTATTTTCATAACTACCACCTCTTTATGTGATAGTAAAATAATATATAAATTTGGGACATATCGTGTGGGATATATCCCA
>HHCFR02800__coassemble_1179_pt1 | contig 28799 bp, 28 predicted proteins | sample HHCFR02800__metabat2_high_PE_036 | metagenome-assembled genome bin HHCFR02800 | reverse complement strand
GAAAGAACATAGAGGTAGTGTGCGATTGTCGCTTGACCACCCCTAAATGAACAAATTAACAGGGTAACAACCGCCTCGTTCATTAGCAAGAATTTTGCTCGTTTTTTTGTCCCATTAGCAGAGAGGGCATTTTCATTAGCAAAATGGCGAAAATCCTGCTAATTTTTATTAGCAAGCCGTACACCTGAAAGGCGGACGACATTAGTCCTAATTTCCATTAGCTGACGGAGAATTTGCTAATGAAAATCTATGAATTTTACGATTTTACTCTTTTTCGATAAAAAAGAAAAAACGCCGGAAACCCTTGATTTTACTGGGTTTTCCGGCGGAGTTTTTGGCGTTCCCGAGGTGATTCGAACACCCGACCTACCGCTTAGGAGGCGGTCGCTCTATCCAGCTGAGCTACGGAAACATCTTTGAAATCTATTCAATTTTAGGCTTAGATTAACTCATTGTCAATCACTTTTCCTCAAAAGGCGGTCGTTATAACATATTCTTAGGAGGCGGTCGCTCTATCCTACTGAGCTACAAGCGCATATATTTTTAATTTATTTATCCTGAGTAAAAAAGGCACCTGAAAAGGTGCCTTAGTGGTGACCCGGACGGGAATTGAACCCGTGTTACCGCCGTGAAAGGGCGGTGTCTTAACCTCTTGACCACCGGGCCGTTGGTGGCTTTAACTGGATTCGAACCAGTGACACTGCGGGTATGAACCGCATGCTCTAGCCAACTGAGCTATAAAGCCATACAGATTTTGTGCAAGCAAAATTATATCTTATTAATCATTATTTGTCAACACTTTTTTTATATTCACATGGATATTATCTTCTTTTGGATAAAAAATATCTCTTTTTCCGTCTGAAAATAAACAAATCAAGGAAAACTGCACATATGTTTGACATGCTTTTTTTATAATGGTATTATAAGCATATAAGCGTTTCGGAGGGTGTTATGGAAAAACTCAATGACAAACAAAAAGAAATTTTTGAATACATAAAGGAAATAATATCACAAAGAGGAATTGCTCCGTCGGTAAGGGAGATTGGCTCCGCCGTAGGACTCAGCTCAACCTCCTCCGTTCAGTACAATCTCAACGCTCTTGAGGAGGCAGGGTATATAACAAGAGAGTCTAACCTCAAAAGGACAATTCGCATATGCGGCAGCGCCGCTACTGTTAACCACATTCCGCTGCTGGGCACTGTCACGGCAGGAGTTCCGATACTCGCCACTCAGCAGATAGAGGATTATATTGCCCTGTCGGGAGTCAGCGGCGCAAACCTTTTTGCGCTTCACGTCAAGGGCGACTCCATGATAAACGCCGGTATTTTCGACGGCGATATCGTAGTAGTGGAGCAGACGCCCGTGGCGGAAAACGGCGATATCGTGGTGGCATTAATTAACGACGAGGCAACGGTAAAGCGATTTTACAAAGAAAACGGACAGTTCAGGCTACAGCCGGAAAACGACAAATACGAGCCCATAATTGTTGACGAATGCGCCGTTCTCGGCAAAGTTAAAACGCTGATACGCTCCTATTGATATTTTAAATATATTATGCTAAAATTTGTTGATATATACTAATTTACTTAATCTACGGATGGTGAAAAAAATGAGCGAATGCACACATGACTGTTCAAGCTGCAAGGAAAACTGCTCCTCAGGAAAAATGAGCAAAGAGGATTTCCTTAAGCCTATGAATAAATACTCAAAAATCAAAAAGGTAATCGGTGTTGTAAGCGGAAAGGGCGGAGTCGGAAAAAGTCTCGTCACATGTCTGCTGGCATCAAAATGCGCAAAAGCCGGACTTAAGGTTGGCATACTTGACGCCGATATTACCGGCCCGTCAATACCGAAATCTTTCGGCGTAACTTCACGTGCTATGCAGGATGACGAATGTCTGCTTCCCACAGTTACTGACGGTGGAATCAAGATAATGAGCATAAATCTTCTTTTGGAGGACGCCGAGTCCCCCGTTGTTTGGAGAGGTCCCGTTATCAGCGGCGTTATAGAGCAGTTCTGGAGCGATGTGCGCTGGGGCGAGCTTGACTATCTTTTTGTGGATATGCCGCCCGGAACCGGTGACGTTGCCCTGACAGTATTCCAGAGTCTTCCTGTTGACGGAATTGTAATCGTTTCCACTCCTCAGGATCTTGTAAAGATGATAGTAAACAAGGCTTACAATATGGCTAAGATGATGAGCGTGCCCGTGCTGGGACTTATTGAGAACATGAGCTATTATGTTTGCGAAGGCTGCGGCAAAAAAATAAATATATTCGGCAAATCACAGATAGATGAAACCGCCGCTCAGCTTGGAGTACCCGTAATCGCTAAGCTGCCGATTAATCCCTGCATAAACGAGCTTGTAGACAAGGGAAGAATTTTTGATGTTGAGTGCAAGGAGCTTGACGAATTCATCAGCGCTCTTAAATAAAGGAGAACAAAGATGGCTAAAAGAGAAGGATATATCAACTGGGACGAATATTTTATGGGCGTAGCGATCCTTGCCTCACAGCGAAGCAAGGACCCAAACACCCAGGTTGGAGCCTGTATCGTTAATGATGAAAACAAAATAATGTCCGTTGGATACAACGGATTTCCCAGGGGATGCAGTGACGATGAATTCCCGTGGGAGCGCAGCGGCGAAAAGGACAGCGAGACGAAGTATCCCTATGTTTGCCATGCAGAATTAAACGCAATTTTAAATGCCGGCGGCAACAACCTCAGCGGCTGCCGCATATATGTGGCACTTTTCCCATGCAACGAATGTGCCAAGGCTATTATCCAGTGCGGCATCAAAGAGGTAATTTACATAAGCGACAAATACCGCGACACGGATCTGGTACAGGCAAGCAAAAGAATGCTAAACTGTGCCGGCGTAAAGCTTACGCACTTTAACTCGGATAAATCAATAACCATAGATTTTAACGCAGAGGGTATTTGAGCTGATGGATATAGATATATATGATTTCGACAAGACCATCGTGCCTTTTGACAGCGGTTCCCTGTTTTGCGGTTACTGCCTGCTGCACTATCCGTATCTTATTCTGCTTTTGCCTATAGGGATTCCGATACTGGCAGTGGCGGCGATACTGATGCTTGCCAAGCTGATAAGTTTCACTGACTTTAAGAAAATCTGCTTTATGTTTGTACCGCTGATTCCGCTTGACAAGGCGGTAAAGGGGTTTTGGGACAAGCACGAAAAAGAAGTGCACAAGTGGTTTTACCAAAGAAAAAGATACACAGTTGTAATCAGCGCCTCGCCGGATTTTCTTTTAAACGACATTTCTGAGCGGCTTGGTTTTGACAAACTTATATGCACCAGGCACAACAGAAAGACCGGTATGATTATCGGCGAAAACTGCCGGGATGAGGAGAAAGTAAAACGCCTTTACGCAGAATTTGACAAAAATGAGATAAATGTTATAGACGTTTACTCCGATTCATTGAGACATGACAGACCGATTTTTTCCCTTGGGAAAAACTGCTATCAAATCGTTGACGGAAAAATAGTACCGTTTGAATATAACAAAGTATACGTGGACTGAAATTGAGGGACAGCTAATGAAAAAAACCATTATAATCATAGCTTTGCTTATTGCCGTAATCGGCGTATTTGTTTACTCATATCAATACAGAAGCGAAAAAATAGCCTCCGAGCCCTCTGTTTCGGCAACAATTCAGACGACTGCCGCTGATACCACGGCAAGCAATCAGGAGGATGAGCAGGGAAAGCGCCTTGTGGCAGAAGACAAGAAAAATGACTGGCAGATTTACTACGACGGCACAAATGCCGAGATTATCCACGGCGATTACAAGCGCGTAATCACTTCATGGTCATATTCCTTTGACTGTGAAGACCCAACCATGTACTGCAAGGACTATGACGGTGACGGTGAAATAGAAATGATGCTCAGAATCGTCAGCGGCAAGCTTGAGGAACAGTATGATCCCGACATGTCCCCATACACCTATTCCCTTTACATGTTCGAGCCGTATACCTCATCAACAGGTGAAAAAACACTTTCTTCCATAGTTGCCTCCGACGACACGTGGAAAAACCCGTTTGCAGAGGCAATTAATTGTGAAATGACTCAGCTCAAAAGCTGTAAAAAATTCCTACAGTTTACAATGAACGATGCTGAAGAAACTATAACGTACAACGAAAAAACAGGAATTACCACTAACAAATATGTGGGATACGGACTTGCGCTTTGCTCCAACAGCAAGACATATTACACTCTTGACAGATGGAACAAAGGCGCAGGAATTTATAATCTTGACAAAAACGGAAATATATCCCTTGATATTCAGGTGTTAGTTAATTACAAGGAAATATCCGACACGCAGTACATCGGCAACATTCACTGCGGTATGGAGATAGTTGACGGCGCATTTATCTTGAAGCCTAACACGATAGTTTTCAACTCCGTTGACCCGTACAAAGTATCCGACCCAAGGGATACTGCGAAAAAGAAATGGAACTATACAATCAAAAACGCCAGCTCCGGCACGACATTTAAAAGCACGACTATTGACTGGATTGAGGCGGATTTTGACTTAGAAGGAACTGCAAAACAAATCACACAGCCCTTTGACAGCATGGCAAGCAAAATCAAATGCGTTGATTCTGTAAAATTTACTGAAAAAAGCGTGGTTCTTACTGCCAAGGACGGCTACTCTTTTTCGAATGTAATTACAGGAAGCGGTAATTTCTCAGTACTTATCAACAGCGGCACAGACGACGAATACGATATCTCATATGACTGCGCGGTAAAAAACGAAGGAAATACCAGCACCCTGACAATAAACTTTGACAAAACTTATGACAGGGAAGATTTGGACAACGTTACAATAAACTTCGGTGTATAAAAATATTTACAGAAGAATAAAATATAAATAAAAACTAAAGATTTTGTTTATAAGTTGATTACACGAATCAAGTATGATATCATACTTGACAACAGCAAAAAATGTATATTATTAAAGGAACAGGAGGCGGAGCTAAACAATGAAAGAGGTTATAATTACAGCGGATTCCACATGCGACCTGCCTGCTGATTTAATTGAAAAAAACCAAATTAAAATTCTGCCTCTTTCCGTTCTTTTGGGTGACAAGTCTTATTATGACGGAGTAGACATATTCCCGCAGGATATTTACTCATATGTGAGCAAAACAGGTATCCTGCCAAAAACATCTGCCGTTACTCCCGCCCAGTATTACGAGGTTTTTGAAAAGGCTAATGATGAGGGAAAGGCGGTTGTTCATATCGGACTGTCCTCTGCAATCTCATCAAGCTATCAAAATGCCTGCATTGCGGCATCTGAATTTGATGACGTTTACTGTGTTGACTCAAAAAGTCTGTGCACGGCAATGGGACTTCTTGTGCTCAAGGCATGCGATTTCAGAGCAAAGGGATTTGACGCAAAAAAAATAGCTAACCGTGTAACGTCCCTTGTACCAAAGGTTAGCACAACTTTTGTGCTGGACAATCTCGAATACCTGCACAAGGGCGGAAGATGCTCGGCTGTTACAAAATTCAGCGCCAACATACTCGGAATTAAGCCCAGCATTGCGGTTGACCCACAGACAGGAACTCTGGATGTGGCAAAAAAATACAGAGGCAAAATAGATGCAGTGTATAAACAGTATGTCAACGACTGCCTCAGAGATATAAACAAAATTGACACCTCACGCATTGTAATCGCAAACAGCGGCGGAATAAGTCCTGATATCATCAGCTTTGCCAAGGGTGTGATTGAGGGGAAAGCTAAATTTGGCGAAGTAATATTGGCTGACGCCAAATGCACAATATCCTCCCACTGCGGCCCCAAGACCCTTGCTGTATTTTATATAAAGAAATAAAAAAGCCGGCAGAACATAGTTTATAAAACTTGTTCTGCTTACTTTTTATGAATATTGTAAACCATGTTATGAAAGAAGGTATACAATGTCACTGAAAGACGACATACTTAAAGAGCTGATAAACAGCGGAGATTATATAAGCGGACAAGCACTGGCTGAAAAATTTGAAAAGAGCAGAGCCGCCGTATGGAAAGCTGTTAAAAGTCTGATAAGCGACGGTTACAGCATTGACGCCGTTACCAACAAGGGCTACATTCTCACCTCGGGCAATAATGTTTTGAGCGCCCGTAGTGTGAAAGCTTATATGGAGAAAGAAACAGACGTAATATATTTACCCAGCATTGACTCAACAAACAACTACTGCAAAAAACTCCTTGCCCAGGGGAAAGAGGGGACATTTCTTGTGGTCAGCGACTGCCAGACAAGCGGAAGGGGCAGGCAGGGAAAAAGCTTTTACTCCCCGCCCGGTTCAGGCGTATACTTCAGTCTGGTAATCCGTCCGCACACAACGCTGCAAAATTCCGTAACAGCAACTACTGCCGCAGCAGTGGCGGTATGCAAAGCAATAGAAAAGCTGACAAACAAAGCGCCCAAAATAAAATGGGTAAACGACGTGTATCTTGATGGTAAAAAAATCTGCGGAATACTTACCGAAGCGATAACAAATTTTGAAGATTCAACAGTTGACAGTGTTATAATCGGCATAGGCATAAACATTTCCACCTCGTCATTCCCTTCAGAAATCACGAACGCAGGCTGTCTTGACGCGGACGTAAACAAGAATAAGCTGGTGGCGCTGACCGCTGACTATCTGTTGACAACCGCTGTAAGCGGATACAACGATTTTATTGACTACTATCGCAGTCACTCAATTATTATCGGCGAAAAAATTAAATTTATTAAAGACTCTCAGGTAACATATGCCACGGCAACCGCCATAGATGAAACGGGAGGGCTTGAAGTGGAGCTGGAAGACAATAGCCGCATAGTCCTAAGAAGCGGAGAAATCACCATAAGAAAAATCGACTGAAACTATAATTCACATAAAAAAGAGCTGTGAAAAATCACAGCTCTTTTTTTATGCTCAGTTTTTATTTCTCATAAATATTTACATTTGCCGTATAGCTGCCGTAAATCCAGCAGGTATCTGAATTACTCAGTGCGGTAGTAAGTTTATATGACGATGTGCCGGTCTTAATATCTTCTGTATCAAGTCCTGAAAGGTCAACGACAAGACTCACGCTTGAGGAGGAGATATTTTCAAGATTTTCCTCCGTTCCTATTACAGTTACCTCGTCCGTACTCAAATTCACGATATCGGCATTGTAGCCCTGCGGAGCGTTAATTACACGGATATTGTCCGAGCTTACGGACACCGTCTTTTTAGTATAATCTGACGGAACATTTACTGTAACACGTATCTCATGAATATTGTCAAGAATTACGAAACCGTCCAAAGAATCAACATTAAATGTAAATTGGTTCTCCCCCGTGTTAAGTTTGGAGAAATCAATGCTTCCTATAACAGCCTGAGATATATCCGCATCCTCCAAAACGCCGGCATTTACCCGGTCGACGCTGTAGGAAATGTCAAAATCACTCATATCAAGATTACTGGGCTTACCGGCAAAATTAGCCACTACGTCCAGCTGCATCTCCCTTAACACAGGAATAGTTATGGTGAGGTTCTCGCCGCCGGTCTCAATGGTTATATAGTTTACATCTGAGCCGTTGCTGTCAAGAGCATTTGCCGTCAAATCCATTGATGTAGTGGAGGTAAGGGGCTTTTCAATATTCACTATTGCCGTGACTGACGCCACCTGAGATACATAGGTACGCGGACCCTTGACGGTTACTGTACTTTCGCTCAAAAGCGGTTCGCCCATAGCATATCCCTCTGCAATGAAATCTTCGTTTGCGTATTGAATATTGACATCCATCGTCTTTTCGTCCTCGACGTCAAAATACGCTCTGTATGCGGTGGGGTAGTAGCTGGTTACGGCAAATTCGGCATTATCCTCAGTCCCCACCCTGATGGGAACGTCATATGTTCCGCTGGAGGTAACAGCATTAGACTGAAGATAAACGTTAAGGTCATCCGCCGTAATGTCTTTTGCCAAATATTTCTTGCAGCTTATGGTTACCTCTATGTCTATTTTCTCATCGCCGTAGCACTTTAAACCAAGCTGTTCCACCGCCGTATCGGAAAAATCGGGAGTAAAGGATACATTTACCGTTTTGGTAGTTTCAGGCGAAAGGTTTATGGAAGTAACCACCCATATGATAAGAGCGAGGAGAATTGATATTATTATAAGGTACTTATCGTTATAGATAAGCTTTCTCAGTGAAAATTTGCCTTTTTTGCTTTCATTTTCTGCCATTATTTTTTCAACCTCCTTACAAGCTTTGTTATTATCTTGTCATCAGAGGATGAGCCTGTGGGCACAAATTCCGTCATAAGTATATCTCTGAGGTCACCGTCGGAGATATCCCTTTGAAGCACGCCCTTATGAACAACCGATATAAAACCGGTCTCCTCACTTACGATAACCACTATAGCGTCGCTCTGCTCGGTTATACCGATACCTGCACGATGCCTTGTTCCCAGGGCAGAGGACACTGTTTTCTTTGTAAGGGGCAGAATACATCCGGCGGCATAAATTTTGCCGTCACGAATGACCATAGCGCCGTCGTGCAGAGGAGATTTCGGGAAAAAGATATTCTCCACCAATTCCTTTGACACCTTGGCGTGAATTTCCGTTCCAGTGGCTATAACGTCGCCCAGAAGCGTATTATTCTCAAAGCAGATGAGAGCGCCGACTTTTTGGTCGCTCATATCGGAGCAAGCCTTGCACACCGCCTCGATAGCATCCGAGATTTCGGCAATTTCCATCGCCACTCCCGAATGAATTATCGTTCTCAGATTTTTGGCTGTGGCGCCGTGACCCACCTGCTCGAGTATCTTCCTGACCTCAGGTGCAAAGAGGACAACCAGGATAATCAGGATATTTGAGAACACCGCCCGGAAAATAAAGCTTGCGGCTTCCATATTAAGAAGGTTTACCACGCCGTAAATAACGGCAAGATAAATAAGACCCTTGACAAGCTGAATGGCTCTTGATTCCCTGATAATACGAATACATATATATATTAGGATAGATACCATTACGATGTCTAAAAAGTCCGTTATCGTGAAAGTGGAAAACACACTTATTATTCTGTTAAAAACATCAGTAATTTGATCTGGCATATTATACTTCCTTGATGGCAACAATTTACTTTCGGTAATATTTTAACACAGAGAAAATGAGAAATAAAGGGAATATCAAAGTTTTTTCAAAGAGTTTATAAAAATTTCACATTCACGCTGTGTGGTAAACACCGACGGACTTATTCTTACAGTTCCGCGTGACTCGGTATGATATGCCGCATGTGCCAGCGGTGAGCAATGAAGCCCGGCACGAACGGCAATTCCATCAGCGGCAAGAAGAGATGCAGTCTTTTCAGACGGATAATCGTCATAATTAAAAGACAATATCGGCGCCCAGTTATCTTTTTGAGGATAAGGGGTATAAAGTTGTACTTTATCATTTTTGCTCAGGGCTTTATACATCATCTGAACAAGTTTAAGCTCGTGACGATAAATATTATCGGTGCCTCTTTTTTTAACAAAATCCACACCTGCACCCAAGCCTATTATTCCGCTGTTATTCAGGGTTCCCGACTCAAATCTGTCCGGCATAAAATCCGGTTGCTGAGAATTTGCGGAGGCAGAGCCTGTGCCGCCCTCTATTATCGTATCAAGCTTTATGCCGTCCCTCAATGCCATAAAGCCTGTGCCCATCGGTCCGTAAAGTCCCTTATGACCGGGAGCACATAAAATATCTATATTTTGGTTTTTGCCGTCCACCGGCAAAACGCCGACGCTCTGAGCCGCGTCCACGATAAACCTGATACCCTTCTTCCGGCAGAGCTCGCCTATTTCTTTTATGGGGAAAACATAACCGAAAACGTTTGAAGCATGCATGCACACAATCAGCGACGTATTGCTTTTAATAAGTCTGCTGAAATTCTCCACCGTTTGGGCGGTGTCCATGCCCGGCACAGCGATATCATACGCAGCTATGCCCTTTTTTGCCAGAGCGTAAACAGGTCTTGACACCGCATTGTGCTCAAGGGCGGAAATGATTATGTGATCCCCAGGCTTTACGCTGCCCTTAACGGCATAATTAACTGCGGTTGTACAGTTCTGGGTAAAAGCGATATTCTCAGGATCGAAAGAAACAAGACCGCCTAATTTTTCTCTTACGTCATAGATTTTTCCCGCCGTCTCAACGGATTTTGCATATCCTCCCCTGCCGCTGTTATAGCTGTAATTTTTCATGGCATAGCCTGCCGAATACAGCACCGTGTTGGGCTTGGGATTGGTGGTGGCGCTGTTGTCAAGATATATCATGTTCGCTCAACACCCAGTATCTTTATCCTGCTGCGGCGCAGTATCTCCAAAGGTCTCTCATCATCCGCCTGCACTACCAGTGCATAACCGCAGCCCTCTGAATTAGACGGATTTTCCGCTTTTTTGATAAATGCTGAATAGCCCTCAATTTTAAGGATCCTGCGCCCACGCTGGGCATTCGTTATCGAACCTACTCTTATATATAAATTCATAGTAATATTACCTCATTTCATAGCATACTTCATTGTATGCAGAAATCAGGCTTTCGGGAATAAGCAAAGCGGCAGAGTACATAAGCACCCTGCCGCAAAACATTTTTCAAATAAATTATCAAACAAATTAAATATTATTATTCAAAACTAAGTTCCATTTCACCTTGTCCGTCAGAACATGTCACATTTACGGTATCTCCGTCGACTGTGTATGATACTGAATATGCAAGCTTTTCAAAAGATTCGCCGCCTTGGATATCAACAGGCTCGCCGTCGGTATAATTAAAGCTACCCAAGCCGCCCCTGTCAGAGCCCATGGCAAACCCTGTAAGCGCTTTGCCGCCGTTATTTTCAATATCGGCAGCAGGGTCAAAATAATACCAGCCGTCCTTAAACTCCGCCGCTGACATTATTTTCTGCCCGTCAGCCGCACTTATAACATGGCTGGCTTTGCCGCCGCCCTGAAGCACAAGATATTCAAAGGCAGAACATACTGCCGCCGAATATCCCTTGCCCTGCATAATAGCGTCATACGCCGTAACAACGGAACTGTCAGACTGCATATTTGAGGTAATATAGGTATAAACATTAAAAATATATCTGTCGGTGCTGACCTTGCCGTATTCACACGCCTGCATTATCTCGTCAACCTTATCGTAAAAAGCATTGACAAGCTCAAGATGCTCCTCGGCGGTATTTTTATATGTAATAGTAACGCCTGTGGAATCGCCCATTAAGTCTATGCTTTCAACAAGAGGATAAAGAGGAAAGCAAGTATAAAACAGCTGATTGACGTCATCTAAAAGCGAAGTATTGAATTTTACCTCGCTGTCACCGTTTACAACAGCTGTACAAAGCTTTTCATAAGCCCGCACGGAACTCTCGTCGATATTCTCATAATGGGAATCGACGGTGATATTAATCTCGCTGTCCTGAACCGAATCATCTTTTGCGGCATCGGAGCACGCTGTAAAAATGCTCATCATGAATACAAGCAGAAGAATGACCGAAAGAAATTTTTTCATATTCCGTTACCTCTTAATTTGTTTTAATTTATACTCACAGGAGTCAAAAAACGCCCTATAGGAATCGCAGTAATCCATATCACGACGCAGTCGCTTACAGCCTCCGCCTCGGCAGAGATAAAAATACTGACATTTACCGCATTTTTCATCAAGCTTAAAGGATTCCTTAAGAAATTCCACCGCTTTTTGAGAATGGTACATTTCATTGAAATCAGAATCATTTATATTGCCAAGATACCACTCGTCAGTGCAGTAAAAATCGCAGGGATAAACGCTGCCGTCGCCCTCCACCACAAACTGGGTTGAGCAGCATCCGTTCATTCCGCACTGCTCAGCGTTCCTGCCCTGATTCAGCAAAACGTAATTGTCAAACATACGTATGGACACAAAATCGGAGCGCATCAGGCTGTTATAGTAGATATTAAAAGCGCCTGAAAGAAATTTGGCGTAATCGTCGCAGTCCATATACAAGCTCTCATCACAATCGCCGTCAAGAGGTCTTAAGCAGGGAATAAACTGCATATACCTCCATCCGCTGCCTTTAAAAAAGCGGTAAGCCTTGCGAAAATCAGCGGCGGTTCTTTTGGTAAGAACACTGATAACATTAAAATCCACCGCATATTTCTCCAGCAGTTTTATGCCCCTTACCGTATCTTCAAAGGAGTCCGAGCCGTCGGTAAATTTCCTGTATGAATTAAGCTCGGCGTCCCCGTCCAGCGAGGCGCCCACAAGAAAGCCGTTTTCCTTGAAAAACTCGGCATAGGCGTCGTCAATAAGAGTTGCGTTTGTTTGCAGGCAGAAGCTGACTTGACAGCCCTGCGTATTTTTCTTTTTCACATACGAAACAAAATCTTCATAAAAGCCGAGCCCTCTCAAAAGCGGCTCGCCGCCCTGAAAAGTAAAATAAACATTGCCGCCGTCCGCAAATTCCAGCGCCCTGTCAACGACCTTTTGCGCTGTTTCGGTACTCATCATACCCTTTGTAAACTCCTGCCTTTGCTCAGACAGCGAGCGATAAAAGCAATATTCGCAACTAAGGTTGCAGTTGCTGGAAGCAGGCTTGAGCATAACAGAAATATCCATAACGACCTCCGTACTTTCCTGAGCGAAAAACACCGTTTAAAGAACTGCAGTTCTTCAAGCGGTGCATTATTTACTGCGTCTCAAATTTTTAAAAAACTCGGTCAGCAGATTAGAACACTCATCCGCCATCACACCGGACACTATTTCCGGCTTGTGATTATAGGGTATATTGTTAAAATCCGCTACCGAACCGAAGGAACCTGCCTTTTTATCAAAAGCGCCGAAATAAACGCGCTTTATCCTGGAATTGATAATTGCGCCGGCGCACATGGGACACGGCTCAAGCGTTACATAAAGCTCGCACTGCCACAGCCGCCAGCCGCCAAGCTTCCTGCATGCGCTGTCAATAGCTTCAATCTCAGCATGATAAAGGGCGTTTTTTCCGTATTCACGGCGGTTTCTGCCCTCGCCGACAATCTCGCCGTCCCTGACGATAACAGCTCCCACGGGTACTTCACCTTCAAGGGCGCTGAGCTTTGCCAGCTCAACTGCCCTCTTCATAAAATCAATATTCATTTTCAGACCTTTGCGACAGTTGTTGCCGTAAGCCCTATAAGAATAAGGAACGGAACAATCATCCACGGGAATAAAAACGCCGTAAATTTCTGACCTGTTGTCAAAACGCTGCGGCTCTTGCTTTTTTTAATAAGTTCTTTTTTGAGAGCAAGATACACTGCGCTGATTATACCGGCAGCTATCCATACGATATATATGGCGGTTATCGTATTGCTTGACGCGTCCTCGCCGATATATTTATTAAGTATCAGCTGAACTACCGACATACTGTTATTCAAAGCGTGAATAAATACCGCGGGAACAATACTGTCTGTCGTCACAGTAATATAGCCCAGAATAAGACCCACTGAAAAAGCAAAAATAAACTGAACAACATTGCCGTGAAGCAGACCAAACACGATGCTGACCGCCACGACGCTGAAGCCCTTGCCGTATTTTTTCAAAAGCTGGAGCGAGCAGCAGCGCATTGCAAACTCCTCACAAAGCGCCGGAATGATTGCCAGTGAAATCAGGCACATAACGCTTGAGAACACAGAGTCCGGCTCGGTAACTTCACTTGACTGAAGCTCAAGCCCCAGGAAAGTCTGGAAAAACGTAACAATGAACGAAACGACTACCTGGCTTATGCAGCAGCACAGCATTCCGAAGCAAATCCACGCCAGCACTTTTTGCGGTTTGAGCACCTTATTCGGAATAAGAGGCGATGTGTATTTCTTTTTATTAATCAGCGCCATTACTCCGAAAGGCACTGCCACCGCCGCAAACGATACTCCGATAATCGAAAAGCTGTATTGAAACAGCGCATTGTTAAGATAAAGGTCATACAAGTCAAACGTTAAAAGAGCGCCTGACACAACAGCCTGAATGATGATATAAGCAACGATGGCGCACCCCATTGTCAGGCTTATCATCCTAATCTCGTGCTTTTCGTTCTTTATCATCTGCTGTTTTTGTAATTCCCTATGCATCGCCTCATTTACACCACTGCCTGAGCCAAACGGATTATAATAGTATTGAGACATTCAACAAATCAGTCCTTTTCATTTTCCTGCAAAAACAATTCCTCAAAATAAGGCAGTCCTCTTATCCAGTCACAGTATGTATGCCACTCGGCAAGCTTGTGGTTGCGCCTTGCATAATAAATATTAACAAGGTTCTCATAATTGAGCGTACAAGTTCGCATCTGATTATACGAACTCGGAAGAAGCTGTATTATGGTATACCACAAGGTTTTGTCCTTTGTTTCAATAAATTTGAGCCGGAGTTTTTCAAGGGTTTCAATAACCTTTTCCATCGCTTTGATGCCCTCTTCGTTCATATGGTCAACGGAGAAATCCGAAAGCTCAAACGGTTTTGACGTTATCTTATGCATAGTGGACGTAGAATTCGCCACGGTGCCGACCTTGTATGTATCATACTCTTTCCACCAGTAAAGGGGAGCGGTAACATCAACACTGACGAAAATCATCCTGACAAATTTCCTGTGGTCGGTGCCGGCAGAACACAGCCTTTTGGCAAGGCTGAGATCATTTTCGCCGAACACGAAATTCCCTTTCTCATCATAGGAAGAGTCGTATCTTGCCCAGGAGTTTAAAGGATTTCTCGCACCCCGCATGGCGTTTTCAAAATTCATAACGTCCGTGCGTTCGATTTTAATCATAATTTAGTCTAAATCCTTTGCAATTTTCTTTATGTAAGCCTTGAGCTCATCCTTTGTTTCCGGATGATTAAGACCAACCTCGATATTAGCCTGAAGAATACCGAATTTGTTACCCATATCGTATCTTGTTCCGTCATAATCAACGGCTACAACGCCCTTTGTCTGAGCAAGGGTTCTCATAGCGTCGGTAAGCTGAAGCTCGTTTCCTGCACCCAGCGGAGTATTCTCAAGAATTGAGAAAATCTCAGGAGGCAGTACAACTCTGCCGAGAATTGAGAAGTTAGACATAATTTCTTCCGGTGACGGCTTCTCAATCATATCGGTGCAGTTATAGCAGTTGCCCTCAAGCTTATCAACAGCAAGGGAGCAGTATTTTGTGATAGCCATGCCGGGTACTTCCTTAACGCCGACAACGCCCTTGCCGTACTTTTCGTAAGCGTCGCAAAGCTGCTTTGTAACCGGGTTTTCGGAAATGATAACGTCGTCGCCGTACAGTACAGCAAACGGCTCGTCACCAACAAAGCTCTTGGCGCACAGTACTGCGTGACCGAGTCCCTTGGTCTCCTTCTGACGGATAAAATAAATGTTTCCGAAATTGGAGCACTGCATTACGTCGTCATAGATTTTCTTCTTGCTTTCATTCCCCTCAAGCTTTGCCTCAAGCTCAAAAGCGTGGTCGAAATGGTCTTCAATAGCGCCCTTGCCTCTGTTTGTTATGATAAGCACATCCTCAATTCCTGAAGCAAAAGCCTCCTCAACAATGTACTGGATAGCAGGCTTATCAACAATATTGAGCATTTCCTTCGGTACTGCCTTGGAAGCCGGAAGCACACGTGTGCCCATACCGGCAGCTGGGATAATCGCCTTTTTAACTTTCATAAAATGTTCCTCCTTATAGACGTGAAATAATGTCTGTTATTATATTAAGGACACAATAGGCTACGACCGGCGAGAAGAAGCTGGTTCCGCCCATTTTGCCCAAGTAAAGCTTTTTCATATCCTTTTGAGAAAGGTTTGAGCCGTCAAGCATCGGCGCCATATTAAACGTGGCGCCCTCTTCAAGATTTTTTTCAACCTTGTTTAATACATTAATCACCTTTGACCTGTAAAACGCATCTGCAAAAAGCGCAATAATCAGGTGAATAACAAAGGTTGCCGCCGCCGACAGCAAAAGAAACGGCATAATCTTACTGTTTGCCTGAGCAACGTTTGACATAAATTCCTGAGTAGGGTTGTAAAACGAATCAATATTTGACGAAATGAACGACATATACTCGACAATCTCCTTGCTGAAGACTCCGTTTAGCACAAGCGTAGCCGCCAAATTCAACGCCATAAAGATGATTCCCTGCTCATACATTTTTCTGAAAAACAGATAATACGGACCGAATATAAACGCGCTCCAGTTCCAGGAAATCTTCTTGTTTTTAAGAAATTTCGGAATAAATCTATCCGCATTGGAATTTACAACAGCGGCGACCTCCTCAAGGTTCTTGCCGCCGACTGTGCGGGTGTCGTTGGCGTATTTAGCGCTGTACTGCATATTCGGAAAATTCGGAATATACGTTTCGTAAAATTTCTTTTCTGTGTTTTGTTCTTTTTTATTCTCCTCTCTGGCGTCCTGATTTTCTTGGCGTGCATTTTCAGACGGATGATCAGGCGACTGAGGCGGCACGTAATACTGACCCTCCTGAGTACCTGAGGCAAAATCACCTTGGCTTTGCTTTGGCTCGTCAGCACCTTGGGGAGCATATTCAAAATCAGTACCGTGTTTGTCGGAATTTATGCAGTGCCCCAGTGAGTTATAGCATTCCCTGTGATGAGGCGTTCCGCAGATGGGACAGATAACAATATCGTCCTCCTGAGTAAACTGCCTGCCGCAAACAGGGCATTTTTCATTTGAGTTTAAATACATGATTCAGTCCTTTCTTCTTCAGACAATCTATTATACATTATAATAACACAATAAATCAATCATTTCATTAAAATATTATTAATTGTTTTTTAAGTAAAATTGACATTAAGCGGCAGCCCTTGACAAAGCGGCGGCGCACCGCAACTTACACTTGAAAAAAATTCCGGAATTGTTTATAATATAATAATCTATAATACTTATGAATACATTTAATTTAGAATGATTTACGGAGAGAAAAATGATAGAATATGAAGAACTCAAACTCAGACTCCTGGAGTCCGAAAAAACTGTTAAAAATTTAAAGGAAGCGCTCGCTATTGACCTTCTCAAGAAAGATATAGCAGAGCTTGAAGAAAAGAGCAGTCAGCCGGGATTTTGGGACAACATGGAAGAAAGCCAAAAAATCATGCAGAAGATCGGCTCGCTTAAAGCAAAGATATCCTCTTATGAAAGTGTAAAAAATGATTACGAGGACGCTATTGTTATGATAGAACTTGCCAACGAAGAGGAGGACGCCGACCTGCTGGACGACTGCACAAAATCAGTTGAGGAGATAGAAAAAAGGCTGGAGGAGCTGACTCTTTCAACACTTCTCAGCGGTGAGTACGACAGCAAGAACGCCCTGCTAACTTTCCACGCAGGAGCCGGCGGAACAGAGGCTCAGGACTGGGCGGAAATGCTCTTCAGAATGTATAACAGATGGGGCGAGAGACACGGCTACAAGGTGTCCACGCTGGACTACCTTGACGGCGACGTGGCGGGAATAAAAAGCGCTACGATACTCATCGAGGGCGAAAACGCATACGGCTATCTCAAGGGAGAAATGGGAATACACCGTCTTGTCAGGGTATCGCCCTTTGACTCCTCGGGCAGACGCCACACCTCTTTTGCCTCGCTTGAAGTAATGCCTGAAATCGACGACGACGTAAATGTCGAGATACGTGAGGAAGACATTAAAATGGACGTGTACAGAGCATCAGGCGCAGGCGGACAGAAAGTAAACAAAACCTCCTCCGCAGTAAGACTCACCCACATACCCACGGGAATAGTAGTTTCATGTCAGATTGAGCGAAGCCAGCACCAAAACAGAGAAGTTGCAATGAGAATGCTCAAGTCAAAGCTCGTGGAAATAAAGGAAAGAGAAAACCTCGAAAAAATCGAGGACATCAAGGGCGACCAGAAGGAAATCGCCTGGGGAAGCCAGATACGCTCATACGTTTTCATGCCGTACACGATGGTCAAGGACCACAGAACCGGCTACGAGGTCGGCAACATAAACTCGGTAATGGACGGAGAAATCGACGGCTTTATTAACGCATATCTTAAAATGAAATCTGTTGAAGGGGCTGAGAATCAATAATGGCTGAGTTTCTGGATATTACCACCATTATGGGATTTACATTAAGACTGCTTCTTGCCGTGCTTTTGGGCTTCTTTGTGGGGCTTGAACGGCAGTGGACGAAGCATCAGGCAGGCATCCTCACCAACGTAATTGTTTGCGTCGGAGCGTATGCTTATACTGCATTTTCATACATTTCCGAAGACGGTTATGTGGATGTAACCCGTATTGCTGCTCAGGTAGTAAGCGGCGTCGGTTTCCTTGGTGCCGGTCTTATTCTGCGTGACGGAATCAACGTCAGAGGTCTTTCCACCGCCGCTACCATATGGACAACAGCCGCAGTCGGCATACTCTGCACTCTGCCAAATATATTCTTCTCCGTTATTGTAGCCGCGGCGATAGTTGTGCTTCATCTTGTGCTGCACCCATTTTCCGATTTTGTTGACAAAAGAAAAAATTACAAAAAACAGGGCGACAGAATTTCGGAATATTTTTATAAAATTTCCATTAAATGCACAGAGGAGAGTGAAACAGACATCCGCTCCCACCTTGTCAAGACTATTAGAAATAAAGACAATGTACTGCTTCACAATTTGGAAAGTGTTTCCACAGATGACGGAAACGTAAAGATCCGCGCGTACATAACCACCAACAAAAAAAGCGACGAGGTGGTAGAGAATCTTCTGATACATATCGGCAAGGACGAGGGAATAATAACAGCAGGCTGGAAAATCGAAAATTAATTAACAAATTTTTCCTGAATAAATATAATTAACCGGCGGCTGAATTAATTACCACAAATATTAAATTACCCCCTGACAAAAATAAGTTAGGGGGATTTTTTATGAAAAAAATTATAACGGCGATGCTTTGCGTAGCACTGCTGGCAGGATGTACGGCAAAAAACGCCGAGGATCCTCAGAGCACTGTAAGCAGCACTCAAAGCACCCAAAGTACTCAAGCTACGAATACCACGCAAACCACAACAAACGTGGCTCAGACCACTGTTGAAATAACAGGCGTTGACACGGCAAATTACAGCGGTGAAAAGGTCGTCTGGGGTCCCGGCAGAGCCGAGGATCATCAGCGCCCCGCAGACCCTGTATCGCTCCAGAAAGAATACGGAGATCTCGGCGCAACTTTCATTATGGAGGACGAAAGTTATATATGCCTCACCTTTGACGAGGGTTATGAAAACGGATACACGCCCGCCATACTTGATACGTTAAAAGAAAAGAATGTCAAGGCGATATTTTTTGTGACGTATGATTTTGCCAGGGACAACCCCGATTTAATCGAGCGAATGATTGACGAGGGGCACGTAATAGGCAACCATTCCTACAGGCACTACACCATGGACGAGGTGTCGCAGGAGGAAGCTACCGAAGAGATTGTCTTTCTCGATAATTATATGAAAGATACTTTTAAGTATAGGATGACGCTCTTCAGATTCCCTAAAGGCGAATTCAGCGAGAAAACGCTGGCTCTGGCAGACAGTCTCGGATACAGCAGCGTGTTCTGGTCCTTTGCTTACGAGGACTGGGATTCACAAAACCCGACTGATCCCGAAGAGGCTCTTAAAACGATAACAGACCACACTCACAATGGTGAAATTATGCTTCTTCACGCCGTAAGCCAAACAAATGCCGAGATACTTGGCGACGTTATTGACGAGGCAAGAAATCAGGGTTAAGAATTCACAGTGGAAATATAGCTTAAAAGACACGGCGGATTTTTTACACCGCCGGTCTTTTTATATACAGTTGATATTATTTGAAATATTAATACGGTACATACAGCGGCGTGAGATTTTACAATTTTGTAAATTTTCATATTTGCTATTGTTATAAATAATACTCTATTATATAATATACATACTGTTAAAATTACAATGGAAATTTTATAAAGTTTTATGAATTGCCATTTTTGAAAGTGAGAGAAATATATGCTGTTTTCAAGGGATATCGGTATTGACCTGGGCACGTCAAACACGATAATCAGCGACAAGAAGGGTCGCATCATTATTCGTGAGCCCAGCGTTGTTGCCGTTGACGTAAAATCAAAAAGAGTTCTTGCCACCGGGGATGAGGCTAAAGCGATGATCGGCAGGACTCCCGGCTCAATAATCGCAGTACGTCCGCTTCAGGACGGCGTTATTGCGGATTTCGACATGACGTCCGACATGCTCAGGAGTTTTATCTACCGTTCCAGCAAGAGAAGCCTTTTTACCAGGACAAGGGTAGTAGTAAGCATACCCAGCGGTGTTACCGAGGTTGAGCGAAGAGCGGTAGAAGACGCCGTTCGTTCTGCAGGAGCTCAGGACGTTGAGCTTATCGAAGAGCCGATGGCGGCGGCGCTGGGAGTAGGTCTTCCTGTATACGACGCCACGGGTTCCATGGTTGTGGACATCGGCGGCGGCACCTGCGACATTGCGGTTATCAGCCTTGGCGGAATTGCCGCATGCAAGAGTATTAAGGTCGGCGGTGACGCTCTTGACAACGCAATAATAAATCACCTTAAGAAAGAGCATGATCTTCTTATCGGACCTAACACGGCTGAGGATATCAAACTCAAGATAGGCTCTGCCGCACCGTACGACGGCGAGGGCGCTATGGAAGTACGCGGCAGAAATCTCATTAACGGTCTGCCGAAAAACACCGAAATAACCTCTGAGGAAGTGCGTTCAATTTTATCGGAACCGATTTCTCAGATCATTGCGGCTATAAAGGAAACTCTTGAAATCACTCTGCCGGAGCTTGCCGCAGATATCATCGACAAGGGAATCTACATGACCGGCGGATCATGCCAGCTCAGGGGGCTTTCACAGCTTATCTCACAGGAAACGGGTATAGACGTACATATCCCGGAAAACCCCTTGGACTGTGTAGCTAAAGGAACATCAATCAAACTCAGAAGGGCTATATAACAGATGAAAAATCTTTTTAAAAGCAGCAGGTTTAAGTTAATCGCCTGCGTTATAGCGCTGCTGCTGGCAGGTATGCTGCTGTGTGCAGCCAACGGCACCGGCGAAACCGCTCAATCCGGGATTATTTCGACCGTGTTCGCCCCGGCGCACTGGGTGGCTTCAAAGCTTTCGGACGGCATTGACAGAATTGCCGGAAACGCATCAGGCGACGCCCAGTACCAGCAGGAAATAGACGATCTTCGCCGTCAGGTGGGCGATCTTCAAAGCAAGCTTGCCGATTATAACAGCCTCAAGGCGCAAAACGAACTCTACAAGGACGCTCTTGAGCTTAAGGAGGATAATCCCGATTTCAACTATCTTCAGGCATCGGTAATAGGACGTGACAGCGCAGACCCGTTCTGTGCCTTTTCCGTAAACAAGGGAACGCTTGACGGAGTTAAGGACGGCGACGCTGTGCTTTACGGCAAATATCTGGTGGGAATAGTTAAAAAAGCTTATCCAAAATACAGTGTAATCAGCTCAGTTACCGACCCTGATTTCAGCGTGTCGGCATACGATATAGACACGGGAGAGCTCAGTTATGTGACCGGCGACGCTCAGCTGGCACAGGACGGATACTGCAAATTTGAAAATCTGGATTCCACTACCAAGGTATCCTACGGTTCAATAATTGCCACTGCCGGAATAAGCTCAACCATGCCGAAAAACATTATAATCGGCACAGTGCGTGACATAAACGATGAAGTGACGGACATATCCACCTACGCAGTTATCGAACCAGGCACAGATATAAACAAAATCGACGAATGCCTTATACTCACCGGCTTTGAAGCTGAAAGCGAGGCAGAATAATGTATCTAACAACAAAGCAAAAAACTATAAAATACGTGTGCTACTGCCTTATTTTGATTGCGGCGGACCTTTTGCAGAATACTCAGGGACTGTTTCCGCAGATTTTCGGAGCAAGATGCTTCCTGCTTCTGCCGCTGGCAATCACCATTGCCATGGGTGAGGAAATAATCGCGGCGTCATTTCTCGGACTTTTCGCAGGACTGCTGTGGGACATAACCGCTCCGGTTCATTTAGGCTTTAACTGTATTTTCATCGCCGTGGTATGCTTTTTGTCCTCGGCGCTGGCGACATATATTGTGCGCGATATTTTCGTTACCAACATGATATGCTGTGCGGTAGTCACCGTGCTTTACTGCCTGCTGTACTGGCTCTTCTTTATAGTTATAAGAGGGGTTGACGGCGGCGAATATACACTGTACTCATTCTATCTGCCGTGTGCGGTATACACGCTTGTGATATCACCGCTGATTTGGCTGATAATGAGACCCGTTAAAAGAAAACTCAACTTTGAAAAAAGCGTAGAAATATAATTTAAAATCAAAACGGAGGTCAGCAAAGTGAAATCAAGATACAAAAGCGCAAGAAGCACTATTGCAATTATCTTAATAATAGCGGTAATCTTGGGCTTTGCTTTTGACCTGTACATAATTCAGATACGTGACAATGAGTACTACGCACAGCAAAACAACACTGTTGACACTTACGTGGTGCCCATTGAGGCCGCAAGAGGCGAAATAGTTGACAGAAACGGTAACTCCCTTGTTACCAACCGTCAGGGCAACTCCATTATTCTTAATGCGGTATACTTCCCGTCATCCCAGGACAATGCTCGCAGAAACGAAATCATCTATAACCTCATCAAGCTGTTTGAATCAAACGGCGAGGAGTATGCCGGCAACCTCCCTCTGGAATTTGACAGTAACGGAAACATAAGGTTCACCAGCGGCAAGGACGCCGAACAGGATATTGAAACGATGAAAAGCCCTGATATGCTGAATCTTCAGCCCTACGCAACTGCTCAAAACTGCTACGACGCAGTGATGGAGAAGTACGAGATCGAGGGATATGACCCGCAAACAGCCCTTAAGATCGGCAACATCAGGTATGAACTTACCCGTCTTCTTTTCTCCTATGAAAATCCTGTCACCATAGCCGACGACGTAAGCGACGAGACGGTGGCTAAGATAAAAGAGGACCAGGACTCATATCTCGGCGCTGATGTAAAAGTAGTGGCTTACAGAGAATATGTCGATTCAACCATCGCTCCCCACATTCTCGGCACTGTCAGAAAAATCAATGCAGAGGAATATGAGGAAAGAAAAGATGACGGATACGGAATTGACGACCAGATAGGTGAATCGGGAATAGAACAGGCGATGGAAAGCGAGCTGAGAGGAACTCCCGGAGAGCTTACCATAACTGTTGACAAGGACGGCAACGTCACGGAAGAGGTTACCAAGAAACCGATTCAGGGAAACACCGTTGTTCTGACCATAGACAGGGACCTTCAAGTGCTGGCACAAAAGAATCTTGAAAAGGTGTGCAACGAGGTTGACGCCTCTTCCTCAGCCGGCGCTGTTGTGGTAGAGGACTGCCGAAACGGAGAAATCCTTGCGGCGGCTTCATATCCCACCTTTGACCTGAATGACTACTATGACAAATATGACGAGCTTTCCTCAAACCCCAGAAATCCCCTGTGGAGCAGGTTTGCGCTGGGCACATATGCTCCCGGCTCAACCTTTAAGCCTGTTACCGCAGTTGCAGGTCTTGAAACGGGCTCTATAACTCCTGACACCACCTACGTCTGCGTAGGACAGCAGGAATTTTACGGACAACCGTTCCAGTGCCTTAACGGAAACGCCCACGGCACAGAAGATGTAAAAGAAGCGCTGAGGGATTCCTGTAACATGTTCTTCTATAACACGGCGCTGGATACCGGAATAGAGGCTATTGACGAATATGCCGAAGCGTTCGGTCTCGGTCAGAGCACAGGAATCGAAATAGCCGAGGCTACGGGAAACATCTCCTCCCCCGAAAACAGGGAAAATGCAGGCGGCATATGGCGAATCGGTGACACGATGCTTACCGCAATTGGACAGAGTGACAACCTTTTCACTCCCCTTCAGCTTGCCAACTACTGCTCTACGCTGGCAAACGGCGGCACAAGATACGAGCTTCACCTTGTAAAATCCATAATCGACACCTCCAGCGGAATAGTCAACGAAAAAAGCATTGTTGAGGCGGAAACCCTCGACATAAGCGAAACCACTCTTGACAACGTATACGAGGGAATGAGAATGGTTGCCACAAGCGGCGGACCGGGATATATTTTCAACAATCTCGATACTGAAGTAGCATGTAAAACCGGTACGTCTGAAGTAAAAGTAAACGGAGTTAAGAGAAACAACGGTTTCCTCATTACCTACGCTCCGTACAAAAATCCGGAAATATCAGTATCCTCGGTAGTTGAGCTTGCCGGCTCCGGTTCTGAAACCGCAGAGATGACAGCCGCAATAATTGACTACTGGTATCAGAACAACACCGACGCAAAAACTAATCAGCAGGTAGGAACACTGCTTTAAACAAGACTTATCACTACTTACTGTTATATTAATTTTAAATTAATGTTGAACAGTTGTAAAAATTGTGATAATATACTTAATATTGGAGAAAAAAGAAACATAAATAACTTTAATTTGGTTTGACTATTACTTGGAGGTAAATTAATGAACATTGCTCTCATTGCTCACGACGCAAAAAAAGAACTACTTGTTCAGTTTTGCATTGCTTACTGCGGCATTATCAGCCGCCACGAAGTTTGCGCCACAGGCACCACGGGTAAACTGGTGTCAGAAGCGACAGGGCTTAAAATCAACTGCTTTCTTGCAGGCAGTCAGGGCGGCGGCCAGCAGATTGCCAGCCGTATTGCATATAACGAAATAGATCTTCTCATATTTTTCCGTGACCCGCTTTCACCAAAGCCTCACGAGCCAAACGACAACGATCTCTTAAGGCTGTGCGATGTGCACAACATCCCCTATGCCACCAACATTGCCACTGCTGAAGCACTCATCAGGGGCGTGGAGCGGGGCGATTTTGAATGGAGAGAAATCGTTAATCCGAAATATAATCCATCTAAATAAACAGCAGGTATCCGCAAGGCTTTTGCGGATACTGACGCGTTTAATGACTTTTCGGGTGAGCCGGGCGATAAGCTCACCCACTTTTATTACAAATTAAAGAGGTGTGAATCACATGGCACTTATAACAAAAGCAATAAAAGGTACAAAGGACGTTCTGCCCAAAGATATACACAAGAATCAATATGTTGAGGCGGTTATGTCCGACGTTGCGCAGCGTTTCGGCTACAGGGAGATACGTACTCCCACATTTGAATACACCCAGCTTTTCCAAAGAGGCGTGGGTGACACCACCGACGTTGTGCAGAAAGAAATGTACACCTTTGACGACAAGGGCGGACGCTCCATAACACTTCGCCCTGAGGTCACCGCAGGTGCTGTGCGCTCTTATCTGGAAAACGGACTGTGCAACGAAGCACTGCCCCAGAAGGTCTGCTATCTCGGTCCGTGCTTCAGGTATGAAAAGCCCCAGGCAGGCAGGCTCAGAGAATTTCACCAGTTCGGTGCGGAATGTTTCGGCACGTCGTCGCCGCTGGCTGACGCTGAGCTTATCGCTTTTGCAAAGCAGATTTTTGACGAACTGGGTGTAAGCGGTCTTTCGCTGGAGATTAATTCAATAGGCTGCCCCACCTGCCGCGCTGAATATCACAAGGCGCTTAAAGAGTATTTTTCGTCAAAAAGCGATGAGCTTTGCGACACATGTCGTGACAGGCTGGACAGAAATCCCATGCGTATTCTGGACTGCAAGAGTCCCGTTTGCTCAGAAATAGCAAGCGGCGCTCCCGTTGTTACAGATTATCTGTGTGACGAGTGCAGGGAGCACTTTGAAAAAGTACGTGAATATCTGTCCATAATGAACATAGAATACACCGTTAATCCCAAGATTGTGCGCGGTCTTGACTATTATACGAAAACCGTGTTTGAATTTATTTCAAACGAAATCGGCGCTCAGGGCACAGTCTGCGGAGGCGGACGCTACGACGGGCTTGTTAAAGAGCTGGGCGGTCAGGATACTCCTGCGCTGGGCTTTGGTATGGGAATCGAAAGGCTTATGCTTCTTATGGAAGCGCAAAATGCTGAGTTCCCCCCTGCTCCTGTACCCGACCTTTTTGTGGTGGCAATGGGTGACAAGGCGACAGCAAAGGCAATTGATATTGTAAAAGATATGAGAGCTGAGGGCTTTTCGGCAATTATGGATACAAACCAGCGCTCCCTCAGAGCTCAGCTTAAATATGCGGACAAGCTCGGCGCCAAATACAGCGTCATTATAGGCGACAACGAAGTGGACAACGGCGTTACACAGCTTAAAAACATGGAAACAGGCGAGCAACAGGAAATAGAGCTTAACATGTTTGTAAGCGGTTTTTACAACATAACGCTTTCCGACCAGCTTGAAGATATCGAGATTAACGGAGAAGAGCTTGATTTTGCGTCACTCTTCGGACTGAACAAAAATGAGCAGCAAGGAGAAGAATAATGGCTGAATCTATAAAAGGCTTAAAAAGAACCCATTACTGCGGCGAGCTCAGGCTTTCCGACAGCGGAAAGGAGGTCACTCTTTTCGGCTGGTGCCAAAAACAGCGTGACCTTGGAAATCTTATTTTTATTGACCTGAGGGACAGAACGGGAATCGTTCAGCTCTCTTTTAACGACACCACTGACAGAGAAGTTTTTGAAAAGGCTCAGTCTGTTAGGGCTGAATTTGTCGTTGCGGCGGTAGGCACTGTTTGCGAGCGTGAAAGCAAAAACAAAGAGCTTCCCACCGGCGACATTGAAATCAACGTTAAAGAATTTCGCATTATTGCAAAATCTGAAACTCCGCCCTTTGAAATTGCTAATTCAGAAAAAGTCGGCGACGAAACAACCCTTAAATACCGCTATCTGAACCTCAGAAATCAGAAGCTTACACAAAATATAATAATGAGGCACAAAATCGCCAAGATTGCCAGGGAGTATTTTTATGACAACGATTTCATCGAGATTGAGACCCCGATGATGATCAAGTCAACTCCTGAGGGTGCCAGGGACTATGTAGTGCCGTCACGTGTTCACAACGGCAAGTTCTACGCTCTGCCCCAGTCCCCCCAGATTTACAAGCAGCTTTGCATGGTTGCAGGATTTGACAGATATATTCAGCTTGCCCGCTGCTTCAGGGACGAGGACCTCAGAGCTGACAGGCAGCCGGAATTTACTCAGATAGATCTTGAGATGTCCTTTGTTGACACTGACGATATTATGGAAATGGCAGAGGGCTTCATCACAAAGCTGATGAAAGAAACCGTGGGTGTTGATATCCCCATGCCGCTTCCGAGAATGACATTTGCTCAGGCTATGGAAAAGTACGGCACCGACAAGCCGGACACCCGCTTTGAAATGCTGATAAATGATATAACCGAATGGGCGGACAAGACTGATTTCGGCGTATTTAAAAACGCAATTGCCGACGGCGGAAGCGTAAGAGCTATCGTTGCCGAGAATGCCGCATCAGTATACACAAGAAAGAAGATTGACAAGCTGACTGAGCACGCCAGAGGAATCGGCGCCAAGGGACTTGCTTATATACGCTGGGCAGACGAGGAGCCTAACTGCTCCTTTGCTAAGTTTTTAAAGGAGAACCAGCTTCAGGAGCTTATTGCTCAGCTTGGTGCAAAGAAGGGCGACTGCATATTTATCGTATCTGACAAAACGCCGCTGGCTCTTTCTATTCTGGGTGCTATCAGGCTGATAATCGCCAAAGAGCTTGACATCATACCCGATGACAAATGGAATTATCTCTGGATTACGGAGATGCCGTTCTTTGAATACGACGAGGAAAGCGGCGAGTGGCTGGCAATGCACCACCCGTTCACAATGCCTATGGAAGAGTGCATAGAATACCTCGATACCGACAAAGGCAGGGTAAGAGCAAAGGCATTTGACCTTGTATTAAACGGAACCGAGCTTTCCTCAGGCTCAATGAGAATTACCGACTGCGCTCTGCAAAACAAGATGTTTGAGCTGCTGGGAATGAGCCAGGAGGAAATCGACGCAAAATTCGGATTCCTGGTAGAGGCTTACCACTATGCCTCACCTCCTCACGGCGGAATGGGAATCGGTCTTGACAGACTTGCTATGATTATCTGCAAGGCTGACAGCTTAAGGGACGTAACCGCATTCCCGAAAGTTCAGAATGCCAGCGAGCTTATGAGCGGCGCACCCAGCACCATAGACGAAGTGCAGCTTGACGAGCTTGGCATATGCATTGCCAAGGCGGAGGAGTAAAATGGACAGCAATTTCTTCGCAATGGTCAACAGAATGAAGCTCATTGACAGATGGGCGCTGATGCGAAACACGGCTAAGGAAAACATCGCCGAGCACAGCCATTCCGTTGCCGTTATTGCTCACGCTCTGGCGCTTATCGGCAACAAAAAATTCGGCAAAAATTACGATGAACAGCGTGTTTGCCTTCTTGCCTTGTACCATGACACGACAGAGGTCATCACAGGCGATATGCCCACCCCTGTAAAATATTATAACGACGAAATAAGAGACGTTTACAAAGAGGTGGAGCACAGCGCCGCCCAAAGGCTGCTTGCAATGCTTCCTGAGGAATTCAGGGAGGATTATGAGCCGCTGTTTGAAAAGCGTGATGAGGACAAGGAACTTTGGGTACTTGTAAAAGCGGCTGACAGAATCAGCGCTCTTATAAAGTGCATCGAGGAAAGCCGTATGGGTAATCTTGAATTCAGCAAAGCGCTGGAAGCTCAGGAAAAGCTCATTGACGATATAAAGCTTGACGAGGTAAAATATTTCAGAGAAAACTTCCTTAACG
>HHCFR02800__coassemble_1129_pt1 | contig 31303 bp, 43 predicted proteins | sample HHCFR02800__metabat2_high_PE_036 | metagenome-assembled genome bin HHCFR02800 | reverse complement strand
ATATTACTGAGCGCCGTTCCGTCACACGCCTCCAGCGAAATACCGCTGACGCTGCCCGGATAAAGGTCGGTCATAAACAATTTACAATCGCTTATTGTTATGTCGCTGATATCATATGTAGTTTCCGTGCCCACCTTAACTGCGTTGGTTCTGCTGATAATTTCGCAGTTTGTTATCTTGATGTTGCTCATTTTATTATGATTCAAGAGCCAGGACGCATTTTTCATAACTATGCCGTCATCGGCAGTAGAAATAAAGCAGTGGTCAATTATAACATTACTGGTACCGGCAATATCAATACCGTCGGCATTGGCAACGTTGCGGTTATTATTTATAACAAAATCGGTTATTTTTACTCCGTCGCAGTTTGACAGCTTAAAACTCCAGTAAGCGCTGTTTTCTATAATAAAATTATCTACCATAATATTTCTGCAATCCTTAAAATAGATCAGACAGCCATACTTTGAGGGATGAGCAAAACGCAGCTGAGAGCGGTAATCGCGGCGCATCTCAATAACGTCGATATACTCGGCAGGCTTTGTGTTATTGCACGGCGCCACAGGCTCCCTGCCGAAAAGATTGCCGTTGCCGTTAAGCCTTCCGCCGCCGGTCAGCCTAATGTCGCTGACATTTTCAGCATACATCAGCGCCGACTTTTCCCGCAGATTTTCGCCGTCAGGTCTTGCAGTAACGGAAGAATTTTTATCAATAAAAAGCGTAACCCCGGATTTAAGAACCACAGTACCGGAAAGATAATCGCCGCCGCTTATAAGAACTGTTCCGCTTACGGTGCTTGCAGCGTCAACCGCCTGATTTATAGCATCTGAATTATCCGTACTGCCGGTATCTGCGCCGAAATCTCTTATGTCAAAGACTTTCCCGTCAGGAACATCCTGATATCTGATATACTTATCCTCGGGATAATACGATGAAAAATCATACTCCCTTACAGCAGTATACGGCTCACCGCAGGTTACCCTCAAATCCTTACCCCTAAGCAAAGTATTTAGCTTGTCCAGAACATTTCTTCTCTTCTTTGTCATAGAAATCACCGAATTTCTCATAAAACTGACAGTGAGCGTATTCATATGAATACGCTCACTTATAATATTATATCAAATTATACCAGCAAAGTAAATACTGTTAATTATATTTGATTGGGTGTATAATTAAATCAGCGAAATATAATTTTATTTATACTTCGTCTATCAAATTCACTTCATCGGGAGGATGATATTATGATCAATATTACGGCAAGAGGCTTTGAACTTAAGCAGGGCACAAAGGACGGAATTCACAAGGAACTTAAGAGAATTGAGAAAATGCTGCCGCCCGCAGCCTCATTTGACGTTACGCTTTCTAAGGTTAAAGACGGATATAAATGTGACATAACTGTTATCAATGTTGGTTCTTTCATCCGAGGCGAGGCACAGGCGGACAGAATCGAGCCGGTGCTTGATATGGCAGTAGACGACCTCAAGAGGAAGATAAGAAAGCTTAAAACTTACTTGGTAGACAAAAAGCGCAAAGGCGGACTTGATGAATTGGCAGACGCATTCGCTCCGCTTGAAGAGGAAGTAACCATGGATGACTTTGAGCAGTACGACGCTTCCTCAGCTGAAATCAAAAGGAAAAAGACAATTACTCCTCAGATGATGACAGATGACGAGGCAATTGTTCAGATGGAAATGCTGGGGCACAGCTTTTTCGTTTATCTCGGAATCGACGGTCAGACAAAGATAGTTTATCAGCGCAAAAAAGGCTACGGACTCCTTATCTGCGGATAAAAAATTAACCACCCGGTTTACGGGTGGTTTTTTGTTTGTGGTATTAACTTATATATACTATAAAAGAAAAAAGGACTGTGAAAAATCACAGTCCTTTTTAATCAGTCAATTTCTACGGATATTTTTGCGTCGTTTCTTGTTGCCGCAGCACGCATAACAACACGGATCGCCTTGGCAATTCTGCCCTGCTTTCCGATTACTCTTCCCATGTCATCCTCTGCTACGTGAAGATGATAAACAGTTACGCCCTCTTCGTTAGGTTCGCTAACATCAACAGAAACTTTGTCGGGATCATTAACTAATCCCTTAGTGATGGAAATTAACAAATCCTTCAAAGAAAACACCTCCTGTTAAACTTTGTAAAAGAAAATCAAAGATTAAAGGATGCCTTCTTTTTTGAGAATGCTCTTAACTGTATCTGTAGGCTGAGCTCCGTTTGCTATCCATTTCTTAGCCTTGTCGGCGTCAATTTTGATTTCAGCAGGATCGGTCATTGTGTTATATGTGCCGATTTCCTCGATGAAACGTCCGTCACGGGGATATCTTGAATCTGCAACTACTACACGATAGAAAGGAGCTTTCTTAGCGCCCATACGACGAAGTCTGATTTTTACTGCCATTTTGATTACCTCCAAAAAATATAAATCTTTTTTTATTATTAAAACCAAATTAGGTTTATTTACTTGTTTTAAAATCCGAACGGATTAGAGCCGCCCATTTTGCCCATCATTTTTTCAGCCATCTGGGGATTTGCCTGCATCATGCGGCGCATCTTCTTGCTCATTTTCGGTCCGCCCTTGCCGCCGCCAAACTGTTTCATCATCTTCTGCATCTGCTTAAACTGTGAAAGAAGCTTGTTGACGTCCTCAACCTGCATACCACAGCCTGCTGCGATTCTGCGTTTTCTCGAGGGGTTGATTATATCCGGATGAGTTCTTTCCTGCTTGGTCATGGAATAGATTATTGCCCTGAATTTGCCGAAAGCGCCTTCGTCAATATCCTCGTCCTTGATCTTGCTGCCGATTCCCGGAATCATCTTTATAGTGTCCTTAAGGCTTCCCATGCGCTCGATCTGGTCGAACTGGTCCAAAAGGTCATTAAGGTCAAACTTGTTTTTAGCCAGCTTTTTTTCCAGCTCAGCCGCTTTCTTTTCGTCCAGCGACTGCTCCGCCCTCTCGATAAACGACAAAACGTCGCCCATGCCGAGTATACGTGAAGCCATACGTGAGGGGTGGAAGGTTTCAAGATTGTCAAGCTTTTCGCCTGTACCGATAAACTTAATCGGTTTACCTGTTACAGCTCTTACGGAAAGCGCTGCGCCGCCCCTGGTGTCACCGTCAAGCTTGGTAAGAATCACGCCGTCAATACCGAGTGTTTCATTAAAGCTCTTGGCAACATTAACGGCATCCTGACCTGTCATAGCGTCGATTACCAGCAGTATCTCATGGGGATGTACTGTTGAACGGATATTCTGCAGTTCCTCCATAAGCTGCTCGTCAACGTGAAGTCTTCCTGCTGTATCAAGGAAAACATAGTCGTTGCCGTGGTCTTTGGCGAACTTAACTGCCTCCTGAGCTATCAGAACGGGATTCTCGTTACCCATTTCAAAAACAGGAACGCCAACTTGCTCACCCACTACCTGGAGCTGCTTGATAGCTGCGGGACGATAAACGTCGCAGGCAACAAGCAGAGGTCTGTGCCCTTCTTTTTTCAGCTTAAGGGCAAGCTTTGCTGAGTGAGTAGTCTTACCGCTGCCCTGAAGACCGCACATCATAACCACTGTGGGTGGATGATTTGCTATTGCAAGGCGAGCTTCGTTGCCGCCCATGAGCTCGGTCAGCTCTTCGTTTACTATTTTTATAACCATCTGACCGGGAGTCAGCGACTCCATAACGTCAGCACCGATGGCTCTGTCGGTTACCTTGACGGTAAATTCCTTGGCAACCTTATAGTTAACATCAGCCTCCAGCAGAGCAAGGCGCACCTCGCGCATTGCCGCTTTTACGTCCGATTCGGTCAGTTTACCCTTGGCACGTAATTTTTTAAATGAATTTTCTAAGCGTTCGCTTAATCCTTCAAATGCCAAATAATCAGCTCCTGACTACGCTTGTTATCCCTCTTTAAGGAATGAGGCAAGTGTTTTTATACGGGCAACACAGTCGTTGATTTCCATTGAAAGCGAATGATTTAGGTTATACTCGTTGATGATTTCAGCACATTCTATGATCTCATCAATACCCTTTTTCATTTCATTAAAGCGTTTTGCAAGTCCAAGACGTTTCTCCATATCAAAGAGCTGTGCCTCGGCGCGCTTAATTGAATCACGCACTCCCTGACGTGTAATGCCCTCGTTTTCAGCTATTTCGGAAAGAGAGAGATCCTCTTCATAATAATATACGAGAAAGTCGTGCTGTTTCTGAGTAAGCATTTCGCCGTAAAAATCCAGCAAAAACGGAATCTCAAGATTTTTAGCCACAACTATCTCTCCCTTCAAAGCATAAGTGTAAAGCAATTAATCTTTACAGCAAGAGGTATTATACTAAAGTAAAGCTCCGATGTCAAGAGAATGTCAAATAAAAAAATAAATAAAATTTTCACCTTTTATATTGACACAATCTGTTGTACTAAGTCCGTTTTAAAAAAACAATATGTACCCATAAAAACACCCGATGAAAAAATCATCGGGTAATCTCTTTGTTTTGATAATAAATCTGCTCGTGGTTTATCATAGGATAGCGAATAAGCTCATAAGAATCAAGATTTTCCTCACGCATATCAACGGCGCAGATACGGTGATTGTCATATGTTTGATAGTAATAAATGCCACGGTCGGCGTTAAAACAACAGGAATACACAGTTATTTCGTACTTGTCGTTATCTAAGCGGCAGCAACCACGCTGGTTGTCCACACTGCCGAGAATATGGAAGAACTGACTGACGCTCTGCTCCTCCCCGGCTTCACACACGGAATTTAATTTCACAAACGCCGCCCTTATGAATCTTGACTGGGAGGAGAGATCCCCCGGCAGTCCGATAGCTCCCATTCCCCTGCTGTAGGCTTTTAATTCAATCGCTTTTGAAAATGTGTTTTGCGGCGGCTGTGCCGAAAGCGACATATAGTTACTGAGATTGTGCATCTGCTTTTCAAAATCGGGGCTGTTTGTGAGCACTCCCACAGGATTGTCATATACCTTTAATCCGTCCTTAACCGACTCAACGGTTATAGAACCGCTTTTGTCAGATATTATCCAGTGCAAAAGCGCCGGCGGCAGTTTTTTGCTAAAAGCAGTATTGGTAAAATTCATTTTCTCAATATAAGCCTTTGCCTCTTTTAAGTCAGCGCAATTACAAAGTATCCACGGTATAAATTCAAATGCGGCAACATTATCTTTATTTGTCACCGGTTCATTATACTGAGCCTCATCAGAAAAGTTGAGCCCTGCGGCGCAAAGTCCCTTTTCGTTCACGGCGTCATAATAAAGCGGATAGCCCTCTGCTTCAAGAGCTGTGCCGATAAATGCGTAATGGGTGCTAATCAGACCCTTGTCGGAAAATTTGAACGGATAATTTCTGGGGGTAACAATAATCTCCTCGCCATACGAGAAATCAAGGTCAAGAGTCCGTCCGAAATATAAATCATTTGTTTTAAATGTCAGCGCTGTACACATTGTTATTCATCTTCCTAAGTATAAAATTTTACTGATTTATTATGTGAGTATTTTTCACTATTATAATAAAAAATAAGCAGCCGATAACGACTGCTTAAATTTTTATGCCATAAAATTACGAATAACGGATTCGCAATCCTTAGCGTCCATAATTTTCGGCACAGGATAAAGAGGATTGCCCTCCTTGAGTGCACGCTTAACAAGAAGCGGAATATCTTCCTCTTTGATAAAATCAAATTTTTCAGGGATATTCATATTCCTGTTGAGAGTTCTGATAGCTTCGATAAAGGCTTTGCCCTTACCTGCTGTATCAAGTCCTTTACCGATACCGACTATATCTGCCAGCTTAGCAAGCTGAGGATATGCAGCGTCGGCATAGTAGTCAAGAACATACGGCAGAATAACCGCATTGGCAAGACCGTGCGGAGTACCGTAAAGACCGCCGAGATTATGAGCAATTGCATGAACATAACCTACATAGGCATGAGTAAACGCACGTCCGGCAAGGTAAGAACCTTTAAGCATATTGCCTCTTGCTTCAAGATTCTTTCCGTCATTGTATGCTGTTTCAATATTGTCAAAGATCAGCTTGGTTGCCTGCTCAGCTTCGCGGATAGTGTCCTTCGTATTACTCTTGCCGATATAAGCCTCTACCGCATGGGTAAGAGCGTCCATACCGGTGGTGGAAGTAATGTGCGGCGGAAGACCTACTGTAAGCTCGGGGTCAAGCACCGCATATTTAGGACGAAGACAAGTATCGTTGATAGCGTTCTTCTCATGGGTTTCAGGGTCGGTAACAACTGCGGCAACAGTTGTTTCGGAGCCTGTACCTGCTGTTGTCGGAACAGCAAAGAACGGCGGGAGCTTCTTATGTACCTTTAACTGACCGCGCATATTGCGAACTGTCTGATTAGGCTTTACAACTCTCGCACCTGCGGCTTTTGCACAGTCCATAGGTGAACCGCCGCCGAACGCCACGATACCCTGACAGCCGTTTTTTACGTACATATCCTTACAATCCTCAATATTCGGGATCGTAGGATTAGGCTGTACTCCGTCGAAAACAACATACTCAACTCCCACTTCAGTGAGTTTTTCAAACAAGGGGTCAAGGAGATGCAGACTCATCAATCCTTTATCGGTAACAACAAGTATCTTGCTGATACCCTTGCCCTTAATGAATTCAGGAAGCTTAAGTATGCTGCCGGCGCCCTCAAGAAGTTCAGGCTCAGACCAGTCCATAAAGCACATTGCAAGCTTAAAAACTCTTTGGTAAATTCGATACCAGCATTTTTTAAGTGTCCAGAGCATTTTGTTCCTCCTTTCAAAATATTTCTATTTTATTGTACAGTTTTAACAGATTTTTTTCAAGTGTTTTGGAAAAATAGTCTTTTAAAAAACAATTGCATATGATATTATGATTTTAAAGTTAATATAAATATATAAGACACAACCGCACGGGGGTAAAATAATGGACAACGAAAAACTGATTTTCTGCGGCAATAACGAGCGTTTTCTCACAAAGGAACTGACGCAGCAGAGCAACGAATCTAACGGCGGAACAGCGTTTAGGATACCGAGCCTTGTTAAGGCTGGCGACACTCTTATCGCAGTAATTGACAAGCAGTCCTGCGGCGCAGACTGGGGATTCATAGAACTGGCTGTAAGAACCAGCAGCGACGGCGGAGAAACCTGGACTGATATTCAGACAATAGCGGCGCCGCCTGCAAGAGAAACAAAGCTGACTGACGACTGCTACGCATCGGCGTTTTTTATTGACCCGTGCATGGCAGTGGCGCAAAACGGCGAGGTTATCATGATAGTGGATTTCTATCCCGAATGCAAGGGACTGCACAACAAGCGCCTGCTTGACAAAAAGAAAATCCCGTATTCTATGTACAAAAATAAAATGTATCCCGTAATATATGACCGCGACGGGAATTTCTATCTTATCACAGAAAACGGCGCTGTGCTGGATCACCGCTATAATGAAACGGAGTACAAAGTGACCGACTGGAAAGGCTCACTTTACAAAGGTGACGAATACGTCGGCAATATTTATCTTAACGGAAAGACGGGCAGTAATGAGGCTGACGCAGTGACCACCTTCGGTGCTCCGCTGAAAGCGCCGAAGCGCAACTATGTCTTTATGCTCAAAAGCTCGGACAACGGAAAGACCTGGTCCGACCCGGTTGATATAACAGGCGATTTCCTTATCAAAACTGACGGAACTTTTTTAGGCGTAGCTCCCGGCGTAGGACTTACCGCTCAGGACGGCAGAATTATTATGCCCCTGTACGTTGACCGCAAGGAAACTGTCAGTGTATACAGCATTGACAACGGAGAGACATGGCACAGAATGACCCAGCAGCCCTACTCCTGCAATATTGACGAGTGGCAGGCTGTGCAGGCGCCCGACGGGGCAATTCTCGGACTCGGAAGACAAAAGCATTACGGCAAAACTCCCCTTTCCATCTCATATGACAACGGCAAACACTGGGTAAAAGCAAAGCCAACTGCGCTTTATGCTCCGAAATGCCAGAAGAGCGTCATCAGTATCGGCAATTACGTCTTCTGCTCGCACCCTTCTGAAAAGAAGAGAGAAAACGGAGTTATAACCGTAGGCAGATTCAGCAGAGTTAAAGGACGAACCGTCGGTATCAACTGGTACTCTGAGGTGGAGATAAACAAGGGATTTTTTGCTTACTCCTGCTTGGCACAGGTGGACGACGAGCACATCGGTGTACTTTATGAGGCTCAGCCCAGTTCATACATATGCTTTAAAAAGTTTAAAATTTCAGATTTGATTTAACTGCAAATATTCATTGATTATACATATATATACTTCTAAAAACATATACAAACATAACAAGAAAAGGACAGTCGGCTGACTGTCCTTTAAATTTATTCGGTATTATCTTAAACAAGCTCGATGATGCACATCTCAGCTGCGTCGCCGCGACGTGGGCCTGTTTTGACAATACGGCAATAACCGCCGTTTCTGTCGCTGTATTTTGGAGCAACCTCATCAAAAAGTTTCTTTGCCACGTCTTCCTTAGTAACATAAGAAAGAACCTGTCTTCTTGAATGGAGAGTATCGTTTTTGCCGAGAGTGATCATCTTCTCAGCCATAGCACGAACTTCCTTTGCTCTTGTAACGGTAGTTTCAATCTTGCCGTTTTCTAAAAGATAAGTAACCATACCTCTGAGCATAGCCTTTCTGTGATCAGTTGGGCGGCCCAGCTTTCTGCTACCTGGCATTGAAATTCCCTCCTTTAGTCCTCTTCCTTGCTGAGTCCGAAACCGAGTGAAGCAAGTTTTGCAACAACTTCGTCAAGTGACTTGCGGCCAAGGTTTCTGACTTTCATCATATCTTCTTCTGATTTACCAATCAGATCTTCTACGGTATTAATGCCTGCTCTCTTGAGACAGTTGAACGAACGAACTGAAAGATCAAGCTCTTCAATAGTCATTTCAAGAACCTTTTCCTTGCTGTCATCGTCTTTTTCAACCATAATGTCCTGATTTCCGATTTCCTCGGAAAGATCAACAAAGAGCATAAGGTGGTCATTGAGAATCTTTGCGGCGAGTGAAGCCGCCTCGTCAGCCGGGATGGTACCGTCTGTCTCAATGTCGAGAATGAGTTTGTCAAGATCGGTCTGCTGACCTACACGGGTGTTTTCAACAGTGTAGTTCACCTTAAGAACAGGTGTGTAAATAGAGTCGATTGCTATTGTACCGATGGGCAGATCCAAAAGCTGCTTGTTTCTGTCACACGGAACATAACCTCTGCCGTGGTCGGCAGTGAGCTCCATAACTACATTTGCACCTTCATCAAGATAAGCGATATGAAGGTCCGGATTAAGAATCTCAACATCTGCGTCATGCTTGATATCGCCGGCAGTGATTTCACCTGCGCCGGAAACTTCAATGTAAAGAGTCTTAGGATTCTCGTCATGTATCTTAAGAATTACATTTTTAAGATTAAGGACGATTTCCGTTACATCTTCCTTAACATGAGGGATTGTTGAAAATTCGTGTAAAACACCATCAATCTTTACGGAAGTGATTGCATAACCCGGAAGAGAAGAAAGAAGAACTCTTCTCATGCTGTTGCCGAGAGTAGTGCCGAAGCCTCTTTCAAGGGGCTCAACAATAAATCTGCCGGTGCTGCGGCTTCCGATAGTAGACACATCTACAATCTCGATTTTAGGCTTATCAATTTCGATCATTTAAAAGCCTCCTAAATGTTGTATTTGTTTTCGCTAAATAACAGCTCAGCTATTATTTAGAGTAGAACTCAACGATCAAATGCTCTTCAACAGGTGTTGCTATCTCATCTCTATCAGGGAGCTTAACAATTTTCGCTTCCATAGCGTCCTTGTTGACATCAACCCACTGCGGAACAGGACGTGACGCATTTGACTCAACGATTGACTTAAACTCGTCAGTTGTCTTGCTCTTATCCTTAACGGCAACAACGTCGCCAGCTTTAAGGAGATAAGAAGGAATATCAACCTTCGTACCGTTTACAGTGAAATGAGCATGATTTACAAGCTGGCGTGCCTGAGCTCTTGAGCTTGCGAAACCTGCTGTATAAACAACATTGTCCAAACGGCTTTCACAAATCTGGAGAAGGTTTGAACCTGTAACTCCTGCCTTGCGCTCAGCCATAAGGAAGTATTTGTGGAACTGTCCCTCGCTGATTCCGTAGTAACGACGAGCGGACTGCTTTGCACGAAGCTGAAGACCATACTCTGAAGTCTTCTTTCTGTTCTGACCGTGCTGACCCGGCGCATATGAACGACGGTCGAGTGCACATTTGCTTGTATAACATCTGTCACCCTTGAGGAAAAGCTTCTTGCCCTCACGACGACAAAGCTTACAAGCAGGTCCTGTATATCTTGCCATATCAAGTTACCTCCAAGTTTATACTATACGCGGCGTCTTTTGGGTGGACGGCAGCCATTGTGTGGAATAGGAGTAACATCTTTAATAAGACTTACATCCAGACCTGCTGTCTGAAGAGCTCTGATAGCTGATTCACGTCCTGATCCCGGACCCTTAACGTAAACTTCAACAGTTTTCATTCCGCACTCTACTGCTGTTTTTGCTGCAGCTTCAGCGGCTGTTGCAGCAGCAAAAGGAGTAGACTTTCTTGAGCCGCGGAATCCCATCTCACCGGCAGAAGCCCATGAAACGGCGTTGCCGTTGATATCGGTAATTGTTACGATTGTGTTGTTGAAGGTTGATTGAATATGGGCAGCACCACGCTCTATATTTTTCTTCTCACGGCGCTTGCGTGAGCCTGTGGTCTTTTTAGTAGCCATACTATTTGTTTCCTCCTACTTATTTCTTCTTATTTGCTATCGTCTTCTTAGGACCTTTGCGTGTACGAGCGTTGTTCTTTGAAGTCTGGCCTCTTACCGGCAGACCCTTTCTGTGTCTAACGCCACGATAGCAACCAATTTCGATAAGTCTCTTGATGTCAAAAGCTGTATCCCTGCGAAGGTCACCCTCAACAGTAAGATGATTGGTGATATAGTCGCTGAGCTTCTTAACATCGTCTTCCGTCAAATCTCTGCAACGAGTGTTAGGATCAATACCTGTTGCTTCGATAACTTTTTTAGAAGTAGTAAGACCGATACCGTAAATATAGGTAAGACCGATCTCTACTCTCTTGTCATTAGGTAAGTCAACACCTGAAATACGTGCCATACTACTGTTTACCTCCGATTGTTAGTTCAGGTTTAGCCCTGACGCTGTTTATGCTTTGGATTTTCACAGATAACCATTACTTTTCCGTTGCGCTTTATAACTTTGCACTTTTCGCAAATTTTCTTTACAGAAGGTCTAACTTTCATTTTGAATATCCTCCTAAATAATTTACTTGGAACGCCATATAATACGACCCTTTGTAAGGTCATAAGGTGACATTTCAATTGTTACCCTGTCACCGGGAAGAATGCGGATGTTGTTCATCCTGAGCCTTCCGCTGATGTGGGCAGTTATAATGTGGCCATTCTGAAGAGTTACCTTAAAGGTTGTGTTAGGTAAAACCTCAACAACAGTACCTTCAACTTCTATCATATCTGACTTGGACATCTTATACCTCGCTGAAAATGTTAATACGATTGATGTTTCTATATTATTAACTGGAATCACATTACGGCGTAATCGCCAGCAATTGACTTTACCGTCAGACTCTTGTCAGTATAACCGGACCGTTGGAGGTGACTGCCACTGTGTGCTCAAAGTGAGCTGACAGTTTTCCGTCGGCGGTTTTTACCGTCCAGCCGTCTGAAAGTTGTTTAACCTTATAGGTTCCCAGATTAATCATTGGTTCAATTGCCAATGTCATTCCGGGTAACAGTCTGATACCACGACCTGCGTGACCGAAGTTTGGTACGCTTGGCTCTTCATGAAGTTTTGTTCCGACGCCGTGACCGACAAAATCTCTCACAACGCCGTATCCTCTCTCCTCGCAGTAGGTCTGAACCGCATTTGCAATATCGCCGATTCTGTTGCCAGGAACAGCCTGCTCGATGCCTTTGTAAAGGCTCTCACGGGTGGTGTCCATCAGCCGCTTTGCTTCGGGAGAGCAAGTCCCAGCCGCAAATGTGGCAGCATTATCGCCGTTATAGCCGTTTTTAGCAGCTCCAAGATCTATGCTGACTATATCGCCCTCACGGATTATACGGTCAGCGCTGGGGATACCGTGGATAACCTCATCATTAATAGATATACATGCGGTAGCAGGAAATCCGGCATAATTTAAAAAGTTAGGTGTAGCGCCGTGTTTTATAATAAACTTGTACGCTATCTCGTCGATCTCCTTGGTGGAGACTCCCGGCTTTACCGCCTCGCCTGCTACCATTAATGCTTCAGCAGATATCTGACAAGCTTCCTTCATCAGCTCCAGTTCGCGGCTGCTTTTAAGCACTATCATGTTAATCCTCCAATGCTGCGAAAACAAGCGCTGTTGTATCAGCAACTTCTTCCTGTCCCTCAACTATCACAAGTTTGCCGAGCTTAGAATAAAAATCCTTAAGAGGCTCTGTCATCTCGTGATACTCGGCAAGTCTTGCCTGAACCGTTTCGGGAGCATCGTCTTTTCGCTGAATAAGTTCGCCGCCGCAGGAATCACAGATTCCGTCAACCTTTGGCTTCTTATACTCAATGTGATATGAGTTAGCACATTTTGAGCATACGCGGCGACCGCTCATTCTTTTTGTTATGGCTTCGTCTGAAACCTCGATATCTACAACTTTATCAATTTCAATTCCCGCATCCTCAAGCGCCTGAGCCTGAGGAATGGTTCTTGGAAAACCGTCGAGAATGAAACCATTTTTGCAGTCGTCTTCTTTGAGTCTGTCCTTGATTATACCGATTACAACCTCATCCGGAACAAGCTGACCGGCGTCCATAAACGCCTTTGCTTTCATTCCCATGTCCGTGCCGTCTTTTACAGCGGCGCGAAGAATGTTTCCTGTTGAGATTGCGGGAATACCGTATTTATCAACAATCTTTTCTGCCTGGGTACCTTTGCCGGCACCTGGAGCACCGAGAAGAATAAGTTTCATAAATATCACCCCTGTTAAATTAATCAAGGAAGCCCTTGTAGTGACGCATCATCATCTGAGATTCAAGCTGACGAACTGTTTCAAGAGCAACACCGCACATAATGATAAGTGATGTACCGCCCAGTGAAATTGTCATTCCGCCGTCATCTCCGCCCTCAGTAAGCGGCGGGATAGCCAAATCACAGATAAGTGAATAAATGATTGGGAACAGTGCGATAATTGAAAGCATTAACGCACCGATAAGGGTAAGTCTGGAGAGAACTCTGAAAATGTAATCAGAGGTCGGTCTGCCAGGTCTGATACCCGGAATAGCTCCGTTATTTTTACGGAGATTGTTTGCCATTTCAATAGGATTGTACTGAATTGTACTGTAGAAATAAGCAAAGAATATGATAAGCAGGAAGTACATTAACGCATACCACCAGGAATCGCCCTGGAAAGCGTTGAAGAATTTCTCCCAGAATGTACCTTCATACTTACTCTCAGAAATAAACATCTGAACTGTTCCCGGAAGTGAAAGGATTGAGGAAGCGAAGATTACGGGAAGTACGCCGCTCATATTTACCTTGATAGGCATATGAGTTGACTGACCGCCCATCTGCTTTCTGCCGACAACACGCTTTGCGTATGTGATTGGCAGTCTTCTTTCCGAATTGTCCATAAACACAATGTATGCAATCATAAGAAGGAAGATTACGCATACAAGGGGAACAAGGAATCTGTAAACGAGTCTACCGGTATCAAGATACTGGAAGAGCTGCTTAATGAGAGTCGGGAAACGAGATACGATACCTGCGAAAAGGATGATTGAGATACCATTACCTATACCGCTGATAGTGATCTGCTCGCCGAGCCACATGATTATAGCGGTTCCGGCAGTAAGAACAAGAATAATAACTACAGCCTGGAACACAGCGTCAAATCCTGTGAAAGCCTCACCGTTTACATCCATTAAAAGATAATTATTTGCACGAAGATAGAAGAAATAAGCAAGTGACTGCAAAAGACCGAGTACAACAGTTACAACTCTTGTAATTGAGGCGATCTTCTTTCTGCCCTCTTCGCCTTCTTTCTGAAGCCTTTCCAGTGCAGGAATGGCAACAGCAAGAAGCTGCATAATAATTGAAGCGTTAATGTAAGGAGTGATTGACATTGCGAAAATCGTTCCGTATGTGAATGCACTACCTGTCATAAGGCTTAAATACGTCAGTATTGTATTTCCCTTACCAACGCTGATTTCATCAACAATGTTAAGAAAAGGCACCGGAATGAATGAACCAATCCTGAATACAAGGACAATAAATGCAGTAAACAGTATCTTTTTACGTATATCTGCTACTTTCCATGCATTTATGATGGTTTTTATCATTTAGAGCACCTCCACCTTACCGCCTGCAGCTTCAATCTTTGACTTTGCTGCCTCACTTACGGCAGTAGCCTTTACGGTAATTGCCTTGGTGATCTCACCTTTGCCGAGAATCTTTACACCGTCAAGTGTTTTCTTGATGATACCTGCATCAACAAGAGCCTGAGCATCAACAGTAGCTCCGTCCTCAAACTTATCGTTGAGTGTGGAAAGGTTAACAACTGCATACTCTGTAGCAAAAATGTTGTTGAAACCTCTCTTCGGTACACGTCTCTGAAGAGGCATCTGACCGCCTTCAAAGCCAAAGCGTCTGCTGTAGCCTGAACGTGACTTCTGACCCTTCTGACCTTTACCTGAAGTTTTACCCTGTCCTGAAGCAGTACCTCTGCCGATTCTCTTTACGCTCTTCTTTGAGCCCTGAGCGGGAGAAAGTTCATGTAATTTCATATCTGCACCTCCCCTTATTCGTCAATAACAGTTACGAGATGAGCTATTTTATCAAGCTTACCCCTTGTCTGAGCGTTGTCAGGCTGAACTGTTACATTGCCTATTTTGCGAAGACCAAGTGAGTGGGCGGTGGCAATCTGATCCGCTTTACTGCCGATTAAGCTCTTGGTGAGCTTTATTTTAATATCTGCCATTTTTCCACCCTCCTTAACCTAAAATATCTTTTGTAGCTTTGCCGCGAACCGCTGCAACCTCGTCGGCTGTTCTGAGCTTGCTCAGACCGTCGATTGTTGCTCTTACAACATTGCAGGGATTGTTGGAACGGATAGCCTTTGTTCTTACGTCCTTAATGCCGACTGTTTCAACAACGGCACGAACCGGACCGCCGGCGATAACGCCGGTACCTTTCGGAGCTGGCATAAGCAATACTTCACCGGCACCGTATTTGCCCTTGATTTCATGAGGAATTGTTGTTCCTCTGAGAGCAACCTTGATTACATTTTTCTTGGCGTCTTCGATACCCTTACGGATAGCGTCCGGAACTTCGCCTGACTTACCGATACCGAAACCTACAAGACCGTTACCGTCGCCAACAACTACGAGAGCTGAGAATTTGAAAATTCTACCACCCTTTACGGTTTTTGATACACGGTTAATTGTTACTACTCTTTCTTCAAGCTCCATTGAAGATACGTCAATCTTTGCCATAAAAATTTACCTCCTTCGTTAGAACTTAAGTCCGCCCTCACGAGCGCCGTCGGCAACTGCTGCCACACGTCCGTGATAAACGTAACCGCCGCGGTCAAAAACGCACTTTTCAATACCCTTTGCCTTGGCTCTTTCTGCTATTGTCTTACCCACAGCCTTAGCTGCTTCTACATTTCCGCCGTACTCTGTGAAGTCCTTCTCAACTGTTGAAGCAGAAGCGATTGTAACGCCTGCAACATCGTCGATCAACTGCACGTAAATATTGCTGAGAGAGCGATATACGTTAAGTCTTGGACATTCAGCAGTACCGCTGATCTTACCGCGCACTCTTGTGTGGCGCTTTTTTCTTGCCTTATTGGCATCCTGTCTTGAAACCATTGTATTTCACTCCTTCCCTTATTTCTTACCTGCTTTTCCTTCTTTACGACGGATGTGCTCGTCTGAGTACTTAATACCCTTGCCCTTATACGGCTCCGGCGGTCTCTTCTCGCGAACCTGAGCTGCGAACTGACCAACCTTCTGCTTATCAGCACCGCTGATAACGATTGAGTTTGCCGATGGACATTCGATCTTAATGCCCTCAGGAGCTTCCATTGTAACCTGATGTGAGAAACCGAGGTTCATAACGAGCGTGCTGCCCTGAAGCTGAACACGGTAACCTACACCGTTAACCTCTAATGTTTTCTTGAAACCTTCCGTAACACCGGTAACCATGTTGGCAATAAGTGTACGAGTAAGACCGTGAAGAGATCTGTTTTCTTTCTGATCGTTAGGTCTGCTAACGATGATTTCACTGCCCTCAACACTGATATCCATATTAGGATGAGCATCCATTGTAAGAGTTCCGTTAGGTCCTTTTACGGTAACAGTGTTGGCATTGATATTAACATCAACGCCGGCAGGAATTGTAATTGGCTTTAAACCGATACGTGACATCCTGACTGCACCTCCTTACCAAATGAATGCCAGAACTTCGCCGCCCACGTTCTGCTTGCGGGCTTCTCTGTCTGTCATAATGCCCTTAGAAGTTGAAACGATTGCAACACCGAGTCCCTTCATAACCTTGGGCATATCCTCAACGTTTGAATAAATACGAAGACCGGGCTTTGATACTCTGCGAAGACCAGTGATAACCTGGCTCTTACCCTCGCCGTACTTGAGTGTTACACGGATAACACCCTGCTTACCGTCCTCGATCATTTTGTAGTTTTTGATATATCCTTCATCAACAAGAATCTGAGCGATTGCCTTCTTCATGTTTGACGCAGGAATATCTACTGAATCGTGCTTTGCTGAATTAGCATTACGGATTCTCGTAAGCATATCAGCGATTGGATCTGTAATGTGCATTGATAATTCCTCCTTGTTAGATTAGCAATTCTCAGTTCTTACCAAGATGACTTCTTAACTCCCGGGATCTCGCCCTTGTGAGCAAGCTCTCTGAAGCAGATTCTGCATACACCGTACTTGCGAAGATAAGCATGAGGTCTACCGCAGATCTTGCATCTGTTATACTGTCTTGTTGAATACTTAGCCGGCTTAGCCGCCTTAACTTTCATAGATGTTTTTGCCACGATAATCCCTCCTTACTCTGCAAACGGTGCACCGAGCAACTTAAGAAGCTCACGAGCTTCCTCGTCGGTGTTTGCAGTTGTTACCATAATAATATCCATACCGCGAACGGCATCGATCTTGTCATAATCAATTTCAGGGAAAATCAACTGTTCCTTAACGCCCATAGCATAGTTGCCTCTGCCGTCAAAGGAATTAGCGTTGATACCTCTGAAGTCACGAACTCTTGGAAGTGCGAGATTGAAGAATCTCTCAAGGAATTCATACATTCTGTCGCCACGAAGTGTAACCTTAACTCCAACGGGCATACCCTCACGGAGTTTGAAGTTAGCAACTGATTTCTTAGCGCGGCAGATAACCGGTCTCTGGCCGGTAATTGTCTGAAGGTCATTGATTATTGCGTCAACAACCTTAGAATTCTCACGTGCTTCACCGCAACCAACATTGATAACAATCTTGTCAAGCTTTGGGATTTGCATAACAGACTTGTAACCGAATTTCTTCATCAATGCCGGTGCAATATCATTTTTATATGTTTCTTTCAATACTGCTGCCATTGTTATGTTCCTCCCTCACTTAAAATTCGTTGCCGCACTTTTTGCAAACGCGCTTGCCGTCCTTGCGGCCAACACGTGTTGCCTCGCCGCATTTAGGGCAAACAAGCTGAACCTTTGAAGCGTAGAGCGCTGACTCTACCTCAACGAGACCGCCTGCCTCACCCATCTTACGGGGTTTAACATGCTTTGTAACAACGTTGACTTTCTTAACGATGACTTTATCCTCTTTTGGACTTACAGCGATTACCTCGCCCTTAACGCCCTTTGATTTGCCGCTGAGTACCAGCACGGTATCACCGGTTTTTACAAACATTTTACTCATACTTTCGCCCTCCAATTAAAGTACTTCCGGAGCGAGTGAAAGGATCTTCATATAGTCCTTTTCACGCAGCTCACGAGCTACAGGCCCGAAAATACGAGTACCACGAGGAGTTTTATCCTCTCTAATAATTACGGCAGCATTTTCGTCAAAACGAATGTACTGACCGTCGTCACGACGTACACCTTTAGTTGTACGAACGATGACTGCTTTAACAACTTCGCCCTTCTTAACAACACCGCCGGGAGCTGCTTTCTTGACGCTGGCTACGATTACATCGCCGATATTTGCATATCTTCTGCCTGAACCGCCCAGAACTCTGATGCAGAGAAGCTCTTTAGCGCCTGTGTTGTCAGCAACTTTAAGACGACTTTCCTGTTGTATCACAGCAATTTCCTCCTTCGTACTGCAAAATAACACTTTGCTAAGTTGCAGTTATTATTTCATATTGACTAAATTTAAAAAAGCTGTAAATCGTAACGATTATTTAGCTTTCTCGACAATGTTAACCACACGCCATCTCTTGTCCTTGCTGTATGGGCGGCACTCCATGATAAGTACCTTGTCACCGATACCGCACTCGTTATTTTCGTCGTGTGCCTTGTACTTTACAGTACGGTTTACAATTTTATTGTAAAGCGGATGACGTACCCTGTCCTTAATAGTAACAACAACGGTTTTGTCCATCTTATCGCTTGTAACAATACCTACTCTGGTTTTTCTGAGGTTTCTTTCCATTATTCAGTTACCTCCTTCTTAAGAATTAGCGCTTTCAAGTTCGATTTCTCTCTCAACTGTTTTGATGCGAGCGATATCTTTCTTGACAGCCTTAATTCTCATGGGATTGTCGAGCTGGTTGATGGCCTGCTGGAAATGCAGGTTGAAAAGCTCTTCTTTAAGCTCTGCAAGCTTTGCTTTTCTCTGCTCTGCTGAAAGAGCCTTGATTTCTGATGCCTTCATTACTGCTCGCCTCCCTCTTCTTCTTTCTTAACAAACTTACACTTTACAGGAAGCTTGTTTGCCGCAAGACGCATAGCCTCACGGGCTGTTGCCTCGTCAACGCCGCCGAGCTCAAACATAACTCTTCCCGGCTTAACTACTGCTACCCAGTAGTCAACGTTACCTTTACCTTTACCCATACGGGTGTCAGCAGGTCTTGCCGTGATCGGCTTGTCGGGGAAAATCTTGATCCATACTTTACCGCCACGCTTTGTGTAACGTGTCATTGCGATACGGGCAGCCTCAATCTGAGCTGCTGTGATCCATGCCGGCTCTGTTGTTTGAAGACCAAACTCGCCGTAGGTTACTTTGTTTCCTCTTGTAGCTACGCCGGTCATACGGCCTCTGTGCTGCTTTCTGTGCTTTACACGCTTAGGTAAGAGCATTATCTTTTTCCCCCTTCCTTACGATTTGATCTTCTCTTGTTCCTGTTACGGGACTCGTGAAGAACCTCTCCCTGATAGATCCAGGTCTTAACACCGATTCTGCCGTAGGTTGTTTTAGCCTCTGCAAAACCGTAATCAATGTCCGCACGGAGAGTCTGAAGCGGAATTGTACCTTCTTTATAAGTTTCAGAACGAGCGATTTCAGCACCGCCGATTCTGCCTGAAACCATGATTTTGATACCGCGGGCACCAAATCTCATTGTGTTTCTGATAGCGCCTTTAACAGCTCTTCTGAAAGATACACGTCTCTCAAGCTGCTGAGCGATATTCTGTGCAACGAGTGTTGCGTTAAGGTCGGGCTGCTTAATCTCAACGATGTTGATGAAAACTTCGTTAGCGTTCTTGCCCAGCTTCTTAGCGCATATAGCCTTGAGCTTTTCGATTTCAGCACCCTGCTTACCGATTACCATACCCGGCTTAGCGCAGTGGATGTTGATTCTAACTCTCTTGGCGTCTCTTTCGATCTCAACTTTAGGAACACCTGCGCCGTAGAGGGTTTCAAGGAGATACTTACGAAGCTTGTAATCTTCAACAAGTGTATCGCCGAATTCACCCTTCTTTGCGTACCAGCGGGAGTCCCAGTTCTTGATAACACCGATTCTTAAACCGGTTGGATTACATTTCTGTCCCATTTAACTTTACCTCCTCGCTTAGTCTTCCATTTCCTTAACGGTAATGGTGATGTGTGATGTTCTCTTATTGATTCTGTATGCTCTGCCCTGTGCTCTTGCCTGAATTCTCTTAAGAGTAGGACCGGCAGTTGCGTTGCAGTAGCTTACTACTAATCTTGATACGTCCATATTGTTGTTGTTTTCAGCGTTTGCCATGGCTGATTTGAGAACCTTCATAACAGGCTCGCAGGCAGCCTTCGGTGTGTACTGAAGGATTGCCATTGCCTTGTCGGCAGGCTGATTTCTGATAAGATCAAGAACAATCTGCACCTTTCGAGGAGAGATACGGACGTAGGTTGCTTTAGCTGTTGCTTCCATAATAATTCTCCTTTCGATTACTTAGATGTCTTAGAGCCGGCGTGGCCTCTGAATGTTCTTGTCGGCGCGAACTCGCCGAGCTTGTGTCCAACCATATCCTCTGTAACATATACAGGAACATGCTTTCTTCCGTCATGAACAGCAAATGTGTGTCCTACGAATTCAGGGAAGATTGTTGAACTTCTTGACCAGGTCTTGATAACCTGCTTGTCGCCTGAAGCGTTAAGCGCTTCAACCTTTTTGAAGAGACTTTCTTCTACATAAGGTCCTTTTTTAGTACTTCTGCTCATATTAATCTTCTCCTTTCTTCTTATTTACCGTTACGACGGCGAACGATTAACTTATTAGATGCCTTCTTCTTATTACGTGTCTTATAACCAAGAGCAGGCTTGCCCCAAGGTGTACACGGACCTGGACGGCCGATTGGTGACTTACCTTCACCACCACCGTGCGGGTGGTCGTTCGGGTTCATTACAGAACCGCGGACTGTAGGTCTCCAACCCATGTTGCGCTTACGTCCGGCTTTACCGATCTTTACGTTAGCGTGGTCAGAGTTACCAACAACGCCTACAGTTGCCATACAATCCTTAGGAACGTTTCTCAGCTCGCCTGAGGGAAGTCTGAGAAGCGCATAAGCGCCTTCAAGAGCCATAAGCTGAGCGCTGTTGCCGGCTGAACGAGCAAGCTGAGCGCCGTTGCCGGGATAAAGCTCAACGTTGTGAACGATTGTACCTACCGGCATATCCTTAAGAGCCAGAGCGTTACCTGCTACGATATCGGCGTTAGGGCCTGACATAACAGTGTCGCCTACCTTAAGACCTTCAGGAGCTGTGATATAGTTCTTAACTCCGTCCTCATACTGAATGAGAGCAATGTGAGCGCTTCTGTTAGGATCGTACTCAATTGTCTGTACAGTTGCAGGTACGTCAAACTTGTTTCTCTTGAAATCAATAATACGATACTTTCTTCTGTTACCGCCACCACGATGACGAACTGTTATTCTGCCGTAGGAGTTGCGGCCTGATTTCTTGCTGAGTGGCTCAAGCAGTGACTTCTCAGGAGCAACCTTTGAAACGGTTGAATAATCAATTACTGACATGTTTCTTCTTGAAGGAGTGGTTGGCTTGTAATTTTTAATTGCCATTATTTTTTCTCCTTTCCGGATAACTTTGCGAAAGGATGGCACCTTTCATACCTCATCATCCGAAATTATTATTCAGCTATACTATTTATAATATAGAGATGTGATTACATCATATCGTTGAAGAATTCAATTTCCTTTGAATCTTCTGTAAGGGTAACGATCGCCTTTTTCCATGAAGGAGTATAGCCGACGTTCATACCCTGACGACGCTTCTGACCGCGAACGTTGATTGTGTTTACCTTAGCTACCTTTGTGCCGGGGAATACTTCCTCAACAGCCTTGGCAATCTCAATCTTGTTGGCGTCCTTTGCAACCTTGAAGGTATACTTTTTCATCATAATACCCATCATTGATTCCTCAGTGATGATAGGCTTGATAATGATATCCTGAGCAGTTTTCATTATGCATATACCTCCTCTATCTTCTTGGCTGCGTCCTTAAGAACAACAAATGAGTCGCAATTAAGAATATCATAAACGCAAAGTGTATTTACTGTAGCTACCTTTACGCCATCGATGTTGCGTGCACTCTTGTAAATCTTCTCGTCGCTTTCAGCGGTAACGATAAGAGTTTTCTTTGCTGCCTTAAGCTTAGCAAGCATTTCAACAACAGCCTTTGTCTTGATTTCCTCAAGCTCAACCTTGTTGATTACCATCATTTCGTCTGCGGCAACCTTGCTTGAAAGTGCTGACTTCATAGCGAGTCTCTTAACTTTCTTGTTAAGGTTTACCTTATACTTTCTCGGCTTAGGACCGAGAGCGATTCCGCCGTGTGTCCACTGCGGGCTGCGTGTTGAGCCCTGACGTGCACGGCCTGTGCCTTTCTGTCTCCAGGGTTTTGCACCGCCACCGCTTACTTCTGAACGAGTGAGAGTTGACTGTGTACCCTGACGCTGATTAGCAAGATAGCTAACAACTGCAAGATGCATTGCTGATGTGTTTGGCTCAATGCCGAAAACTGAATCAGCAAGTTCTAATTTTGAAGTTTTCTTACCTTCCTGGTTATAAACCTGAACCTGTGCCATTCTAATCTCTCCTTCCGTTAAGCTTTAACTGCGTCGGCGATAACAACGATTCCGCCCTTAGGACCCGGAATTGCGCCCTTGATTGCGATAAGATTGTTTTCTGCGTCAACCTTAACAACCTTGAGGTTCTGAACCGTTACTGTGTCGCATCCGTAATGACCCGCCATCTTCTTGCCCTTGAATACTCTTGAAGGGCTTGAACATGCACCCAGTGAACCTGCATGACGGTGGTTCGGGCCTGTACCGTGTGTCATCCTGAGTCTTGCGAAGTTCCAGCGTTTGATTGCGCCTGAAGTTCCGTGACCCTTGCTTGTACCCTTAACATCTACGGTTTCGCCTGCCTCGAATATGTCAGCCTTGAGAATGTTGCCAACCTCAATGCCCTCGATGCTGTCCAGACGGAATTCCTTCAATGTTTTCTTCGGAGCAACGTCGGCCTTGTCAAAGTGACCTTTCATAGGCTTGTTGACACGTGATACCTTAACATCACCGAAGCCAACCTGTACAGCCTGATAACCGTCGTTGTCCATTGTCTTGATCTGTGTAACCGGACACGGACCAGCTTCAACTACTGTTACGGGAATTACTTTTCCGTTTTCGTCAAAGATCTGAGTCATTCCGATCTTCTTGCCGATAAGACCTTTTTTCATGTTTATTTCCTCCTTTTGGTTATTGGTTGAGTTTCCCCAACATGACCTCAGCCGTTATTAGAGTTTGATTTCGATCTCTACGCCGGCTGGGAGCTCAAGACTTGTCAGAGCTTCAACAGTCTTGTTTGAAGGTCTGAGAATGTCGATGAGTCTTTTGTGTGTTCTCTGTTCGAATTGCTCACGGCTGTCCTTGTACTTGTGAACAGCTCTGAGGATTGTGATCTTCTCAACTTCTGTCGGAAGCGGAATAGGTCCGCTTACCTGAGCGCCTGTTCTCTTGGCGGTCTCAACAATCTTCTCAGCTGCCTGATCAACAAGGCTGTGATCATAGCCCTTAAGCCTGATTCGAATTTTAACTTTACTTGCTGCCATTTTATTTCCTCCTGAAAAAATATGGTGCGAGCTCCGATAAGCTTCCACGCTACCGTGTGTTTCAACCCTCTCTGTAAATAAAACCGAATGATTTTCATTCGGGCATACAGAATTTGGCACAATATCAGCGTACGCAAGCCGCTGACGGCACAGTTACCTATCGGTGTTTTTCGCCCGGTTTAAAATCGGACATACTCCGTGTGAATTACCATCTGGGTCATTATGATGCAACCTCACACATCATCGCATATCTAAGGTGTGAACAAAGCGCTTTTATAATAATATATAATAAGCCCTTTTTCACAGGCTCACTTATTATATATTAAAGAAACACCGTTGTCAAGGCAATTATTAAATTTTTTATAAAATTTTTCCTTGTGCAAATTTACTGAATTTTGCTTTTAAATTTCTGTAAAAGTGCACAATAAAAAATCTTGTGGCAAATCGGCTTATGTTACGCCTTGTGCCACAAGATATAGATTTAATGTATATATAATAATTAAGCGGTGGTTTTAAGTGAAAGTTTAAGCTTATCCGCTATCATGGCGATAAATTCGGAATTTGTGGGCTTGCCTCTCTGCGACTGGATAGTATAACCGAAGTAAGATGAGAGAACGTCAACGTCGCCGCGGTCCCACGCCACCTCGATGGCATGCCTGATAGCACGCTCCACACGTGAAGCAGTAGTGTTATACATTTTTGCCACAGTGGGATAAAGAAGTTTCGTTACCGAGCCCAGCATCTCGCTGTCATTTATTGAAAGCTTAATTGCCGTTCTTAAATACTGATAACCTTTTATGTGAGCAGGAACACCGATTTGGCGCATAATGTCGGATATTGTTATTTCGATATCACTGTCGCTTATACTGTTCTGCTCACGCTTTCTTTTCTGAGTTTTCCATGAGGCAAGGCTCACAATACGGCGTGCCACAGATTGTGGAGTGACCGGTTTAATGAAGTAGTAGTTTGCCCCGGCGCTTATCATCTGCTCCTCAAAATCCTGTGAGTCCACCGAGGATATAACAGCGACCAGCGGCTTTTCGTTAAGGGAGCTGTTGAGATGCTCGAGTATGTCGATAGCGTCACCATTGGGCATAAATGCGTCGATGAGCACAACGTCGATATGCTGGGCGTCAATGACGGACATAACCCTGGAACCGTCCTTCGCAGTAATTATTACGTCGAAACCGGCTTCTTTCAACTCCTTTTGACATTCTCTGCCGAAACTTTCCGAATCATCAGCAATTAATACTTTTAAATTGGTTTTCATTAAAAACCCTCCTTTGTTATTACTTCCACATATTACCATTTTTCATTGCAGATTGCAAGTATTTTTCACTTTTTTTTGTAATTAATTTTCACTTTTTGTGTTATTCGTTTAATTGTGAGTAATAAAACAAAGGCATTTTTTCTTATTTGATTTCTTCCGACTGCTGCATCATTTTTTCGGCAAAAATCGCATAACCCTTTTCGGGATTATCCACTATAACATGCGTTAAAGCGCCCACCAGCATACCGTTTTGAATTATCGGTGAGCCGCTCATTCCCTGAACGATTCCGCCCGTTTTTTCCAGCAGATTTTTGTCGGTAACCTTTACTACCATATTTTTTTCGTCGTTATTTTCCCTGTACGATATTCTGGTTATTTCCACGTCGTAAAGCTGGGGACCTTTTTCGTCCACAGTGCACAGTATCTGAGCGCTGCCCTTTTCCACCTCCTGGGAGTTTGCCACCTTATAAAGTCGCTTGTCCGAAAGAGCGCACTGATATTTGCCGTAAATTCCGCAGTTGCTGTTTACACTCAGGCTTCCTATTGCCTCATTTGTAAAGTCGCAGCTAAGTGATCCTGCCTCGCCGTCAGTGCTCTTGTAAATCTTAGTAACATTTGCCTTTACAGCCTCACCGTTAAGTATGGGCATTATCTCGTTTGTGTCCACATCGGTAATGGGATGACCCAGGGCGGCAAGACTGCTGTTTTCGGGATTATAAAATGTTATAGTACCTATTCCGGCGGTGGAATCTCTTACCCAGATACCGACTTTATATCTGCCCTCCGATTTGGAATAAACAGGAGTTAATGTAAATTTTTTATAATTTCCGTTACGTTTCACCGTAATTTCATAATCCTTGCCGTTATTGTCATTAAATGTCTCCTCCACCTGAGAAGAGGACGTCATCTTAACATTGTTGATACTGATGATGATATCGCCTTTTTCTATACCGGCTTCCTTTGCCGGATTGCATTTTCCCTCATCAGTCACAACATCCTTTGTGCCCACAACTATTACCCCGTCAGTATAAAGCTTTATACCGAAACATTCTCCGCTGACATAGACTCTCTGCTCGCTCTCGTGCGTTACCTGTGCTGATTTTACCGGAATAATGCCTAAAAGCTTTATCTCTGATTCGCTGGGAGAAACACGTGCGTTATTCTGAAAATCCACCTGACTGTTTTCGGTAACATCAACCTTATATATACTGTTATAGCTTATATCTTTTGAAGAATAGGTCGAAATACGGTCCGGAAGGGAGTAATCGCCTACACCCACCAAAACATAAATGAATATCAGCATTACAGCAATGCAGGCGTCTGCCGCCCTTATAAATTTTTTCATTAAAATCACCGATAATAGTATTGACAAAAAAATAAGGACATCACATGGATGTCCTTAAAAAATTTTTATGTTTTATAAAATTTTAATTTAAAATTTCGACTCTATGTACCTTAGATTGAAACCTCGTGAGCTACGTTATAGAGGTTCATATCAATGGATTTAGTCATATTGAGCGCCTCAAAGATATCGTAATCAACAACTTCTTCCTTCTGAGCCGCAACAACACGGTTACCGATATTTTTCATAAGCAGCTTAACAGCATAATTACCCATACGAGTAGCCATAACTCTGTCCTTAACAGTAGGTGAGCCGCCGCGCTGAGTATGACCGAGAACAGTTGAGCGTGATTCTACGCCGGTCTTCTTCTGGATTTCCTTTGCAAGCTCGGCAACATCGACATCGCAGCCCTCAGCAACAATTATGATAAAGTGCTTCTTGTCAGTTCTCTGAGTCTTTTTCATTCTCTGGATAACGTGCTTTTCAATATCAAACGGCACTTCCGGAATAAGGATTGAAGTTGCGCCGCAGGCGATACCTGAATTAAGTGCAAGGTAACCCGCTCTTCTGCCCATTACCTCGATAACGGAGCATCTGTCGTGTGACTCTGCGGTGTCACGAAGACGGTCAACCATTTCCATTATAGTATTAAGACATGTATCATAGCCGATAGTATAATCACAGCAGGCAATATCATTATCAATAGTACCGGGAATACCAACGCATGGGATTCCTCTCTCAGACAAGTCTCTGGCGCCGCGGAAGGAACCGTCGCCGCCGATAACAACAACGCCTTCTATACCCCATTCCTGGCAGGTACGAACAGCCTTGCGCATACCCTCCTCGGTTGCAAACTCTACAGAACGGGCAGAATAAAGAATCGTACCGCCTCTGTTAATAATATCCGAAACGGAGCGAAGGTCCATTTCAATGAAGTCTCCGTTGATAAGTCCGTTGTATCCGCGGATTACTCCGTATACTTTTATACCGTTTTCACAGGCTGTGCGAACAACCGCTCTAACAGCCGCATTCATGCCCGGCGCGTCTCCGCCGCTTGTCAATACTGCAATTGTTTTCATAATTCAGTATCCTCCTAAAATTCACAATGTCGATTAACACAGTAACATACATTTTAATATCATATAATAAAAATGTCAAGTATCGACTTTTTTATTATATGTTAATTCAATAAAATGTGATGAACGAACGGCAAATTATCCGCCCACATAAACCACATTTTCATCACCTAGTATTCGCCTTAGCTCCGCCAGCTCCGTTTCGTTGACCTCCACAAAGTTTTCGGCAGGCTGAAGCTCATATCTTTTACTATCAATATAGTAAAAATACAGCGGAACTGTTCCGTCAAAAATATCCGTCACCCGCTTGGCAAGCCTTATATTATCGTCCGATTCGTTACGAAATCTGAGAAAAAGACCCACACGGCGGTGTTTTTTCTGCCGCTTAGCGTCAGGGTGCGGCTCACTGACTTCATCGCCCTGAGTCGGCGGCGGTGCAATTTCGCTTGCAAGTATTTTGGCATCCTTCTGCTCCTCCAGGGACAGGTTGCCGGTAACGCTTATTACACTCCCCTCGTACAAAAGAGCAGAATATTTCTCCAGCGTTTTGGGAAATACGATAATTTCTATTGAACCGTAAAGGTCCTCCGCCGTCACAAACGCCATAGTGGCGCCGTTTCTGGTTTGTTTAAGAGTTATATGGGTAATAATACCGCAAAGCTTGACGGTGCTTTTGTCCCTGTAGCGTGACATAGCGTCGTTTTCCGCGTCTATAAGGTCAATAGTATAGGCATATCCCCTGTTTTTACATATATCAGCATATTTGTCCATAGGATGACCCGACAGATAAAGTCCCGTCATGTCTTTTTCCATTTTAAGAAGCTCCGTCTTTGGGAACTCCTCAACGTCGGGCAATTCGGTATCCAGCTTCATAATCTCCCCGGCACCGAGATCGAAAAATCCTACCTGACCGTATCTTGTGCTCTGCCTGTAATTTTCAAGATTTGTTATCAGTGACGGCAGCGCCTGAAGCATCTGGCGTCTGTTGCCCTCAAAGCAATCCATAGCACCGCAGCGAATAAGGCTTTCAACTGCTCTTCGGTTAAAATGCCCCTCCTGCATACGCTTGCAAAAATCTGTCAAGTCGGTAAATTTGCCGTTTTTACGCTCTTTTACAACCTCGTCGATAAAATCTGAGCCCACGTTTTTAATTCCCAAAAGTCCGTAGTTAATAACTTTGCCGTTAGCGGTAAAGCCTTTCATAGACGTATTTATATCGGGCGGTCCGAGCCTCAGACCGATGCGCTTGCATTCTGCTGTATATCTTGCAATCTTGTTTGTCTGGTCAAGTACCGAAGTCATAAGCGCCGCCATAAACTCGGCAGGATAATAGCATTTCAGGTACGCCGTTCTGTATGCCACCAAAGCGTAGCAGGCAGCGTGGGATTTGTTGAATGCGTATTTCGCAAAGTCTGACATCTGGTCAAAAATCGTGTTGGCGGCGGATTCATCAATTCCGTTTTTGCTGCAGCCGTCTATAAAATTCCCACGCTCGTGCTCCATAACGTCAATCTTTTTCTTGCTCATGGCACGGCGCACGATATCAGCTTTTCCGTAGGAATACCCTGCAAGTTCCCTGAATATCTGCATTACCTGCTCCTGATACACCATACAGCCGTAGGTGTTTTCAAGTATGGGTCTTAGCTTTTCCGTTATATATTTCACTTTAGCAGGATTATGGGAATTTTCTACAAAGGTGTCAATTTGCTTTGCAGGGCCTGGTCTGTAAAGGGACGTGGCGGCAATAAGGTCCTCAAGCGCTCTCGGCTTGAGATTTGTGAGCATCTGCTTCATTCCCGAGGATTCAAACTGGAATATTCCCTCTGTCTGTCCCCTGGAAAAAAGCCTGTAAACTTTCTCATCATCAATAGGTATTTTATTAATATCAATACCTGCTGCCTTTGAGGCATCATCTATAACCGTAAGGGTTCTTAGCCCGAGAAAGTCCATTTTAAGGAGTCCCAGCTCCTCCAGCGTGGTCATAATATACTGAGTAACGGGAACGCCGTCGTTTGACGCCAACGGCACATATGATGACACGGGATCACGTGTTATTACCACGCCTGCCGCATGAGTGGACGTATTTCTCGGCATGCCCTCAACCTTTTTGGCGGTTTCAATCAATTCCCTGACCTGCTGATTTTCACTCATCAGATCGGAAAGCTCCTTTGATTTTTTAACCGCCTGGTCGATTGTAATATGAAAGTCATTTGGCACCAGCTTTGCCACAGCGTCCACAGACGCATAGGTCATTCCCATGGCTCTGCCCACGTCCCTGATTGCGGCACGTGTGGCAAGAGTACCAAAGGTTACTATCTGAGCCACATGATCCTGGCCGTATTTCTGAGTGACATAATCAATAACCTCAGAACGCCTTTCATAACAGAAATCAATATCAAAATCCGGCATTGATACTCTTTCCGGATTAAGAAATCTCTCAAAAAGCAAATTATATTTCATTGGATCAAGGTCCGTTATGCCCATACAGTATGCGGCAATAGAGCCGGCGCCGGAGCCTCTTCCCGGTCCCACGGGTATTCCACTGCTTTTGGCAAAGGTGACGAAATCCCACACTATAAGGTAGTAGTCCGTATACCCCATCGCTTCAACAGTCTTAAGCTCGTATTCCAATCTGTCATAGTATTCGGCAGGGGGATTCTCACCGTAGCGCCGCTTCATCCCCTGCATACAAAGCTGTCTGAAATATTCAAAATGGTCCTGATTATCAGGTGTCTCGTAATAAGGCAGTTTGGTTTTGCCGAATTCAAAATCAAAATTGCATCTGTCTGCAATCAGCTGGGTATTGTCTATTGCCGCCGGAACATCGGCAAACAGCTCACGCATCTCCTCCTCGCTCTTGAGATAAAACTCATCGGCGTGAAATTCCAGTCCCGTATCGTCACCCAGAACATGGTTTGTGGCGATACAAATGAGCACCTGCTGTATTTTTGCATCCTGCTTTTCGATATAATGAACGTCGTTAGTAGCGACCATGGGTATTCCCGTTTCTCTGGAAATTCGCTTTATCCCCTCGTTTACGGAAAACTGCTCGTCAAGTCCGTGGTTTTGCAACTCAAGATAATAATTTCCCTTGCCGAAAACGTCGCGATACCACAGCGCAGTTCTTTTCGCCTTTTCATAATCCTTTTGAAGTATAGCCTGGGGTATCTCCCCGGCAAGGCAGGCAGACAGGCATATCAGACCCTCGTGATATTTTTCAAGCAAATCCCTGTCTATTCTCGGCTTGAAGTAAAAGCCCTCGGTAAACGACTTTGACACCATGCTGATAAGATTTTTGTAACCCGTTTCGTTTTCACAAAGCAGGATAAGATGATTATAATCCTTATCAAGCACCTTGTCCCTGTCGAATCGGCTCCTTGCGGCAACATAAACTTCGCATCCGATTATGGGATTTATGCCCTCTTTTTTACACGCCTTATAAAAATCAACAGCCCCGTACATATTACCGTGGTCGGTAATAGCAAGAGACTGCATTCCAAGGCTCTTTGCACGACTCACCAGCTGCTCAATACGGCAGGCGCCGTCAAGCAGTGAAAATTCAGTATGCGTGTGCAAATGAGTAAACATATTCTTCTACCTTCTGTAAAATAGCTATTTTATCTGTTGGGCGATTTCAACGATTTTTTTAAGCCTGTGATTGACCCCGGATCTTGACATACCGCTTAATCTTGACAACTCCGCCAGCGAAGCCTCGGGGTTATCTTTTCTGAGGACAGCCATTTCCCTCAAATCATTGTTCAAATAATCCAGTCCCTTTGTACTTTCGATTTTTTCAATAGCGTCAATCTGGACAAGGCTTGCCTTTACCGTTTTGTCAATATTCGCCGTTTCACAGTTTGCGGTGCGGTTTGCCTTGTTTCTTATATTCTTAATGATTTCAACATTCATCATTTCAAACATGGCAGAAGACGCACCCATAAGATAAAGGCAGTCCTCGATAGATTCGCTGCCCTTGAAATATAC
>HHCFR02800__coassemble_1106_pt1 | contig 32159 bp, 26 predicted proteins | sample HHCFR02800__metabat2_high_PE_036 | metagenome-assembled genome bin HHCFR02800 | reverse complement strand
TACGCAATCCAAAATACAAAGGCTACTATGTCGGGAACAAAGTGGTTATCACAGACCTGTTCACTAAAAAACAGAAATTTCTGCCCGAAGATGAATGGGTAATGTATAAGGACGAGACCGGCGAGATTGTGCCGGCAATAGTCAGCGAAGAACTATGGGAAAAGGCAAACGAAGTTTTGTATATGCGAAGCCAGGATGTTATCACGGCACAGCACAAAACGGTGCATCAAAACCTTTTTACAGGCAAACTCATCTGTGCGCACTGCGGCAAACCTTACTACAGAAAAGACGCCGTTGGCAAGGGCGGAGAAAAAATGTCCAAATGGGTATGCTCCGGCAAGATATACAACGGCGCTGACAGTTGCCCTTCCCATGCAATATACGAAAGCGAGATCAAGCCCGTGATTGAAGATATTTTCAGATCAGGCCAGCAGAATATCGAGGAACTCTCTGCCTGCGTGCTGAAACTTGTATCAGAACTGCTTGAAAGTGATGACAAAAAAAATGAACTGCTTGCGCTGAGCAAGGAAATAGAAACACAGCATAAGATGAAAGCAAAACTGCTTAAATTCAATGCAGACGGAAATATGAGCGACAGTGAATTTTTCAGAATGACTGCGGAATGCGATGAAGAGATAACCAAACTGCAGGCGCAGATGGATGCAATTAAAGACAATGCAAAAACAGAACAGGAAATAAAAAAAGAGCTTTCAAATATCAGGGCGATACTGAAAGCCGCGGAAAAACATATTGACGGCGAGGAAATAGACAAAACATTCGTTGACAGGTATATCAAAGAAATCATCGTCTACCCCGAAGAAGATGTAACAAGGCTTGATATACGCCTGAACGCGGGCACTTCGGTAGAGAAAATCCTTGAAAATACAAGGAGTCGTACAGGTCATATGAGTAAGAAAATGATCAAGGCTTACGAAGAAAGCATGAAATAAGTTATTACAATTTAAGTAAAATTTTATTTCAGGATTTTATCCCGTTGAATTGCGTGAATGGCAATAAAGCGGCTCCGATGTGTAAAAGCATCGGGGCTTTTTTATTTTAAACATTACGAAATCTTAAGGTTATTTAAATGTTAAAGAAAGATTGACATGATACAATGCAATTGAACAAAAGAAAAGGAGGGAGTTCAATGAACATTATTGAATGTACCAATTTAACAAAAGAATATATCAGCGGTGAAAATATTGTAAGGGCAGTTGATCATGTCAGCGTATCATTTAAGCAGGGTGAGTTCTGCGCTATAACAGGTCCCAGCGGATCAGGTAAATCGACTTTTTTGCATATGCTCAGCAGCCTTGAGTATCCCACTGACGGATATGTTACTTATGCTGAAAAAAGGTTGTCAGATTACACAGACAATCAGCTTTCTATCCTCAGACGCAGGAGATTCGGTTTTGTTTTTCAGTCCTACAATCTTGTTCAGGAGCTTACGGGATATGAAAACATACTTCTTCCCATTATGCTGGACAATAAAAAGCCGGATGAAGAATATCTCAAGAAAATTTTTAAGATACTCGGAATAGAAAACAGGCTCGACCACCTTCCGTCTGCAATGTCGGGCGGACAGCAGCAGAGAATATCCATTGCCAGAGCGCTGGCAAACAAGCCGTCAATCCTTTTTGCGGATGAGCCTACGGGAAATCTGGACGGAAAAAGCGGACGCGAAGTGCTCTCCCTGCTGAAATACGTGGGCAGCGAGTTGGGTGTATCCCTTATTCTTGTCACACACGATCTGCACGTGGCGGAACAAGCGGACAGAGTACTGACCATTGAAGACGGTAAAATCGTTAACGACAGCGCGCCGCCGGAGGTATAAAAATGAAAAACAAACTGACTGTAAACAAGCTTGCCCAAAGCAATCTGCGGGCAAGAAAGAAGCAGTATACATTTATGATAATCGGGATCGTTCTGGCCATGGTGTTTTCCTCCGGCGTGCTGTTTTTCGCTTCATGTCTGAATTCATCTATGGACGAAATGATGAAAAGCGCTTTCGGAATCCAGGATGCCATTATGCTTAACGCCGATGAAGATGTTATCAAAGAAGCAAAAGAAGAAAATCTGATTACCGATTACGGTTTTGCACATATAGTAGGCTTTGCCTACACGGATGAAAAGGGGAAAAATAACGGAACATCCGTGGCATACCTTGACGACAAAGCCAAGGAACTTTCGTATATTTCCTTTATCGAGGGCGGATATCCGGAAACCGGCAATGAAATCGCTCTGGAAAAAGCGGCGCTTTCCAGACTGGGAATTGACGCAAAAATCGGTGACACGCTCACCCTGTCCGTACTGACGCAAAACGGCAGCGAGCTTATGTCCGATCCGGTTGAAAAAAGCTATAAGCTGGTAGGTATAGCGAAGAACAAGCGCTCAAATCTCATGAATTCATACGGTTATAACAATAACGCAATACCCGCCGCATTTGTAAAACAGGGCACGCAGACGGAAATCGGTGGAAAGGAAAGTCTGTTCTGTTACTTCAACTGCAATTCCGGGCTGAATAACTTTTACGAGCAGTTCAACAGTTTTTTGCAGGCAAACCAGCTCAGTGAGGAAAGCTGGGCCTTAAGCGGATACCAAAACGCCGGCTACGGCTACTCCTTAGGGGATATGGGTGAAAAAATCGGCTTTGCCATTGTATTTATCATCATCCTGCTTATTGCATCCTGTATGGGTATCGTCAATGCCTTCAGCTCAAATCTGGATGACAGAAAAAAGCAGATAGGTATGTTCAGGACCGTGGGCGCTACAAAAAGACAGATCATCAGCATTTTCGGCAGAGAAGCGTTTTTGATAAGCATTATCTGCGCGCCCATAAGCGTTTGTATTTCCTATTTTGCGGTCAAAGGCGTTACCTCGCTGATGGGCGACAGCTTTGTGTTCATTCCGAACTGGTGGGTGCTTATCCTCTGCGCGCTTTTCAGCGTAGCCTGCGTAATGCTGGCGGCGCTGATTCCACTAGGCAGAGCGGCAAGAATATCACCTATTCAATCCATCAGAAATATTGAGCTTACGCGCAAAATGAAAACAAAGCGCATCAAAACCAAAAAGAGTTTTAATGTTTCCGCTCTGATGGCAAAAAGGAATCTATCCTTTAACAAAACAAATCAGATCATCGTCACCTTTCTGCTGATTGTAACCATCGTGTTTTCCTGCTACGGATTTTCCTTTATGGACGCGGCGAAGAACGATTATTACACCATCGGATATGATTACCGGCTCAGCACGGACACACATTATGTCTATGACGGACCGGCATCGGAATATATAAACGTAAAAACCGGTAAATCCGGCTATGGTTACACTGAGGATGACAGACAAAAGGCCATTTCCATACCTTATGTGGACTCCGTAAACGCATACGAGGATTGCCGCGCACTGATACAGACGGACAGCTTTTCCGATTATCTTAACACCATGGCATATTACAATTTCTGGGTTTACAGCACAGATGTGTTTAAATTCTTTGATGAGATCACACCTGAAAATATAGACAGTCTTATGACTGCCGAATACAGCGAAACTTACCTGGAAGTAAAAAAATTAGGCCAAATAAGCGGAAATTACTTCCCTTCGGGAATCAATGCCTATGACAACAGCGTTATTGAAAGGCTGGAGGACAGCGTTATCGACGGCAGGATAGACATGAACAAATTAAATTCAGGGGAGGAGATCATTCTCGCAGCGCCGCAGAATATCGCCTTTACGATGGAACCGGACGGCAGCGGGGGAATCAGCTACAGTCTGGACAGTGATAACGATATTCAGGCCGGCAAAAATTACCTGAAAAAGGCGTCCTGTGATTATCGAGCGGGCGACACCATTGACATCAGCGTGCTGACCTGCGACGAAACCGACGAGTACGGGAATTTACCGGACAGCTGCGAGGTGAACAGCAAAACCGTCACCATAGGGGCGATCATTTCAACCCTCCCCGATAATTTCAGCTATGAGGGCTCCACTTATTTTAAAAATAATATAATTATGATAACCTCACTGAACGGCATGAACACATTTGCGCCGGATACGCAATACAGCAGACTGAACATCAGCCTAACCGGAGATTGTGACCAGGAGATCGACAAGGAAATGCAGGAACAGCTTCAGGAGATATCCGACAGTGTTTACGGCAGTGAGATGGCCTCAAATTTTGAAAACCTTCAGGATCAGAGGAGTTATATGAATTCGCTGTTCTTTTCCATGCTTTCCATAATTGTTCTTTTCCTGAGCATCAGTGCCAGCATAATCAACAATTCCCTCACCGCCAGAATACGGGAAAGCAAGCGTGAGATAGGCACACTGCGCGCGGTAGGCGCCTCCCAGAGCGATATTTCCGGGTCCTACATCCGCCAGCTGTTTTCCATATTCGGCTTCAGCTACCTGATCGGATTTGCCGTCTTTTTCATCAGCTTTGCGGCAGTGGCAATAAACCACAGGGTCAAGGAAACGCCTATGGATATGAATCTGACGGTATGGCAAACGATTCTTGCCTGCGTGATTCTTTTTGCGGTCTGTGCCCTGAATCTGTGGTCAAAAATAAGAAAAGAAATGAAGAACAGCATAATTGACAATATAAGAGAATTGTAAAACATAATATAAAATTTATCTTGAGAGGAAACGAATATGAAAAAAGCACTTATTTTTATACTGACGATTATCATCTGTTGCGGCTTTGCCGTGTACGCATACGCAGAAGAGACCGACATCCCCTCAGAGCCGGAAACAACCCAGGACGTGTCCCAGCCCAGACTGATGGTCACCTCCTATAAGATAGAGGGAGGGAGCGTTTCACCGGAAAAAAAGGCAGAGCTCCAGATTACAATGAAAAACCACAGCAGCACAAAGGCGGTCAGCAATATAAAGCTGTCCATCCTGGACGAGACCGGGGATATAAAGCCCGATGGCATGGGTACGGAATATGTTAAGATCATTTACGCCGGAGGAACCTACACCTGGAAAGTCCCCGTTATCGTGTCCAAAAAAGCGGAGACCGGCGAGCATCATCTGACCGTGACAATGGAGTATGAGGACAAATACTACACCGCCTATACCGCAACGGATACCCTCAGCGTAAATGTCAAGCAGACGGTAAGCATGGATTATGACTCTCTGCAGCTTCCGTCCAAGGTGAATCAGGGCGATACGGAAACAATCAGCCCGAATATCATCAACACCGGAAAAAGCACAATAAGAAACTGCAAAATAGACTTTAATATTGAGGGTCTTGAGAGCGGCGGCACTCTGTTTATCGGTGAAATTCCGGCGGGCGAAAGCAAAAACGGCAGCGCCAATCTGAGAGTGGGAACGGATAAACTGGGAGAAACCAAAGGCACCGCCACCATAACATATGAAGATGAATTCGGTGAGACTTATGAAAAGACAGTGGACCTTTCAACCAACATTGAGGAAAAAGTGGAAGTTGCCGAGCAGGAGCAGGTGGAAGAGGAAAAGAAAAATAATCTCTGGTGGCTGTTTATTCTGATCGGACTGGCCGCAGGCGGCGCATTGGGCTTTGGCATACCTGCCGCCGTAAGAGCAAAAAAACAGCGTGACGAGGACGACAAGAGATTATAAATATTTGATAAAAAGTATTCGCTAAATATCGGATGCTTAAAATAAAAACCTGCCGGGTGTTATGCCCGGCAGATTTTTATTATTGTTATTTAATTCGGCTCTAATCAAGGGCCTGCTTTTTGTTGATTTGCCTGAACATAAGCGCCGTAAAGATTACGGCGAACAGGCATACAAGTGCTTCGGTGGCAGGGAAAGTTATCCATATGCCGTTTATTCCAAGAAAATGCGACAGCAAAAATGCCATGGGAATAATTATCAGAAAACCTCGCATTAGTGATATTATCTGAGCAGGAACTCTGTGGTGGGTGGAGCTTAAAAATATAGAAATTACTATATTAAATCCTGCGAAAGGACAGGCGATAAAATACAGTTTTAGTCCCTTTTCCGCTATGCTTTGCAGCATGACGTCATTTTCACCGTTAAAAACGGATGTTATGGGCGTTGCCATAAAATAAACCACTGCATAGATTATCGCAGACAAAACTAAAACCGTAATAACGGCATAGCGAAGATATGCATTTGTCTCGTCGTATTTTTTCATTCCGTAGCTTAGGCTTACTATGGGCTGTATTCCCTGAGCCATGCCGGTAAACACCGCCATGATAACCAGTGAGATGTTTGCAATCACTCCGTACGCCGCAACTCCCACATTGCCGGAAAGCTTAAGGATAATGATATTGAAGATTATTATTACTATGCCTGATGAAAGTTCAGTTACCAGCGACGGTATGCCGCAGGAAATGATACTGCCGAATATGTGACCGCTTGGCTTGCACAGGAAAAAAGAAAAGCCGTTTCGTTTTTTGATAAAATGAACGCTGAGAATAGCCATGCTGATTACTGGGGCAATGCCTGTTGCAAAGGCGGCGCCGAAAATGCCCATTTTGCACGGGAAGATAAATACCCAGTCCAGCACAATGTTGGAAAGACTGCCGGCAATCATCGCCGTCATGGAAAGATGGGGCGAGCCGTCGTTTCTTACAAAGCACAGCAGAATATTGTTTAATATAAAAGCAGGCGAAAACAGCAGAATTACCTTCATATATATTTCCGTCATTTCGTTAACAGCACCCTGAGCGCCGAGAACTTGGGCTATATTCCCTGCAAAGAAAAATGAGCAAATCACAAAGATACAGGCGAATAATGCCCCAAGATAAACTGCGCATGTAAATGTGCGGTTGGAGTCCTCTCGGTTGGAGGCGCTTTTTTGCAGTGAATATCTGGTAGCGGCGCCCATGCCTATCATTAGACCGCTGCCGTGAATAAAGCTGTAAACGGGAATTGCGATATTAAGGGCGGCAAGGCCGTCCGTGCCCATTCCTGCCGATACAAAATATGTGTCAGCCAGGATGTAAAATGATATTCCTATCATTCCTAAGGTATTAAGCGACGAATATTTTATGAAGTTTTTTATGCGGTTAGTATTCATTTGAATTTCTCCGAATGATATATTTGCCGGCAGTTACTGCTTTTATTCGCTTTCCAGACCTGCCTTACCCGTCATGTGCTCTACCGTCATTTCGAGTATGCACAGTGAGTTTATGTATTTGTCGATTTCAGCCTGCATATCCGTGGTGTCTTCAACGTATTTTAGCGTTATTTTTTTTATAGCGGTTAGAATTTCATTTCGGTCATCAAGTATTTTTACTTTCCCGAATGCCGTTACGCTGCGGTAAGCGGTGGTGTATTTTGGGGCGATAACCGTGTCGTCGCCGATAACGCTGAAGGATGCGCGGCAATCTCCTTTTATGCAGTCTGTTTTATAGCCCTGCAAGGCACAGTGAAAATAGATTTTTCCTGAATTGTACACATAATTTAGCGCAACGGTATAGGGGTATCCGTTGATTCCGTTTAGCCCCAGCACACCGTATGACGCTGTTTTTAGAATTCGCTCACATTCATCTTGCGGCAGTTGTTGATTTTTTCTTCGCATTTTTGGAAACATAGCTTGTCCTTTCTGCTTTAAGGCTTATTTAAAATTTAATATTTTGCTTTTTTGACTGATTTTCTGTAAACTGCTAGCGCAATTACCGCAGTGACGGATTCAGCAATCCAAAATGAATTCCACACGCCGATAACACCGAATATCTTGCTGAGTATGTATGCCGCAGGGATTATTATGACAATATATCTGAACAGTGAAATTACAAAGGAAGGAGCACCCTTGCCGAGCCCCTCCAGCGCCCCGGAAGCTGTGACGGAAACAGAGGATACAATGAATCCGGCGCTGATAACCCGCAGAGCGGTCTTACCTGCTTCTATGGTTTGCTCATTATTTGTAAACAGCGCCATAAGCTTGTCGGGAACCAGTATGCACACGATTGTGCCTGCCGCCATTATTGCGGCGCACATGCCCAAAACGATGTTGAATATCTGACGCACTCTTTTGTGCTCCCCGGCTCCGTAGTTAAAACCTATCAGCGGCCTCATTCCCTGAATAATGCCGTTTGCCGGAAGATATAGAAATGTCTGTAATTTATAATAAACTCCTAAAACGAGAATGTAAATCTGTGAATATGCCGCCAGGATAGCGTTGAGGGCGGAAATCAGCAGGGACGGCAGCGCCAGGTTCAGCGTTGCCGGTATTCCTACTGAATAGAGCTTTGCGATTGTTATTTTGTCAGGTGCGGCGTATTCTTTGCTGATTTTTACGCTTAAGGGACGTGCCAGATATACCGCAAGATAAATGCTCAGCGTAATCAGCTGACCTAATCCTGTTGCCAGGGCGGCTCCGTCAATTCCGAGACTCGGTATGGGGCCGAGTCCGAATATCAGCACCGGGTCAAGAATGATATTTGCTATACAGCCTGCCGCAAGGCTTATCATTGATATTTTCATATTGCCGACTGCCTGGAATATTTTTTCAAAGGCAAGCCCCATAACAATTATAACCGTAAACGAAAATGCAATGTTGCTGTATCTTACACCAAGATTGATAACTGATTCAGAGGAGGTGAATAATCTTAAAAAGTAAGGCATAATCGCAATGCCGCCGACTGTCATTATTACTCCGTGGATAACAGCAAGTATAAATCCCTGAGTCGACGCCTGATTTGCCTTTTTTTTGTTGCCGGCTCCGAGATAAATGGCTATTACTGCGCTTATTCCCACACCGAATCCGATTGCCACGGCGTTGATAAAGTTTTGAACAGGGTAAACCAGCGACAGCGCCGTCATAGCGTCCTCGCTTATCATAGCCACAAAATAGCTGTCCACAATGTTGTAAAGCGAGTTTACAAGCATTGACAGCATCATCGGCAGTCCCATTGACAGTATGAGCCTGAATACAGGCTTTTCTTTCATAAAATTCTCGTCCATTTTGCTCTCCAGCTTTTAAAATTGTATCAGCATTTAAAAAGCCACACAGCTATATTTCTATAACCGTGTGGCGAAAAGATGATAATATCCGGAAAAATCCACTACTAATTTTCAATGACATTATAATTTGTATTATTAAGATTGTCAAGAAAAAGCTAAGTTTTAAGCAAAACGTGTTTTGAGTTTTTTTAGCGGTTGGGTGAACAGCTTGCTGATAAGACCGACAAATATTGCCGAAGCAACCGTTCCCTCACGAACTCCGTCAAGTCTGTGAAGAAATGCCAGCGATAGCACAATTGCCATGCAAACAAGTATAACATCGAAAATTACCTTCATATTGCCGAATTTTATGGGCGTAACTTTGCATATTGCAAGCACGAGTCCTTCGCCCGGCGTGGTAACGAAGTTTGCCATAACTTCAAGGCTAACACCGAAGCCTACCAGCAGTATGCCGATAATGCACAGTACCCACTGCTCAAAATAGTTTGAAACCGGAATAGGTTTGAGCATTATTCCTGCAACGTCAATCATAACGCCGAACAGAACCACCGCCGGAAGCTGTAAGAGCTGAAACCAGTTGTATCTTTTTCTCAGTATAAGTATCTGGGCAATAATAAAAAGACAATTGATAATTATTGTGGTTACTCCCACAGAAAGTCCTGAGATTACCGACTTAACATAAGGAACGCTGGAGATTGATGACGTGCCCAGCTCCGCCTTTATGGAAAATGCCACGCCGATTGCCATGATTATCATGCCGATGCTGAGAAGTACAGTTCTTTTAAACGGGTGGGTGATCTTGAATTTTTTAGTCATTTTTTATTTTGCTCCTTTCACTTTGCGACTGCATCGCATCACACATTTTACTAAGCGCTTGCATAACTGCCTTTACTTCATCGTCTGAAAGCTGCGCCAGCGCCTGCGATTCAGCTTCGTGAAAGATTTCCTGTACCTTTTCTGCTGCCTGTTTTCCGCTTTCGGTCAGGGATACGAAGTTTGAACGGCGGTTGCCGTCCTTGTTGCGTCTGATTATAAGCCCTGATTTTTCCATGCGAAGCAGGATGCTGCCAACAGTCGCCTGCTCGATTTCGCAGTATGCCGCGATTGTTTTTTGATCCGCTTCGTGGTTCGTTAGCAAAAATTCAAGCACCTTGGGTTGTCCCGAGGTGAGACCGATTTTGCTTGCCTGAGTCAGAATTTTGTGGGAAAACATTGACTGGGTTTTCATAAGCAGATAATGTAAGCTTTCCATAATAAGTCTCCTTATAATAACAATGCTTATTATAATGATACTTATTATATACTTTGGTAAAGTGAAAATCAACGCTAATATTACTACATTATGTTTGCAGTATTTTGCATATTTATGTGTATTTTCACAAAAAAATCCCGTGCCTGCTTGGGGCACGGGATAATATCGCTTGTTTTATTCGTCGGCTTCTGTGGAAAGAAGAATTCTGTCGTTGTCGAGGTCCTCGCCGGAGGTTACCCTGAACTTTGCGAGCAGGTCTGCGGTTGTAAGCTTCTTCTTTTCTTCGCCGCTGACGTCATAGATGATTTTACCGTCGTTCATCATGATAAGACGGTTTCCTATAGCTATGGCGTCCTTCATATTATGTGTTATCATAATTGTTGTAAGGTTATCCTTTGCAACAATATTCTGGGTGATTTCAAGCACTTTGTGGGCGGTTTTGGGGTCGAGGGCGGCAGTGTGCTCGTCAAGCAGCAGAAGCTTCGGCTTTTTGAGCGTTGCCATAAGCAGAGTTATTGCCTGCCTCTGACCGCCGGAAAGAAGACCGACCTTAGAAGTAAGTCTTGTTTCAAGTCCCAGATCAAGGCTTGCAAGAATCTCGGCATACTTCGCTCTTTCTTTTCTGCTGACTCCGAATTTGAGCCCCCTCGGCTGACCTCTTCTTGCAGCCAGGGCAAGATTTTCGTCAATCTGCATATCGGCGGCAGTACCCGTCATAGGATCCTGGAAAACTCTTCCGATATATTTTGCCCTCCTGTGCTCAGACAGGTTGGTTACATCTATTCCGTCAATGGTGATAGTGCCGCAGTCAACGGGATAAACACCGGCTATCATATTAAGAAGAGTTGATTTGCCGGCTCCGTTGCCGCCGATAACGGTTACGAAATCTCCCTCATTAAGCGTAAGGTCTATGCCCTTGAGCGCTTTCTTTTCATTGATGGTGGAGGGGTTAAAAGTTTTGTGAACATTCTTGATCTCAAGCATTACTCTTTAACCTCCTTTACCTTGATACGCTTTTGAGCGTACTTGTTTTTAAGATAAGGAATACCAAGGAAGATTGCAACTATCACTGCTGTGAGCAGTTTAAGGTCGTCGGTATTCAGTCCGCAGCTGATTACAAACTGCATTACGATGTAATAGATTACACCGCCGAATACAACGCTCAGCAGTCTGAGTGCGAAATTCTTGAATATCTTGCCGAAAATAACTTCGCCTATAATTACTGCGGCAAGGCCTACAACTATAGCGCCTCTGCCCATATTTACGTCGGCAAAGCCCTGATACTGCGAAAGAAGTCCGCCGGCAAGGGCAACAAGTCCGTTTGAAAGCACAAGGGCAACAATTTTTGTAAGGTTGATATTGATGCCGTTGGCTCTTGCCATATTCTGATTGCATCCGGTGGCACGTATTGAGTGACCTATCTCGGTATCAAAGAACCAGTACAGCACGGCGATAACTATTACCGCAATGATTGCAACGATTATAAGCGCCTTGGTAATATCAGTCATGCTGACGATAAGATCGTATTTGTAGACTGAGAGCGGCTGGTTTGATTTGCCGAGGATACGCAGATTGATGGAATAAAGGGCAAGCTGCGTCAGAATTCCCGAAAGAATGGGCGGTATGCCGAAAACAGTATTCAGCAGTCCTGTGGCAAGTCCTGCCAGACAGCCGGCAACAAAAGCTATTATCATGGCAACATAAACATTTGCCCCGGCAAACATAGACATAACCATGGCGGCGCCGCCTGTGGCAAGAGTTCCGTCCACGGTAAGATCCGCAAAATCAAGCACTCTGAAGGTGATATAAACGCCGATAGCCATTATTCCCCATATAAGTCCCTGACCTATTGCGCCCGGGACGGCATTAAAAAATGCTTCCATAAAAAATACCTCACTTCGCAAACAAGAGCAATAAGGCTTACCTTATTGCTCTCATACAGTAAACTGTTTAAATTATAAATTAAAATTAACGGTTAGTCAACAGTTTTGATTATTCAGCGGAAAAATCGTATGCCTGATATCCCTCCGGAATAGTTACGTTGTACTTCTCTGCCATTTCAGCATTGTAATACGGTGTTACGTTGCTTGTCTGCCAGATGTTCATTGTGGACGGGTCTGAACCGTTTACAAGAATATCATAAGCCATTTCGCCTGCCTTCTGACCTATCTCATAGAAGGAGATTGAAAGAGTGGCAACAGCGTTGGTGTTTTTGAAGATGCCCTCTTCACCTGCAATAATCGGAACATTTGCTTCCTGGCAAGCTGCGTCAATTACGCCGCCGTTTGATGCTGCTGTGTTATCCGTGGGGATATAAATAACATCTGATTCGGCAGCAGCCTTCTGAGCAACAGCCTGAATATCGTTTGAGTCTGAGAATGAGAAGAAATTAACTGTGATTCCCTTAGCCTCAAGAGCTTCTTTAACGCCTTCTACCTGGAAGAGAGAGTTCGGCTCGGATGAGCAGTAAATGCAGCCGACTGTCTTTGTGTCAGGGAAGAGGTCGAGAATCTGCTGTGCCTGGTCAGCAAGGGGTGCAAGGTCGTTTGAACCGGTTACGTTGATGCCGGTGGGATCGGTTGAGCCCATTTCAATATCAAGCGCAACGCCGAAATCTGTTATTGATGTGGCAACAACGGGAGTCTGTGAAGCTGCTGTTGCGGTAGCGCAAGCCTGAAGAGCTGCCGTTGCGTTAGCCATTATAAGGTCATAGCTGTTTGAAACGAACTGCTGAGCAATTGTGGCACAGGCTGTGGAGTCGTTATTTGCGTTCTGATAATCTATCTCAAAAGTATAGCCGTTGGCGTCGCCCAGCTCCTTAAGCTTATCCTGGAAACCTTGTGTGGCACTGTCAAGAGCGTCGTGCTGTACCAGCTGGCATATGCCGACTTTGAACGTTTTCTGGTTAGCGTCAGCAGTTCCCTCTGATTCGGTGCCTGTTGAGCATCCTGCGAAAGCGGATGCGATAACTACACCTGACAGCGCAACTGCCGCAATTTTTTTGAGTGCTTTGTTCATAATTTTTACCTCTCTGTTCATATTGTAATGACAGTTTAGCACATAAAAGCGATAAAGTCAATTGTGAAAAGTTATAATAATTGACCGCGTTTTTTGTATAATAACACAAAAACAGCAGCAGTATGTACAATACTGCTGCTGTTTTGGGTACATAAGTTATATTTTTTCTGCGCGTTCAATATTTTCTCTGATAACTTTGCAGGTATATTCAAGCTGTTCCTTTTCTTTATCGTTAAGGGGCAGTTCGATGATATCTTCGATACCGTTTCTGCCGATAACGCAGGGAACTCCGCATGAAACGCCGTTCATTCCGTATTCGCCCTCAAGTAAAACGGATGCCGGGATAACTCTTTTTTCGTCATGGAATATCGCTTTGCAGATATCAGCACAGGCGGCGCCGATTCCAAATTCTGTTGATCCCTTGCCGTTTATTATATCGTATCCGATATATCTTGTGCGCTCAAGTACAAATTCTTCGGTAAGTTTGCCGTATTTTTCAGGCTTTGCTTCCTGAAGCTCCTTATAATTCTTACCGCCCAGGGTAAGGGTGGAGAACGGAACAAAGGACGAATCGCCGTGTTCGCCGATAGCGCATGTTGTAACGCTTCTTCTGTCAATATCGGCAAGCTCGCTTACAGTACGTTTAAGCCTTGCAGTATCAAGGGATGTGCCTGTGGAGAAGCATCTTTCTCTCGGAAGTCCCAGATGCTCCCTGGCGTAATGAGCGATTATATCGGCAGGGTTTGTAATGGAAATTATTATGCCCTTAAAGTCAATGGGTTTAAGATTGTCGATAACATCCTTGAGCATAACGATGGAATCGTCAAGCATCTCAAGTCTTGTCTGACCGGGTTTTCTCGGCATACCGATGGAGATAACGATAATATCGGCATCCTTGCAGTCGTTGTAGTCGCCAACGCTTATTTTTGTTGTGGAGCCTAAAAACAGGCAGGCATCCGCCACGTCGTAACAGTTGCTTACTGCCTTGGCATTATCCTTGTCGATAAACACAATCTCGTCGCAGGTACCCTGAAAGCAAAGAGCCATTGCAACATGGGAGCCTACGTGACCGGCGCCGATAATTACTACTTTTCTTTTATCCAGCATAATCATACCCCTTTATTTTTATCTCAGTTTTATTTTATCTGAATTTTGTGTTTTTATCAAATTAAAGCTGATCTGCAATGCTGTAGATCATATCCTTTGTCTTTTCCCAGCCAAGGCACGGGTCGGTAATTGATTTGCCGTACACTCCGTCTTCAACCTTCTGATTGCCGTCCTCAATGTATGATTCGACCATAAAGCCCTTTACCATTGATTTTACGTCGTCGCAGTGACGCATGGAATGAAGCACCTCGTTGGCGATTCTCACCTGCTCAAGATATTTCTTGCCTGAATTTGAGTGGTTGGTGTCAACGATAACAGCAGGGTTTTCATATCCCCCCTGGCAGTACATATCAAAGAGCTGTCTGAGGTCCTCATAGTGATAGTTCGGGTGGTTGTTGCCGTGCTTGCTGACACTGCCTCTGAGTATAGCGTGGGCAAGGGGGTTACCCTTTGACTTTACTTCCCATCCTCTGTAAAGGAAGGTGTGTCCGCTCTGAGCGGCTTTTATTGAATTAAGCATTATGGAAAGGTCGCCGCTGGTGGGATTCTTCATTCCTACAGGGATATCCATACCTGATGATACAAGTCTGTGCTCCTGATTTTCAACTGAACGGGCACCGATAGCTACATATGAAAGAAGGTCGGACAGGTATCTGTAGTTCTGAGGATAGAGCATTTCATCAGCGCAGGTGAATCCTGTCTGCTCAATAGCGTCTTTATGAAGCTTTCTGATAGCCTTGATACCCTCCAGCATGTCCGGCTTTTTGTCAGGATCAGGCTGATGAAGCATGCCTTTGTAACCCTCGCCGGTGGTTCTCGGCTTGCCGGTATAGATTCTGGGGATAATGAGTATCTTGTCCGAAACTTCTTTTTGAACGTCGCCAAGACGGTGTATGTAATCCAGCACAGAATCGGCGTGGTCGGCAGAGCACGGACCGATTATAAGGATGAATCTGTCGTCCCTGCCGCAGAAAATGTCGGCTATTTCAGCGTCACGTTTTGTTTTGAGTTCTTCAGCTTCTTTTGACAGGGGCATCTCTTTTTTTATTTCCTGAGGGATCGGAAGTTTCCTTTTAAATTCTATATTATATATGTTTTCCATTTTTCATCACCTTAATTTTTATTACTATAATATTATATGACTTGACGCTGATATGTCAATAATACGCTTTAAACTTTTACACTTTACAATCAGAAATATGCATTTATTGTGGCATATATACAAGAGAAGCAGAAAACTGCGGCAGAACAGATAACTCTTTTTGCCAATATTGTAAACTTTCTTTAATAATTTTTCGCTTAAGTGGATTTTAAAAAAATTATATGATAATATAGGCTTGTTCAATTTCACAGGAGAATCATTATGGCTGTAAAAAGCAGAAAAAAATCGAAAAGAAAAACAAGTAATATAATTGAATTAAGGTCCGGCAGACTTATTGCCGCAATAATTATTGTGATGATTGCGGCGGTGGTTATATCTTCTTTAGTTATTGCCAATACTCAGAGAAGGACGCCGCAGACTGTTTACGACTTCGGTAAGCCCGTGGCTCAGGGAATAGATGTGTCCGAGCATAACGGTAAAATTGATTGGGACACCGTTAGCGAGAATTTTGACTTTGCATTTATACGTGTGGGCTACAGGGGCTACGGCAACGGAGAAATATGCGAGGATGAATTCGCTTCACAAAATCTTAAGGCGGCTCAAAAGGCGGGCATACCCACGGGGGTATATTTCTATTCCCAGGCAGTCAGTCAGGAAGAGGCGCGCGACGAGGCGGATTTTGTGCTTGATATTGTAAAACATTATGATATAGAACTGCCCGTTATAATGGATTTTGAATATCCCACGGATGAGGAAGGCAACAGAACCGGCAGGCTCAGCGACGCAAACCTGAGCAAAAAGGAAAGCACCCAGATTATAAACGCCTTTTGCGACAGAGTTGAGGAAAACGGTTATATATCCGGGCTCTATGCCTCCTCCGGTGTAATGTATCATGAGCTGAACACGGATGACCTGGGCGATGATACTGTTATATGGACAGCGGACTATAATGATGACGTAACATATGAAATTGAATATAACATATGGCAGTATTCCAGAACGGGAGAGACCGACGGCGTAAGCAGTAAATATGTGGACCTTAATTATTGGTACAGTAATTAGAAAGGATGATAATTTGAAAGGTCTTGTAAGGATTGTTTCCATTTTTATGGTAATGATTGCAGTGCTCCAGGGGGCTTCGGCTGTACTTGCCGCCACTGCTGCAAAGAGTCCCTACACAAATTATGTTTACACCCACCAGTCAAGATTTGACAATTACGAAAAAATTAATGGTACCGATGTTTCTCAGCATAACGGTACAGTTGATTTTGAAAAGGTTAAGGCTGCGGGAATTGATTTTGTCTTTGTCAGAGTCGGATTTACCGGCTACACGAAACTGAGATTTTCCCTTAACTATGACACTAATTACAAAACTTATATAGAAGACGCGCTGGACGCAGGACTGGCAGTAGGAGTCTACTGGTACTCACAGGCGCTCAATGAATCGGAGGCAAGGCAGGAAGCACAGAAAATGCTCTCCGTTATTAAAGATTACAATATCACGCTTCCGGTTGTTATGGACTATGAGTTTGCCGACACCTCCGCCGGCAGGCTTGACAGCGCGAATCTTTCAAAAAGCGCTATGACCAACAATGCCCTGGCATTTCTTTCAGAGGTGGACAAGGCTGGATACGACGGCTGCCTTTATGCAAACGCTGATTTCCTGCAGAACAATCTGAACGCCTCAACAATCAGCCGTGATTATAAAATCTGGCTTGCACATTATACGACAAACACCTATTACAGCGGTGATTTTGATTTCTGGCAGTATTCCCACGTCGGCAAGGTAGACGGTATTACCGGTAACGCAGACGTAAACTTCTGGTATTACAAGAATGATGATATCCAGGAGCTTTCCTCCCACACTTACACAGGCAGAGCAATCACGCCAAAGCCTGTTGTCAAGGACGGCGACACGGTGCTGCGTGAGGGTACGGATTACGTGCTGGAATACGCTGACAATATAAAAGTCGGCACGGCATATGTAACCGCCAGAGGGATTAATAACTACAGCTCAAGGACATACAGATTCAAATTTGAGATCAAGCCCGACAGGGCGGCGGTTATAACTATTAAGAAGAGAACAAATACCTCGCTGGAATTTTCGTGGCAGGGGGTTACCGGTGCCCAGACATATTACGTATATGTCAAAAATAACACCAACGGCAACGTCTTTTCAAAAAGTGTAACGCAAAGCAGCGTGACGTTTTCGGGACTTATTCCCGGCAACTCATACAGCGTCAGCGTTAAGGCAGGAATAAGAAACACCACAGGAGAAATGGTGTACGGCGCATATTCGGCAGTCAATACAAAGCATACCGTTGCGGACGCTGTAACGGGGCTGAAAGCATCTGCCAGAAGCAAATCGTCTGTCACCCTGACCTGGAACAAAAAGACGGGAGCGGCAGGATACAGAATATACCGCTATTATCCGTCTACTAAGGAATATAAGATGCTTGCCGATGTAAACGGATACAGCCAAAATTCATATACCGTCAAGGGGCTTGGTATTGGCGAGACTGCTTATTTCAGCGTGAGCGCATTTACGCAGGACAGCCATAAAACTATCGGCAATAAAAGCAGTCTGCTGACGGAAACCACACGCCCCCAGACGATAACCGTAAGAAGTATCAGTTCGCCATCATCAAAAAAAGTAACGCTGTTTTGGTACAGGGTAAACTGCACAGGATATCAGGTGCAGTGGTCGACTACCAAAGATTTTTCCTCCAACACAAAAAGCGTAACCATTGCCCAGAGCGTAAACAAAAGCACGTTTACAACATATCAAAGCGAAAAGACCTATTATTTTCGTATCAGGTCATATAAAAAGATTGACTCAAAGACAGTTTACAGCTACTGGTCAACCACACAGGTAATTAAGGTTAAATAAATAAAACCTGCGGAATTAAGTTCCGCAGGTTTTTTCTTGTCTTATTTTAGTTTGCCTTTTTTTTCTTTTTAAGGTCGGTCTTGTTAAAATCAAGCACAAGGCTCAGAAGTACAACGCCGATAACTGATATTGCAGCCTCCGCCGCCATGTATGAGCCGTTGTAACCAAGGCTGTAAACCCATACTGATTTCCAGCCGTCTGCATATTCGCCCCAAATGGTAACGCCTGAAATGAAATGGCACAGGAATCTCAGTGCTGAAGCTACAAGCGCGCCCAAACCAAGAGCAACGGACTGATTGCTTACAACTTTTTTGAAAAGTCCTCCGCCAAGGCCGAGTACCATAAACGCTACTACATAATCTGCAAAAATGAGAATGAGATAAGCTCCTATTCCCTTAACGTAAGAGAAGTTGCCCAGTCCCTGCAAAAGCATCTCCAGCAGTCCGTAAATAACGCCTGTAACGCAGCCCCATTTCCAGCCGTATCTGTAACCGATGATTATTATCGGCACCTGGCTGAACAGGGTTACAGAGCCGCCCATGGGAAGGCTGAATATCTGCACATATGAAAGAGCAACCGCAAGAGCTATCATGATAGCGGTTTCGGTAAGACGTCTTGTCATATTTATTGAAGATTTTGTTTCTGGCATAGCTGTTTTCTCCTTTCTTAAGACTATAATAAGCCAAAAGAAAATGCCCCTTGAAAAAGGGGCATGTAATTATACGCATTTACGCATCAGTCTTTGCCGTTCGTGCTAACGTACGGTTCAAAGGGTATAATCTCAGCCGGGAAGATCAAATTCCCTTGGCACCCCTGACTTATTAAGTTGGTTATATTATAGTATCTGTATCAGTCGTTGTCAAGGAGAGTCTTGTAAAATTCGCAGTAATCATGTCTGTTTTCCGCAGTAAATGCCATAGCAGAACGGGGGTGGCGGTTAAGCTGTCCGGTGAGCATGTACTGAACGTCGTAGCCCCATACAACTCCGCTTTCCTTAAGAGGGATAATGTATTTTTCCAGGAAGGTCAGCAGGCTGTAGAGATTGTATTTTGGGTTTTTAAGAAATCCCAGCAGCAGCTCCATAGCGCAGTTGCCGGCGCCTCTGCCCATTCCTGACGCTGTAGCATCCAGGTATGATACGCCGTAGGAAAGAGTTTCAATCGTATTGGCAAAGGCAAGATTCTGGTTGTTATGAGCGTGAAAGCCGATTGCCTTGCCGTATCTCTCGCCTATTTCAAGATATTTTTTCGCCAGGTTTGCCGCTGTTTCAGGATAGAGTGAGCCGTATGAATCCACAAGATAAATTACGTCCACACTGCATTCGCCCAGCATGTTGAGGGCTTCCTCCACCTCTTCGGTGTTTGCCTGGCTTATCGCCATGATGTTGCAGGTGGTCTCGTATCCGAGGTTGTGAAAATGCTCGATCATTTCGATTGCGGCAGGAATTTGGTGAATATAGCATGCCACACGCACCATATCAATTACTGACTCGGATTTCGGCACAAAGTCCTCTCTGAAATCGCATCTGCCAACGTCCGCCATAACGGAAATCTTCATGTCGGACACGTTTTCACCCACAACGCTTCTTATATCCTGCTCATCGCAGAATTTCCATTTGCCGAATTTGTTAGGGTCAAAAAGATTTTTTGATGCTCTGTAGCCAAATTCCATATAATCAACACCGGAGCGGATATTTGTTTTATAAAGCTCGGTAACAAATTCGTCGGTAAATTCAAAATTATTGCACAGTCCTCCGTCACGGATAGTGGCGTCAAGCACCTTTACGTCCGTGCGAACGCTCATCATATTTCCTTTTCTTTCGCTCACGTCATATACCTCTCTTATAATTATTTTAATCTTAATTGCTTTAATGCTTTAAAGTGGATTTTTATTATTATAACAGAGGATAATTTGATAATCAAGCATAAATTTAAGAAAATTAAATATTTTTTATTCCTTGCCGTTATATTTCCTCAATCAGTATTATTCTGTTGTAATATGCGCCGCGTATATGCGCCGGTATTCCCACGTTCATAAGGAATGCTCCGCTTTTTTCGCAGTTTATGTCCTGCGATGTTACTTTGTATGTTTTGTCTTCTTTAAGTCCGTCAAAGCGGATGGGTATTCTCTTTTTATAAAATTTCGTTCCGGGAGCAACTATGAATGCCACGCTCTTTGATTTGTCCGGCGATACATACTGGTTCATGGACACTTCGTCTTTATCAGCATCCAGCAGGCGGTAAAGGTCGCCGAACTGAACGTTATCACGTATAGTTTTATAAAGGGCGATATTGCGTCTGCAAATTTCCAGCTCCTCTTCGCCGTATTTTTCAAGATTGCTTCCTACTCCCAGCGAGCCCTGCATTGCCACGGCAAAACGAAAATCCAGGGAACAGGGCTTGTTTATACCGGCGATGTCGGTTACCCAGGCACGCATTGTTTTTGTGGGTCTAAGAAGTGAATATCCTTTTTGAATCGTAATTCTGTCAATTCCGTCCGTGTTGTCGCTGGTCCACGCCTGGTCATAGTGGCTCAGGGCGCCCAAATCGCATCTGCCGCCGCCGGATGCACAGCTCTCAAAAGCCACGTCGGGATGCTTTTGCCTGAGTTTGTCGACGATGGAGTAGACCGCCATTGTGTGAAGATAGGAATACATTTTAGGATCTTGCAGATTTTGAGCTCCTGTTTCAGAAAACGGGCGGTTCATATCCCACTTAATATACTTGATATTGTGATTAGTCAGCAGCTCGTCAAGAGTGTTGAATATGTATTCCTGAACATCCTCTCTTGTCATGTTCAGCACAAGCTGATTTCTCAGCTCGCAAGCCTTTCTGTGGGGATAATGATATGCCCAGTCGGGGTGATTTCTGAAGAGGTCGCTGTCGGGATTCACCATTTCAGGCTCCACCCATATTCCGAAATCCATTCCCAGCCTGTTTACTTCGTTAATAAGCTCATCAAGTCCGTTGGGGAATTTTTCCTCATTTACATACCAGTCGCCGAGTCCTGCGTGGTCGTCCTTACGCTGTCCGAACCATCCGTCGTCCATGACAAACAGCTCCACTCCGATATCCGCCGCAATTTTGGCAAGTTTAATCTGCTGTTTTGCATTTACGCTGAATCCCGTTGCCTCCCAGGAATTATAGAGCACCGGCAGAGTTTTGTCGCTGAAATTTGACGGCAGTATGTATTTTAACGCAAAGGTGTTCATCTGCCTTGTCATATCCCCGAATCCGTTTGCCAAGCCGCAGTATACGCACGGCGTATCCAGGCTCTCGCCGCCGTTGAGCGTGTGGGAAAAATCAAAATCGCTGAGCCCCATGATTACCCTGGTGATGCTGTAGGAATCACGTGAACAGCTTATTTTAAAATTGCCGCTGTAGGCAAGAGAAGCAAAGTAAACGTTGCCGCTTTTTTCGTCGGCGTTCTGATAGGCTATAAAGTAAGGGGAATTATTGTGGTTTGATGAGCCTCTTCTTGATTCGTAAACAGCGCAGCCGCCCTCAAGGGTGTTTTGAGTCTCAACAAATTCGCTGCCCCAGGCACCGTTTGTGTTCCTGAAAGTATAAGGCTTCACCGACGGCAGACTGAACTGAGCACAGGATATTTTTTCAAATCTTATTTTTGCTTTGCCTGTGTTTTTTATTGTTGTAAAGCGCTTGATTATATCGCAACCGTCGTATACCTGATAGTTAAGTATAATTTCAAGGGGATAAAACTCGTCTGAAAATTTAATCTTTAGAGTATCTTGGCTGATTTCGTATCCGTCGAATCTGAGGTTGATTTCACGGCATCCGTCCTCAAACTCGGCTTTTATGTCACAGTCACGGTACATAGTCTGACCAAAGGGGGTCAGCTCCTGGCGGTATTCGTCAAGCTTGGTATTGTTGGAATTTTCGTCGCCGTTATCGTTTATTTCGTAGTCCAGCGGATTGCACTTTTTGCCCCAGTGGATATGATGATTATACCCTGCGCCGTCAATTCCAAGCACGTAGTGCGTGTTTTTTGTCTCCAGAACGAAAATGTTGTTGTCGTTTGCAATTATGCTCATATTAACTTCTCCTCCGGCGAATGCCGTATGGTAAATTTATATATTTGTTGAAATATTGCCGTTTTTATGCTATTAATAAATTATCACATTTAATCAAGGAATAAAATAGGAAATATATATTAAAATGTTAGGAAAATAACTATGTTTGAGGATTTTACTAATTTTTATGCTCTGGCAGGGGAAGACGATCCTGTGAAAGTTTTGCTGGTGGGCGAGACATATTGCGACAGGAATTTCAGAATAGAGCGTGAAGAGTCCGATTTGATGGCTCTGGAATATATTATCGACGGCAACGGTGAGCTTAATATTGAGGGACAGCGTCTTGAACCGGAAAGGGGTGACGTTTTCTTTCTGAAGCGGGGCAGCAGGCACAGCTATTCCACCGACAACAGCACTCCGTGGCATAAATACTGGATAGTTTTTGACGGCAGTGTTGCCCGTGCTATGGCGGATTCATATTTGCCTAAAGATACATATTTGTTTAAGAATTGCAGTGTAAAATCGCATTTTGAGCGTATCTTCCAGTTGTCAAAAACCGTGACTGAGTACAGCAAGCTGACTGACGCTGTTGCGCTGGAACTATTGCATATATTTATGTATATAAGAAACAGGACGGCTTATGACGACGGAGGCGTTGCAAGAAGTATAAGAAGAGAACTTGATGCTTCGGTAGAAAAGCCCTTTAATCTCGACAGGCTGTGTCAAAGTGTGAATTATTCAAAAAATTATATCATAAACGTGTTCAAGGAGGAGTATGGCATAACACCTTACAGATATTTTCTTGAGAAGAAAACAGATGCTGCTAAGATATATCTGATGCATACTAATCTGAGTGTTGGGGATATAGCAAAGAAACTCAATTATGCGGATTTGCAGTATTTTTCCACCAGCTTTAAAAAGGCAACAGGCTGTTCACCGCTGGACTTCAGAAAAAGGACAAGAAAATAAAATCAGTCTATTATTTTGATAATCCTAACATTATGGGTGATTTTATCTATTACAACAGCGATTAAAAAGGTATATAGTATAAATTATAGTTACTTTCTTTAAGAATGGAGGGATGGATTTGAAGGAGCTCTTTTCCTTTTACCTGGTTACCGACCCGCATTATTTTGAGCTTTCGCTGGGCGGTGAGGGCAAAGCGTATGAGGAGAGAAGCCGTACCGACCAGAAATGCGTAGCTGAAACCGGAGCCATTATTGACGCAGGGTTTGAACAGATAGCCCAGGATAAGGAAACGAATATTGTGCTTATTCCCGGTGACCTTGTTTACCGTGGGGAGCAGGCGAGCCACGAGGGCTTTATCAAGAAACTGGAATATCTTGAAAGACACGGTAAAACCATATATATCATCACTGCAAGGCACGATTATGCAGGAAATCCCTGTGGATTTGTTGGTGATAAATGCGTGCCTGTTGAGGGCACTCCCAGGGAAAAGCTCAGGGAACTTTATCATCATTACGGTTTTGACCAGGCGATAAGCGAGCATAAATCAATGTCATATGTTGTGCAGCTTACAGAGGGGATAAGACTTCTGGCACTTAACTGCGACGGTGACTGCAAGGATTTTAAGGGCATATGGGACGACCAGATGCAGTGGGCGCTTGATGAAATAAAAAAAGCCCATGAAAGCGGAAATTATATATTTGCCATGACGCATTATCCGCTGCTTCCGTTTTCTCCGGTTATGAATCTAATCGGCGACGCAAAGCTTACCGACTGGGAAAATACGGCTGAGAAATTTGCTGACGCAGGACTTGACTTGATCTTTACAGGTCATATGCATGCACAGGCGGTTACTGACTATGTGACGGCAAAGGGCAACATGATAACTGACGTTCAGACGGGCAGCTTTGTGGGATGCCCGTGCGCTTACAGAAAGGTCACTTTCCGTGATGATAACACGGTTGATATTAAATCCTACACGGTTGAGGATTTTGACTGGGATAAAGGCGGCAGGACAGCTTCGCAGTATTTTCAGTGGCGATTTGACCGAATGATTACTGATATAATCGACGCTATGGCGTATGATTTTGCTTTCTTTACCAGGTTGTTCGGCGGTCCGGAAAAAAATAAAAAGCTTAAAATTCCTGTTACCGTTGTGGGCAGGATGCTTCAAAAGCTCACGCTTAAGAAACTTGGCAGAATACTTTGCTTTAAGGTGGACAAAAGTATCGGCGACAGGCTTGTAAAGGACGTAGGGGTAGAGCTTGTAAGGAATATTTTTGTGGGTAACGAGCCGTATGTGAAAGGAACGCCCATGTATGAGGCGATGAAAAAGCTGCTTAGGCGGCTTCATCCGGTTACCCGAATCATTGAGAAAAAAGCGGGTGACAAAAATCCGCTTCTCAGTAATATTGACAATTTCGTTTTGTCAATGATAGGGGATGAGAAGCAGAGAGATTATAACACCGTGCTGAATATTAAGTGGAAACGATAGTTAACAAAAGGGGTAAAATTTAATGTCAGATAAGGTATTGGCTCCTCCCACGGAGCAGGACAAAAAATATGTTAAATTATCGGAATTTATAATTTATCTTGTGGGCGTATTTTTCTATACGAATATGACGGGAATGGTAGGCTCTTACAGAAGCGCTTATCTTGTTAATGTGCTTAGGCTTAACGAAAGTCAGGTTTCGCTGTTTAATACGCTGATAAATATTATTCCGTTTGTGCTCAATTTCTTTATTACGATGTATATTGACGGAAGACGTCCCGGAAAATCCGGCAAGTTCCGCCCGCTGGCGCTGGCTGTGGCGATACCGTGCGGCGTGCTTTTGGTGCTCACTTTCTGGGCTCCGCCTGCATTGTCGGGCAGTCTGCTTTTGGTTTATGTTACCACAATTGCCGTTCTTTGGGCGGTAGCCACCAATTTCGGCGACGCTATGAACAAGGTTGCGCTGGTAATGACGCCGAACCTTAAGGAAAGGGACAATGTTATCTCGTTCAGAAGCATTTGCTCTGCAGTGGGCAATTCTGCTCCGCTGGTAATAATTCTCGTTATCGGCTTGATATGGGACGATGAGGGAACCCAGTACATAATCGGCGCCGCTCTTTGTGCCGTTGTGGGAACTATTCTTATGCTGGTGGCTACTAAGGCAATCAGAGAACGCGTTACCTACAGCAGTGAAAAGAAAAACCCCTTGATAGGAATCAAGGATGTTCTTATAAACAAATACGCTTGGGTAATTCTTATATCGGAATTTTTAAAGAATTTCAGGCAGATTGCCACATTTATGGGTGTCTTTTTGGCGGCGGCTCTCCTGGGCAGCACCAGCAAGTATCTTTGGTTCGGGTTGCCGACGGGTATAGGAACCGCAGTAGGTATGCTTTTAATTAATTTCCTGCTTAAGAAATTTAATTCAAAGGTGCTTTATATCTCCAGCGGCATTTATTCGGTTATTATAAACAGTATTGCCTTTGCTGTGGGATACCTTTATTTCAGCAAACCGAATGCAGGCTTACAGATATTGTTTATTGTATTTCTGTTTCTTATCGGTCTTCAGTTTGGCGCGTCAAATCTTCTGCCCACAATGTTTCAGGCGGATGTGCTTGAGGATATCGAGCTTAAGACAGGAAAGCGACTTGATGCAACTCTGCCCTTTGTTATTGGTATCTTTACTATGATAAGCGGCACAATTGCACAGGCACTGGCGCCTATTATTCTTTATGGCAAAAATTCAATCATCGGCTATATTCAGCCCACCGACGCTGTTCCCGACCCTGAGCAAAGCATTAAAACAAAGATATTAATGTTGTTTTTCTATACGGTGTTCCACGGACTTATGATGTTCCTTGCCGGCGTTCCGTTCTTCTTCTATAAGCTGACAGGCAAGACCAAGGAGGATATCCATAATGCCGTAATCGAAAAGCGCAGACAGTTTGGCAAAGACGAAGACTGAGGGAAATAATTATATATCAAAATGAAAAAGAGACCTTTTAAAGGTCTCTTTTATCTTTTAAGCTTTGTATTCACAAATAATTTTTCTTGTTTGCAGGATACTGCTGGGTGTGACGGAAAATTCGTCGAGTCCCCATTCAATAAGTTTCGGAATCAGCCTCGGGTCAGCCGCCGCTTCGCCGCACATTCCAACTTGAATACCTGCTTTCTTAGCGCTTTTTATGGTTATTTCTATTGCCCTGAGTACTGACGGCTGCATTGCGTCATACAGCTTGCTGACTTTGGAGTTGCCTCTGTCAACCGCCATAGTATAACCCGTAAGGTCGTTGGTGCCGATTGAGAAGAACTCAACCTCCTGCGCCAAAAGGTCTGAGATAAAAACAGCGGACGGTGTTTCCACCATTATTCCAACGGGTACTGACTTGTACTCGGTGCCGCTTTCAGCCAGCTCAGCCTCACATTCTTTTATGACAGCTTTTGCCTCGTTTACCTCGTCAATACAGGTTATAAGCGGCAGCATGATTTTTATATATCCGTAAACCGCCGCCCGCAGTATTGCTCGAATCTGCTTTTTGAAAAGCTCTCTGTTGTCCAGGCAGTAGCGTATCGCTCTGTGACCCAAGAAAGGATTTTCTTCCTTTTCTATTTTAAGATAAGGAATATCCTTGTCGCCGCCTATGTCAAGAGTTCTAATGATTACTTCCTGACCGTTCATTGCCCTTGCTACCGTGGAGTATGCCTCAAACTGCTCCTCCTCGGTGGGCTCTGTGTTTCTGTCCATAAAGAGAAACTCGGTTCTGAACAGCCCGATGCCCTCGGCGCCGTTTTGAAGCACGTTTTGAACGTCCTCAGGTCTGCCGATGTTGGCATAAACCGCTTTTTTAACGCCGTCGGCAGTAATTGTCTCTTTGCCGATATATGCCTTGAGACTGTCCTTTTGCTTGATATAGTCGCTTTGTTTTGCTCTGTAGCTGTCAAACTCCTGGGTTGACGGGTCGGTTATTACCTCACCTAAGAATCCGTCGGCTATTATATCCTGACCGTCCGATATTTTCTTTGTGGCGTCAATAACCGAAAGAACGGCGGGTATGCCCATTGCTCTTGCAAGAATGGCGCTGTGGCTGGTGACTCCGCCTACTTCGGTAACGATTGCGCTGACGTTTTCGCTGTTTATCTGGCTTGTCATGGACGGGGTAAAGTCCTTTGCCACCAGCACCGAGCCTGCCGCAACGTTTGATATATCCACCGTTTCCACACCGAGCAGTATCTTCAAAAGGCTGTCTTTAATGTCCTTTACATCCGAGGCTCGCTGATTTGTAAGCTCGTCATCCGTGGCGGAAAACATGTCGATAAACATATTGCACACCGTGTCAACGGCTTTTTCAGCCACAAAGCCGTTATCGATATTGTCATTCATCTGGGACAGCATGAACGGGTCGTTTAGCATCATTATGTGCCCCTCAAGAATTTCCGCTTCCTTGCTGCCGGCAGATTCTTTCAGCGATTCGCAGAGTGTCTGCGTCTCTTTTATGAATTCGTCAGCCGCATTCTTTAAGCGTTCCTTTTCCGTAGCTGCGTCTGAATACCTAACTTTGCTGTAGTCAAGGTTTATATCTTTTATCAGGACGGCTTTGCCTATTCCGTAACCCTGGCTTGCGCCGATTCCTTTAAGCATAATTATTCCTCCGTTCCTATAAACCGCCTTAAAACGGTAGGCTTTCGCCTGCCGTTTTAAGAGGGGGGTATATTATTCGCCGAAACCGGATTCTATCATTTGTATTGCTTCGTCAAGCATTGCCTGTTCGTCTGCACCGCTGCATTCAACGGTTATCTTGCTGCCTTTTTTAATGCAGGCTGCCATAATGTTCATTATGCTTTTTCCGTTTATTTTGTTGCCGTTGAACATGATGAAGATTTCTGAAGAATATTTTGACATTGCGCTTACAAAGACATTTGCCGGGCGCATATGAAATCCCATTTCATTAATTATTTCTGTTTCTTTTGATACCATTTTGTTCTCCTAAGTTATGCTGTTTCTTTTTTTGTTCTGTTCTTTTTAAGCAGTGCCAGCATTAGTGCTCCGGCTACAGAGCCTGCTACCAGAGCTACAAGATAGCCCAGCGGATTGTCAACAACTGCGAATACAAATATACCGCCGTGAGGTGCGGGACACGAGCAGTTAAACAGTGAAGTTACGGCGCCTGCCACAGCTGAGCCTACCATACATGACGGAATAACTCTCAGCGGGTCGGATGCGGCGTAAGGAATAGCACCCTCAGTGATGAAACACAGTCCCATAAGATAGTTTACAGGTCCGCTCTTAAGCTCTTCGTTTGACCATTTCTTCTTGTTGAATGTTGTGGAAAGGGCTATAGCGATTGGAGGAATCATACCGCCTATCATAACGGCTGCCATTATCCAGCCGTTGCCGTCGGCAATAGCGGCTGTGCCGAAAACGTATGCCGCCTTGTTGAATGGGCCGCCCATGTCAATTGCCATCATAGCGGCAAGAACGATTGAAAGAAGAATTCTGCTGGTTTCGCCCAGGCTTGAAAGTCCGTTTGAAAGACCGATATTGATAAATCCGACAAACGGATTGATAGCGAGCATAAACACTCCGATTAAAAGTGTGCCCAGTAATGGGAAGATAAATACAGGCTTGATGCCGTCCATGCTCTTCGGGAGCCAGGAAAATGCTTTTTTAAGCAGGTTTACTAACAGTCCGGCAACGAAACCGGCAAGCAGAGCACCTAAGAAACCGGATACTGCTGAGTCGTCGCCTGTAGGTGATGAAAGCGTTGCGCCTGTGGTTGCCAGATAACCGCCTACAATACCGGGGAGAAGACCGGGACGGTCAGCAATAGACTGAGAGATATATCCGGCAAGTATCGGAAGCATGAATGCGAAAGCCGCTTTACCTATCCAGAAGATTACTGCAGCAACAGGGTTGGTGTAACCGAAATCTCCGCCGACGTCGGCGTTTCCTGCCAGCGTGTCGATAAGAAAGCCAAGAGCAATCAGCACACCGCCGCCGACTACGAAAGGAAGCATGTGGGATACGCCGTTCATCAGGTGTTTATACACCTTGCGTCCGAAGCTCTCTTTTTCGTCGTCATCGGATACATCCGTTTGCTGGTTGTCACTGTGATATATCGGAGCCTTGCCATCAATTATTTTATTGATAAGCTCCTCAGGTTTGTTTATTCCGTTTGAAACTGAGGTTTTTATAACCGGCTTGCCGTCAAAGCGTGCCATTTCAACATTCTTGTCAGCGGCAACGATTATACCGTCGCACTCTTCAATTTCTTTTTTTGTAAGAACGTTTTTGGCACCGCCTGAACCGTTTGTTTCAGCCTTAAGGGGATAGCCCATTTTTTCTCCCGCCTTTTCAAGTGCCTCGGCAGCCATATAAGTATGGGCAATACCGGTGGGGCAGGCGGTTACGGCAAGGATTCTGTAGCCTTGCTTTACGGCAGGTTCTTCCTTAGGTTCTGACGGATATTTTTCACTCTCTTTTTTATCGATTATTTGCAGGAATTCGTCTGCCGTAGCTGCTTTTCTAAGGTCAGCACAGAATTCCGGCTCCATCAGCATAACCATAAGTCTTGACAAAATCTCCAGGTGAAGATCTCCGTCAAGAGGTGCGGCAATCATAAATAATATGTCAGATGCCTTGCCGTCAGGTGCGCCGTAATCTACTCCGTTGGGGAGCGTTATGGCGGAAAGTCCGGGAACTTTCACGCTTTCTGATTTTGCGTGGGGAACTGCTATTCCTTCGCCTATAGCAGTTGAGCCCTGATTCTCCCTTTCAAGTATAGCTGCTTTATAAGCCTGAACATCGTTTAAATTTCCGGCTTTTTCGTGAAGGGAGATTAATTTGTCTATTGCCTCGTTTTTGGTGGAAACGCTGGCACCCAGCTCGATCGCTTCTTTTTTCAACAGATCTGTTATTCTCATATTTATCCCTCTCTTTACTTTGTGTTAAAGCATTCGTGTTTCATCATTTCGTCGATTTCTTCTCTGGTTGCGAGATTGTCTGAAAAGGCAGTGGCATTGCCGCAGGCAGAGCCAAGTTTAAGCGCATAGCGGCAGTCGTTCTTTTCATAAAGTCCGGCAAGGAATCCTGCCAGCATCGAATCTCCGCATCCCACAGAGCTTTTTATTTTTCCGGGGACATTGCCCATGGTGTGAACATCTGAGTTCTCATCAATAAGTGCTGCTCCGTCCTTGCCCCGTGAAACAAGAACGTTTCTCGCTCCCATTTCCTGAAGCTTTTTCGCATACTTTACAATGTCATCAATAGTATTGATCTGAACGGAAAAAATATCCCCCAGCTCGTGATGATTAGGTTTGATAAGGATGGGCTTGTATTTGAGGACGTTTACCAGAAGATCCCCTGTGGCGTCTACTGCAAAATCAATGCCTTTGCCGCTGAGACGTTTCAAAATCTTTTCGTAAATGTCGTCAGGCAGAGTCTTTGGTATTGAGCCTGCCAGCACCAAACAGTCGCCCGCTTTCAGCTTGTCAAGTTTGCTCAGCAGCTCTTCCACCGCATCATCGTCTATATTTGGCCCCTGAGCGTTGATGTCAAGTTCCTTATCGGATTTAATCTTTACGTTGATTCTGGTGTAACCGCTTTTCAGGGTTACGAAATCGGTTTTTATGTTGTCATCTTCCAGCATGTTTTCAAGCTGTTTGCCTGAAAATCCGGCAACAAATCCGAGAGCCTTGTTTTCAATCCCGAGCCTTGACAGTATTACTGATACGTTAATGCCCTTGCCGCCGTAGAAGAGCTGCTCGCTTTCTGTGCGGTTGATGTCCTTTGTAGTAAGTTCATTAACCTTCATCACATAGTCAAGCGCCGGATTGAAAGTTACAGTGTAAATCATTACAACACCTCTTTTACAACTGTGCGTTTTTTTATTTTATCATTTGCACATTTGTCGGTTATAATACAAGCGGCGTCAAGCTGAGCAAAGCTTACGGCGGATACTTTGTCGAATTTTGAGTTGTCCGCCAGCACGTACGAGATAAAGCTGCGTTTTATGGCGACTGCCTTAAGCATTGCTTCTTCCGTATCGGGCGTTGTATAGCCCTGCTTTTCGTTGATTCCGTTGGTTCCGATAAATGCTTTTGTAAATGAATATTTTTGAAGATTTGACGCCGCCACAAGCCCGATTATCGCTTCTGTTGACTGCTTGAGCTGACCTCCCAGAACAATGGTTTTGCAGCCGTTTTTTGCAAGCTGTTTTGCATTTTCTATTCCGTTTGTCACAAATGTAGCGCCGGAATTGTTCAAAAACTGCGCCATCAGTAGAGTGGTCGTTCCTGCGTCAAGAAAAACGAAATCATCATCGTTTATCTGCTTTGCGGCATAGCGGGCTATCTCCATTTTTTTGTCGGTGTTTTTAGTGAGCTTTTCTTCAATATTATCTTCAAGCTTTACAAATTCCTGGTGCAGTGCGGTGGCGCCTCCGTGGACCTTGTTGAGCTTTCCTTCTTTCGCCAGATACGTCAGGTCGCGCCTTATTGTGGATTCGCTGGCTGACAGTATCTCGGTGAGCCTTGAAACCGTTACCGAGCCCTGGCGGTTTAAGATTGATAATATTTTTGATTGCCTGTCCTGAGTAAGCATGCTTTATACTCCTTTGTCTTTTGACACCCTAAGTATATCAAAAATAATCAAAAACAGTCAATAGCAACCAGAATAATTCGTTACAATCCACTATCAATCAGCGCTTTCTTTGTTCATTATGTATACGGATAATGTTTATTATGAACGTTTTTGACTGAAATAAACATTTCGGTCATTTTTTCGTTCATCCATTTTCAATTTTTTAAAACAAAACGCCGCCCGATATGTACGGACAGCGTTCATTAATATTATTACCAATTTTAATAAAATTATTTTATTTGAGAATTTAC
>HHCFR02800__coassemble_938_pt1 | contig 50433 bp, 43 predicted proteins | sample HHCFR02800__metabat2_high_PE_036 | metagenome-assembled genome bin HHCFR02800 | reverse complement strand
CGGCGCTCTCCAACAAGCTTAGATTACTGAAACTCCCGGTGGAAGTCAGATACTTCATAGAAAAGGAAGGACTCACTGAAAGACATGCACGGGCATTGCTGAGGCTTGAAAAAGAAAAGGATATGTGGACAACCTTAAAGCTCATTAAGGAAAAAGGACTTAACGTTGAGCAGACGGAAGCGTACATAGACAGTATTACCGATAAAAAAGTAAAACCAAGACGCAATGTAGTAAAAATCTTCAAGGACGTGCGAATATTTGTAAATACCGTCAATAAGGCAATACAAACCATGAAAGAAGCCGGAATTGACGCTGAATCAGACAAAACAGAGACAGATGAATATATAGAATTCAGAGTAAGGATACCAAAGGAAGCCAAAAAGGCAGAAGAAGCCGCAGCACAGCGGCAAACTGATTCCGCTTAAAACGGGAAACCGTTTTAACATATTCTCCTCTTTTCATCACGTGGAAAAAACGAGCGAAAGCTCGTTTTTTCTGCTTTTAGGGGAAAATATTGTTTCACGTGAAACATTTGAAACAGACAAACTGCGGCGATTCAGTGAGTGTGTATACTTGTTTTGCAGTTTTTAATTATTTATTATCAGATACTTATATTGTTTCACGTGAAACAATATTAATTCTAAAAAAATATCTGTGTTTCACGTGAAACATCTTGCGCAGACCGCTTGTAATATAGTATAATAAGCAAAGAAACTTTTGTGCGCCGTCACGCACTGCTATGGAGGTATTGCTGTGGGTAAAACAGTGTCAATATTTAATCAAAAAGGCGGCGTGGGCAAAACAACCACGTGTATTAATTTCGCAGCCGCTCTGGGACTTAAGGGCAAAAAAACTCTTCTTGTTGATATTGACCCCCAGGGCAACGCTACCAGCGGCGTCGGAGTTGACAAATCCGACCTGGAAATATCATCTTATGATGTTCTTATTAATGATACGCCCGTGAATGAGGCAATAATTAAGACAGAATTTAAAAATCTCGACCTGCTCCCTGCTAATATGAATCTCGCAGGGGCAGAACTTGAGCTTGCTGAGAGTGAAAACAGGTTTAAAGCGTTGAAAAAAGCGTTGGCTCCCGTTGTCATGGACTATGATTACATAATTATCGACTGCCCTCCCAGCCTCGGATTACTCAGTCTTAACGCTCTGACCGCTTCAGACACGCTGATTGTGCCGCTGCAATGCGAATATTATGCTCTTGAGGGGCTCAGTCAGCTTGTGAGCACAGTACGTTCAGTAAAACAGAACCATAATGAATATTTGGAGCTTGAGGGCATTGTTTTCACCATGCACGACAGCAGACTTAAGCTTAATCAGCAGGTAAGGAGCGAAGTGGACAGCTATTTCCCCAATAAAGCATATAAAACGCTGATTCCACGCAGCGTTAAGCTTGCGGAAGCTCCAAGTTTCGGCAAACCTGTTATGTATTATGAAAAATACTCAAAACCAAGCTTTGCATATAAAAAATTAGCAGATGAATTTTTGAAAAAACAGTAAGAGGTGAAATATGGCTAACAAGCAATCAGGTCTCGGCAAGGGACTTAAGGCGTTAATGCTGGAAAATTCCTCTGACAACATGACGTCAGAAAATAAATTGCCGATTAATGAAATTGTACCAAACAAGGACCAGCCCAGAAAAACCTTTGACCAAGGTGCTTTGCAGGAGCTGGCGGACAGTATTTCGCAGCACGGCGTATTACAGCCGCTGTTGGTAAGACCGCTCCCCGAGGGCGGATATCAGCTTGTTGCAGGCGAACGCCGCTGGAGAGCGTCAAAAATGGCAGGACTCAAAGAAGTTCCCGTTGTTATCAAAGAGCTTTCCGATGTAGAGACAATGGAGATTGCCATTATTGAAAATCTCCAGCGTGAAGACCTTAATCCTATTGAAGAGGCAGAGGGCTTGCAGGCGCTTATCGACCGCTGTGGATTTACTCAGGAGGATGTCGCTGTTTCAGTTGGTAAATCAAGATCAGCTATTGCTAATTCCCTGAGATTGCTGAAGCTTCCCCAGGAAGTGCGTGATATGACTAGAAACGGCGAAATAACCGCCGGCCATGCCAGAGCGCTTCTTGCTTTTGACAACGAGGCAATGATTTACGAAGCCGCACAGAATATAATCAAAAACAATTTGTCCGTTCGTGAGGTTGAACGGCTTGTAAAAATGACTGAAAAGCCCTCAAAAACAAGGACATCTTCCAGAAGGCGCGACTCCTTCTATGACGAGGTGGAGCTTTCCCTCACAGAGGTGCTGGGCAGAAAAGTCAAGGTTTATAACGGCAGAGGTAAGGGTACACTTGAAATAGAGTTTTATTCTGCCGAAGATTTAAAGGAAATTGCAAATAAGTTAGGAGAATAATTATGCTGGATATTAAATTTGTAAGGGAAAATCCCGAAATTGTAAAGGAAAATATTAAAAAGAAGTTTCAGGATAAAAAACTTCCGCTGGTTGACGAAGTAATCGCCCTTGACGAGGAGCGCAGAACAGTTATATCAAGAGCGGATGAGCTCAGAGCAAACAGAAACAGGCTCTCCAAGGAAATCGGAATGCTGATGAGCCAGGGCAAGAAAGAAGAGGGCATGGCAATCCGTGAGCAGGTAAACGCTCAGGCAAAGGAGCTTGAGGAGCTTGCGGCAAAGGAAAAGGAGCTTAACGAAAAAGTTACCGAAATAATGATGACTATTCCCAATATCATTGATGACACCGTGCCGATCGGAAAGGACGACAGTGAGAATGTTGAGGTTCAGAAATACGGCGAGCCGGTAGTTCCCGATTATGAGATACCGTATCACACCGATATTATGGAAAGCTTTGACGGAATTGATTTGGAATCCGCAGGCAGGGTGGCAGGAAACGGTTTCTACTATCTTATGGGCGATATCGCAAGGCTTCACAGCGCAGTAATAAGCTACGCCAGAGACTTTATGATTGACAGAGGCTTTACCTATGTGGTGCCGCCGTTTATGATCAGGTCAAATGTTGTTACCGGCGTTATGAGCTTTGAGGAAATGGACGCCATGATGTACAAGATTGAGGGCGAGGATCTGTACCTTATCGGCACCTCAGAGCACTCAATGATAGGCAAGTTTATTGATACAATCACTCCTGAATCAGAGCTTCCCAAGACTCTTACATCATACTCTCCCTGCTTCAGGAAGGAGAAGGGCGCTCACGGTATCGAGGAGCGAGGAGTATACCGCATCCATCAGTTTGAAAAGCAGGAAATGGTAGTTGTCTGCAAGCCGGAAGAATCAAGAATCTGGTTTGACAAGCTTTGGCAGAACACAGTTGATTTGTTCCGCACACTCGATATTCCTGTAAGAACGCTGGAGTGCTGTTCGGGCGACCTTGCCGACCTTAAGGTAAAATCCGTCGACGTTGAGGCATGGTCTCCAAGACAGAAGAAGTATTTTGAAGTAGGCTCATGCTCAAATCTTACCGACGCTCAGGCAAGACGCTTAAAAATAAGGATTAAGGGGGAAAACGGGAATTACCTTGCGCATACGCTTAACAACACAGTTGTGGCTCCGCCGAGAATGCTTATCGCTTTCCTTGAAAATAATCTTCAGGCAGACGGCAGCGTTCTTATTCCTAAGGCACTGCAAATGTATATGGGCGGCAAGGACAGAATTATTCCCAAAAAATAATGCTGATTGCGTTTATTATAATAGGTATACTGATTTTCGGAGTATTTGCTGTTGCGATATTCGACGGAGTGCTTAATTTCGGCAATATTGCAGGCATGGCACTGGGTGCAGTGTATGCCGGTCTGGGAGTGCTTATCGACAGGATTGACGGATTTGACCGTATTCTCTATGCGCTCCTTGCAGTTTGCGTGCTTCTGCTGATTGTGCTTAAAATGCGTGAAATATATGCCGCCGGCAAAACTACCGCCGGTGACGAAAAAGTCATTATCGTTCTTGGGTGCAGAGTTAAGGGCGACAAGCCCAGCCGAGCGCTTGTTAAGAGGACGGACGCCGCGTATAAATTTCTTTTAAGGAATCCCGACTCCGTAGCTATTTTGAGCGGAGGTCAAGGCAGGGACGAAAATATCTCTGAGGCAGAGTGTATGCAAAACCTCCTGTACGAAAGGGGCATACTTAAGGACAGACTTATTCTTGAGGACCGCTCTACCTCCACCGACGAGAACATAAAATTTTCCGTTGAGATAATGCAAAGTATCGGAGCGGAAAACCGTGTGGCGATTGCTACCTCCGATTATCATCAAAAACGAGCGGCGCTTATTTGCCGCAGATACGGTCTTAAAAGCTCTGTTATATCTTCAAAAACAAAACCGACGCTGCTGCCGACTTTCCTTTTAAGGGAAATTTTCGCCACAGCAAAGGAACATATGATTAAATAAAAAGGACGGCGCAGTGCCGTCCTTTTTTATGCAATTTATTATTAATTTTATCAAAAGTGTTACAGAAAAACACAAAATAATAGCCACAAGTCTATTAACCCACATATACGTATATTTCGTATGTAAAAATCTGACAAATACAATATATTGTATAATTTTTGATTTTGCTATTGACAGGCAACTAAATATTTGGTATCATATGTCTAAACGATTTAAGTGGTTGTAACTTTTTTGTAACAATTGGAGGGGTAAACATGAAAATCATCAAGCGCAACGGCTCAGAAGTCGATTTTGACATAAATAAGATTGTGGTTGCCGTATCAAAGGCAAATGCCGCTTGTAAAAAGGACGAACTTACCGACAGTCAGATACACGAGATTGCCGAGTACGTAGAATTTAAAACATCAAAGGCAAACCGTGCACTTTCCGTTGAGGAGATTCAGGATATTGTTGAAAATCAGATTATGGCTCAGGGTGCGTTTGATGTTGCAAGATTGTATGTAAAATACCGTTACAACCGTTCTCTTATAAGAAAGGCGAACACCACGGACAACCAGATTCTTTCGCTTATCGAGTGCAACAACGAAGAGGTTAAGCAGGAGAATTCCAACAAGAACCCCACTGTAAATTCAGTACAGCGTGATTACATGGCAGGCGAGGTATCAAAGGATATTACCAAGAGGATACTTCTGCCCCAGGATATCGTTGACGCTCACGAGGAAGGAATAATCCATTTTCACGACGCCGATTATTTTGCACAGCATATGCATAACTGTGATTTGGTAAATCTGGAGGATATGCTTCAAAACGGAACGGTTATTTCGGAAACTATGATTGAAAAGCCGCACAGCTTCTCAACAGCCTGCAATATTGCTACTCAGATTATCGCTCAGGTAGCGTCCAGCCAGTACGGCGGCCAGTCAATCTCCCTTGCTCATCTTGCGCCGTTTGTTCAGATAAGCAGGGAAAAGCTTCACAAAGAAGTTATAGAAGAGGCAAAGCAGTTTGGCTTTGAGATGAACGAGGAGCAGGTTTCACAGCTGACGGAAAAGAGACTGCGTGACGAGGTGCGCAAGGGCGTGCAGACAATTCAGTATCAGGTTGTAACACTGCTTACCACCAACGGCCAGGCGCCGTTTGTTACGGTATTTATGTATCTTAACGAGGCAAACAGCGAGCAGGAAAAGAAGGATCTTGCTCTTATTATTGAGGAAACTCTCAAGCAGAGAATCCAGGGCGTTAAAAACGAGGACGGAGTATGGATTACTCCTGCGTTTCCGAAGCTCATTTATGTTCTTGAGGAAGATAATATCAGGGACGATTCACCTTATTTCTACCTGACAGAGCTTGCCGCAAAGTGCACAGCCAAGAGAATGGTTCCCGATTATATCAGCGAAAAGGTTATGAAGGAACTTAAAGGCGACGTTTATACTTGTATGGGCTGCCGCAGCTTCCTGACTCCTGACAGATTTACTGATAACGGCATCGGCAATATTGCCAACGCAAAGAATTATAAAGAGGGCAAGCACAAGTATTACGGCAGATTCAACCAGGGTGTTGTAACTATCAACCTTGTTGACGTTGCATGCTCATCAGGCGGAGATATGACTAAGTTCTGGAAGATATTTGACGAGCGTCTTGAGCTCTGTCACAGAGCATTGCAGTGCCGCCACAACAGACTTATGGGCACGCTGAGCGACGCGGCTCCTATTCTTTGGCAGCACGGAGCGCTGGCAAGACTTAAAAAAGGCGAGAAGATTGATAAGCTGCTCTTTAACGGCTACTCAACAATCTCGCTGGGTTATGCCGGACTTTATGAATGTACAAAATATATGACCGGCAAATCCCATACCGACGAAGCCGGCAAGCCTTTTGCACTTAAGGTTATGCAGCATATGAACGACGCCTGCGCGAAGTGGAAGGAAGAGGAGAATATCGACTACAGTATTTACGGAACTCCCCTTGAATCCACCACATATAAATTCGCAAAATGTCTGCAAAAGCGTTTCGGAATTATTCCCGGCGTAACGGACAGAAATTATATCACAAATTCTTATCACGTTCATGTTTCCGAGAAGATCGACGCTTTCACAAAGCTTAAATTTGAAAGCGAGTTCCAGAAACTCTCACCGGGCGGAGCTATTTCATATGTTGAGGTTCCGAATATGCAGAACAATATTCCGGCAGTTTTGCAGGTAATGCGTTATATTTATGATAACATTATGTATGCAGAGCTTAACACAAAGTCGGACTACTGCCAGTGCTGTGGATATGACGGCGAGATTCAGATAGTGGAAAATGCTGACGGCAAACTTATCTGGAGATGCCCTAAGTGCGGCAACGAGGACCAGTCAAAAATGAATGTTGCCAGAAGAACCTGCGGATACATAGGCACGCAGTTCTGGAACCAGGGCAGAACTCAGGAGATAAAGGAAAGAGTTCTTCACTTATAAAAACTAAACGATAGGCTGTCGCTTGACAGCCTTATTCGTTCTTAAGAGGAATCGGTACTGATATGAATTACGGAGAAATTAAGAAAAACGATATAGCAAACGGCGAGGGCGTAAGGACGTCGCTTTTTGTTTCCGGGTGTCGCCATCACTGCAAAAACTGCTTTAATCAGAGTACCTGGGATTTTTGCTTTGGCAAGCCGTTTACGCAGGAAACGGCAGATGATATCATTGAGTCATGTCGACCGAGCTGGATAAACGGACTTTCGCTTTTAGGCGGCGAGCCCTTTGAACCGGAAAATCAAAAAGAGCTGCTTCAGTTATTAATCAGTTTTAAAGAACAGCTCTCTGACAAAACGGTGTGGTGCTATTCGGGATTTACCTATGAGGAGATTACCGGAGCCGAAGACTCCAGAGCTCATACCGATATCAGCGAAAAGATGCTCAGCCTTATTGATGTGCTGGTTGACGGAAGATTTGTGGAAGAGAAGAAGGATATCTCCCTGGTATTCAGAGGTTCATCAAATCAGCGTATAATTGACGTTAAAAAAACAATGGAAAATAATGAAATAATACTGTACTTAGAATAAGTACGAAAAAAGCACCGCCCAAACCTCGGTTTGGGCGGTGTTCTTTATTGTACTTTATAAGTTATTTAAAATTTAAGTTATCTTAAGCTGCCTTTAAAATCACAAAAGAAGAGCGAAAACATTATTATTTCCACAGTGCCTTGTAGATTTCAAGAACATCTTCTTTGCTGATTTCCTTGATTGTGTTTGACGGTGAGCCTGAAGACATAGCGTCGTCCGCCATTTTGTCCATCTGGCTGAAAAATTCATCCTTGTTGATGCCGTATTTTTCAAGAGACGGAATTTCGCAAATCTCGCAAAGCTCCAGACAGGCTTTGATGAATTTACGTGCGGCGGTTTTGTCATCGTCGTCATTATCAGCCTTGCCGATAGCATGTGCCAGGTCTGCAAAGCGGCTGTAAGCGCCGTCATAAACGTAGCTGAAACATTCGTACATCAGCATAGCGTTGCTGATTCCGTGGGGCACGTGAAACAGCGCGCCGATAGGTCTGCTCATTCCGTGAATGATTGTAACAGACGCATTGTTAAATGCAATGCCGGCTTCCAGTGCCGCCAGGGACATCTGCTCCCTTGCTTTGATATTCTGCCCCTCGTTATAGCATATCGGCAGGTATTTGAAAATACGCTTTACGGCAGAAAGGGCAAACTCGTCAGTAAGCGGCTGAGCCATACGTGAGGTGTACGCTTCAGCGGCGTGACACAGAGCATCAAGACCTGTTGCCGCAGTAACCGACTGGGGTGCAGTAAGAGTAAAGGCTGGATCGTCAATAGCAAGATTAGGCATAAGAACTGCTCCCTTAAGAAGCATTTTTATATCTGCCTGAGTGTTTGTAATAATAGTAAACTGAGTTGCCTCTGAGCCGGTGCCGCTGGTGGTGGGCACTGCAACCATAGGAGGTGTGGGCTTGTCGATAATTTTGCCGTAATAATCGTTAATGCAGCCGCCGTTTGATACCACTGCTCCGATAGCTTTCATGGCGTCAATAGGTGAGCCGCCGCCCAGAGCAATAAGAAAGTCGCAGCCGTTTGAACGGTAGCATTCAATCCCCTTTTCGATGATAATATCCGTCGGCTCGGAATTTACGCCGTCAAATATGCTGTAAATAATGCCGTGGCGGTCAAGTATCTCCGTTATCAGTTTGATGTTGCCCAGCCTTATCATAAATTCATCGGTGACTATCAGCGCCTTTTTGCCCATGGAGCTAAGCAGCTCACCGGCTTTTTCCAGCGCACCCTTGCCGTAAACGACCTTGCCCGGCATAATAAACTGATTTCCCATCTTCTCAACCTCTTTGCTAAATTTCAACTATATTTTAAACAATAAAAATGAAAAGTCAATAGATAAATAAATATATTATTAAAGCCGCCAAAATGAAATTCCGGCGGCTTAGATTTTTTGTTATAAATTATATTGTTTTACAAATTATTTTTACAGAAGACCGTCCCAGGTATCAACTTCCTTAGCCTTCATCTCTTCCTCGTCAAACCAGTGCTGAGTTACTGATTTGCTTTCGGTAAAGAAGCGGTAAGCGTCCTTGCCCAGGCAGTGAAGATCGCCGAAGAAGCTCTGCTTGTGACCGCTGAACGGAATGAATCCGACCGGAACAGGGATACCTACGTTGATGCCTACCTGACCGCCGTCCGTGTAGCGTGCAAACTGACGGGCATAGTAGCCGCTCTGAGTGTAGATTACGGAGCCGTTTGCGTAGGGGCTTGCGTTCATAATAGCGAGTCCCTCGTCAAAGTCCTTGCATCTCTTAATACAGAGTACAGGACCGAATACCTCGTCTCTGCCGATAGTCATATCCTCGGTTACATGGTCAAAGATTGTTGGACCTACGAAATAACCGTTTTCATAGCCTTCCGGCAGTTCGGGATTGCGTCCGTCAAGAACAAGAGTTGCGCCCTCGTCAATACCCTTTTGGATATCGGCAAGTACTTCCTTGTAATGCTTTTCATAAGTGATAGGTCCGAGACGGGTTGATTTGTCCCAAGCAGGACCGCAGTTTACAAGCTTTGCCTGCTCCTTAAGCTCGGCTACGAATTTGTCGGCAATGGATTCCTGAACAACACAGCAGGAGAGCGCCATACATCTCTGACCTGCGCAGCCGTAAGCGGAGTTGATGACACCGGCAACAGTTCTTTCCAGTGCGCAGTCCTCAAGAATGAGCGCATGGTTCTTAGCCTGGCAGAGCGCCTGGCATCTTTTGCCTGCCGCAGCGGCTTTCTGATAAATTTTAAGTCCGACGGGAGTTGAACCCACAAAGGTGATACCCTTAACATCGGGATGCTCAAGGATAGTGTTTATCTCATTTCTTGAGCAGGTCACAATGTTGATAACACCGTCGGGGATACCTGCTTCCTTATAAAGCTCACCGATTCTCATAGCTGTTCTCGGAGTAAGGGATGCCGCCTTGAGAACAAGAGTGTTTCCGCAGGCAACGCACACCGGAGCCATCCAGCCGAAAGGAATCATAGCAGGGAAATTAACCGGCACAATACCGGCAAAAACGCCTATGGGCTCGCGGTATTTAACAGTGTCAAATCCGGTGGAAGCGTCCATAAGACTTTCGCCCATCATTAATGACGGTGCCTGAGTTGCAAGCTCGGTTCCCTCCTGAGCCTTGCCCACGTCGCCCTGTGCCTCGCCCCAGGTCTTGCCGTTTTCCTCACAAACCAGCATTGTCAGCTCATCCATATGCTCAATCAAAAGTTCCCTGACCTTGTAGAGGATCTGAGTCCTTTTTCTTGCCGGGGTAGAGCTCCATCCCGGATACGCAGCCTTTGCCGCGGCGATTGCCTCCAGTACCTCGTCGTTTGTACAGCAGGGAGCCTGACCGGTAATCTCGCCGGTGGACGGATTGTGCAGGTCGTACCAGACGTCGGTTTTTGAGTCCTTAAACTCTCCGTTTACAAAATACTTGAGTTTTTCCATAAATTTTACCCCTTAAAAAATAATTTTACCCATTAACATTTTAGCATTATAAAGCCAACATTTCAATAGATATTTATTCACCTATAGCGACGCCGCTCATAAAATGGCATGAAGCGAAAATTTCTTAAAATCTAAGGTGATATTATGACAATGTCCGATATGAAAGAAAACCAGCGCGCCACCATAACAGATATTTCACGTGATTTTTGCCTGTCAAGAAGGCTTCTTGATCTTGGATTTATGGAGGGGCAGACGGTTTTGTGTACTAATATTGCGGCGGCAGGCTCGCCGCTGGCATATGAGCTCAGAGGCTGTAAAGTTGCGCTGCGCAAAAAGGACGCAGGCAGAATAGGGGTGGCAATGTGACTAATGAAAAAAGAGTTGTACTTATGGGCAACCCCAATGTGGGCAAGAGCACGGTGTTTAATGAGATAACCGGCTCCCACCAGCACACAGGCAACTGGACAGGAAAAACTGTGGACACGGCAAAGGGCAGATTTTACTATAAATTTATGAACTACGAACTGGTGGATCTGCCGGGTACATACAGCCTCCTTTCCTCCAGCGAGGAGGAGCGCCTTGCCCGTGATTACCTGTGCTTTGAAAAATATGACTGCGTTGTGTGTGTTGCCGACGCTACAAATCTGCTGCGTAATCTGAATCTTGTTCTTCAGGTCATTGAAGTTACGGATAAAGTTGTTTTGCTTTTGAATTTGTGCGACGAGGCGAAAAAGAAAAATATAACCGTCAACGCCGATGCGCTTTCTAAAATGCTTGGCATTCCCGTTGTTAAAGCCACCGCCAGAAGCGGAAAAGGCATAAACGAGCTTCTGGAAAAGGTACATCTTATATCAAACGGAGCTCTGACTGTCGAGCCGGCAACGCTTTTTTATCCCAACAGCGTTGAATCCGCCGTTCACCGTGTTAAAAGAGGACTAAAGGGAAATATTGACACGGATAAAAATCTGCGCTTTTTCGCCCTCAGGCTTTTGGAGGGGGACGAAAGTTTCAATAATTCATTTAAGCGGCATTTCGGCGCAGATATTTTTCAAAAGGGATTTATTAGGGGGAATCTTAATCCTGCCAAGCGAGAGCTTGAAAAGCTGGGTTACGGCGGCGAAAAATTTGCCGTGTGCATAACGACCGCAATATTCGAGCGTGCCGAAGATATGGCGCAGCAGACAGTTATGCGCCTGCCGTCAAAAAAAGAGCGAATGGAAAAGCGCCTTGATAAAATACTTATGGGCAGATACACCTCCATACCCGTAATGATTTTGCTTTTTGCGGTGGTGCTGTGGATAACCGTTGCCGGGTCAAATTATCCGTCGGAAATTTTAAGGGGCGTGTTTGATAATTTCGAGGTTTGGCTGGCGGATAAACTTGCAGCCGCCGGAGCGTCCGACACCTTTGTGAGCCTGTTTGTAAACGGAATTCTCAGGGTTTTGCTTTGGGTAATTGCGGTTATGCTGCCGCCAATGGCGATATTTTTCCCGCTTTTTGCCATTCTTGAGGATTTCGGAATACTGCCCAGAATCGCCTTTAATCTTGACGGCGCCTTTGAGCGCTGCGGTGCATGCGGCAAGCAGGCGCTGACTACTTGTATGGGCTATGGCTGTAATGCCGTGGGAGTAACCGGCAGCCGAATAATTGATTCTCCGCGTGAACGCCTTGTGGCGATAATCACCAATTCCCTGTCCCCGTGCAACGGCAGGTTTCCGCTGCTGATTGCAGTTATATCAATGTTCTTCAGCCAAAACAGCGTGGCGGCGGCGCTGATACTGCTGTGCTTTATGGGCGTGTCGATGCTTGCCACATTTGCTTCATCAAAACTGCTTACCTCCACCGTCCTCAAAGGAGTATCAAGTTCTTTTGTGCTGGAGCTTCCTCCTTACCGAAAACCGAAGATTTTGTCCCTTATCGGGGACACCGTCAGGGAAAAAATAATTTTTGTGCTGTTTCGTGCCGCCGCCGTTGCCGCTCCGGCAGGGCTTGTTATCTGGGTGCTGGCTAATGTCCGTGTGGGTTCCGCTACCCTGCTTTGCTATATCGCCGATATTCTTGAGCCGGCGGGCAGGTTTATCGGACTGGACGGAGTGATGCTTCTTGCCTTTATACTGGGATTTCCGGCAAATGAAATTGTTATTCCAATTGCCCTTATGGCGTATCTATCCACCGGCGAAATGAGTGATTACTCCTCCCTTGAAAGCCTGAAAACAATCCTGACCGATAACGGATGGACCTGGGTAACTGCGCTTTGTACCTGTATCTTTTCCATGTTTCATTTTCCGTGTTCCACAACTCTTCTCACAATATGGAAAGAAACTAAGAGCGTAAAATGGACTGCTCTGTCCGTAATTACACCACTGGTGTTTGGCGTAGTTATCTGTGCTGTTATCAGCCATGTTTTTAAATAGCGATATATTTTTCACGCAAAAAGAAAAACCGCGGCTTATAAACAAAGCCGCGGTTTTAAATTTTCTATTATATTGTCAGGAATTTTATTCTTATTTTTCGTCCTCTTCATCTTCATCGGGGAGCTGGTCAACTCCGCCGACCGCTTCCTTAAGACCGAGATCCTTTTTAATCATAGTGGTGGATACTCCGGGAGTACGGTCAAGGAAAACAAGCTCGCAGTAATCCTTGAGGTAATCGAACTTGTCGCTGCCTTTCCAGTCGCCGCCCATAACCACGGTGTCGATATGGTATTCCTTAACGTCGTCCAGCTTCTGCTCCCAGCATTTTTCAGGGATTACAAGGTCAACGTATCTGATTGCCTCAAGCATCTTCTTCCTGGTCTCATAGGTGTGATATGCTTTTTTGCCCTTGCTGGCATTGAACTCGTCAGTGGACAGAGCAACAACCAAATAATCGCCCATTGCCTTCGCTCTTTGCAAAAGACGGATGTGTCCGTAGTGCAAAAGGTCAAATGTTCCATAGGTTAAAATTCTTTTCATTTGTTTTCTCCTTTATATGAAATCAAATCTTTAATTACTTCTCCTGCGATTATGAGTCCCACCGTGGACGGAACGAATGCGATACTGGCAGGGACTCTCTTTTTGCCCTCGGCTGGACAGGTATTCTCCGGAAGTTTTACAGGCTCCTCCCTTGAATACACAACCTTGAGTTTTTTAATTCCTCGCTTTTTAAGCTCACGGCGCATAACTTTCGCCAGCGGACAGACTGAGGTTTTGTAAATATCATCCACCTCGAACCGGGTGGGGTCGAGCTTGTTGCCGGCGCCCATAGAGCTTATTGCCGGCACGCCGCATGCCTGAGCCTGAACTGCAAGCTGTATTTTACCCGACACGGAGTCGATGGCGTCAACCACGTAATCGTAAGCTGTAAAATCAAACATATTCGCAGTCTGTTCGGAAAAAAAGACGTCAAACGTTCTGATTTTTATATCCGGGTTTATGTCGAGCAGGCGATTTTTTGCCGCCTGTGTTTTTTTCATTCCGACGGTGCTGTGCAGAGCGATTATCTGCCTGTTTATGTTGGAGACGTCAACGGTGTCGTTGTCTATCAGATCAAGAGCTCCGACTCCCGACCTTGCCAGCGCCTCGGCTGTGTAGCCGCCGACTCCTCCCAGACCGAATACCGCCACACGGCAGCCCTTGAGCCGCTGCATAGCCGAATCCCCCAGCATCAGCCGCGTCCTTGAAAATTCATCGGACATAGTCCACTTCCTGTTATCTTAAAATTCTCTTGTAATAATAAAAGCATTATATCACATGCATCCGTTTATTACAATAGCCGACGGTATTACTGCTCTTCTCCCGTTTTAAGGTTAAATGTGAAGTTGTCGGTTTTTCCGTTTAGGCGGTAGTCAATGCTTATATTGTCACGGTCTGTAAATTCAGCGTTTATAATATCAGCCTTGGGTGCCGTTACCGTTTCTTTAAATATTTTCTTTTGCTCTTCGGTGTATCGTGAAACGTCGTCGGATACGAAAAGCAGATTGCCGCAAAGGCTGTTCACACGGGCGATTATTTTCCTTTGGCTCAGCGGCATTTTAATATTGTTGTCACGAAGCAGGAATACGTCGGGATCGTTTAGAAACGCTCTGCCGTCAAGATGCCTGCGAAATACCGTGTTCATCAGCGTGTGCTGAACCGATACGTCTTCTCTTGCAAGGGCGCTGTTTTTCCAGTTCAGACCCATGTCGGCTCCGATTCGGCAGAAATCCACCTTGCCGAAAGCAGGCGCCAGCGGAACTCCGCAGCCCAGAATTATTTTGTCGCCGCAGCATTCACGCAGAAAATCCATAGCGTCGCACATTATTTGACCGCGGCTCTTGTTGTGAATGGGAATAATGCAGCAGGCGTATAAAAAATCCAGCTTAACCATATCGTATCCCCATTTGTTCAGCACGGTGTCAAAAACTTTTCTGATATAAGCTCTTACTTCATTGTTGTATATGTCCAGAGCATAAAAACCGCCCCAGTTGTGGGAGGCGAAGTGTGCCTTGCCGTTTTTGTCACGGACAAGCCAGTCCTTGTGCCTCTTGTAGATATGCGATTTCGGTGTTACGGCAAAGGGTGCCAGCCACAGACCTGCTTTCATGCCGTTACGATGGATATTGTCGGCGATTACCTTCATTCCTTTGGGGAATTTTTTTTCGTCAGGCTCAAGCCAGTCGCCTACGGTGCGCTCGTAGCCGTCGTCTATCTGGAAGATGTCAACCTTTGTGTCAAGCTCTGATATGGCGTTGAGGTCACGCTCAACGATTTTCTCCGTCACGCCGGTGTAGTAATTATACCAGGTGGTGTAGCCGCACTGCCTGCTGACTTTGGGCTTTGCTATGCCCATAAGCTCGAAATATTTGTCAAAGGCTAAGTCGTAGCTGCCCTTGATTACGGCAAGGGACAGCGCCTTTTTGTCATCGTTAAATATAACTCCATCAAAATCCTTGGAGATGCGAATAAATCCGCCGTCGCAGTCAAAGGTGATTATCGTGTATCCGCTGCTTTCGTCCGTAGAGCCCAGCAGCAAAAGTTCGTCGCCGTTTCTTATGTATCCGTAGGAATAGCCGTAGAAAACGCCGCTTTTTTCGGGATAGTCATGGAATGTAAGGTCCCCGGCGCCCCATATACCTCTGGGGTTGAAGTTCTTTTTTTCAATGCCGAGAAATCTTGGCTCGAATTCATCCATTTTTTCATTAGGTCTGTATTCCCTGGTAACTGTCCAGCTCTGATAGCCGTTTGTAAAAATTCGGCTGCCGCCGTCAAATGTGTATGGAATTTTTATCTCAAAGTTAATGAATTCCACCCTTTTTTCAGGGCGCAGTATAAGAGTGAATATACCGTTATCGTTTGCAGATTCAACGGTAAAGTCCTCGTTTTTCGGGTTTGATGTGTGCTTTGTCAGACCGTTTAGCCTGTACGTAAAATTAAATCCGTATTTCATATTTTTACCCCTTAGCTTTTATAACATGATAGTAACACAATAGTAACACAGGTTATGACTTAATGCAACCTTGACACTTAATATTTGATATGATAAATTTATCAAAGGAGGATTAATATTATGCTTAAATTAATACCGCAGCCGATGAAAATCGAATACATAAGCCAAGAGAAATTCCCCCTTGAGCATATCAGCCTGGGTGAAAATCTCATCAGCCGTGTTGCGCAGGACGAGTTTTTAAAATTCTGCGGCATGCCGGGCGGCGATGCTAATATAATTTTTGAAACTGACAGTACGCTTCAGGAAGAAGCCTATGTCCTTGAAACCGGGCAGACGGTTAAGATAAAAGCCGCTTCAGCATCAGGACAGCTTTATGCCCTTGAAACCCTAAAGCAGATGATTTTTCAGAGCTCAGGGAGTCTTGAGCATGTCAGGATAGAGGATTCCCCAAAGTATAAACTCAGAGGATTTATGCTCGATTGCGGCAGATACATTTTTCCTGTCAGCGACATAAAGAAAATTATTCGCCGTATGGCGCTTCATAAGCTCAATCTTCTGCACCTGCATCTTACTGAGGACCAGGGTTGGCGTGTGGAAATAGACAAATATCCGCTTCTGACACAGATAGGCTCAATAAGGAAAAAGACTAATTTTGACCATAAAGTTCACGGCGGATATTATACCAAAGAACATATAAAAGAAATTGTAGAATATGCCCATGCGTTTGGAATAAAGGTTATGCCGGAATTTGACATACCCGGCCATTCCCGTGCCGCTATAGCGGCTTATAATGAGCTGACCTGTTTCCCGAGAAAACTGCCTGTGGCAGACCACTGGGGAGTGAAGCACGACGTGCTTTGCGTGGGCAAGGAAAGCACCATGAAGTTTGTGTATGACGTGCTTGACGAATTTTTTGAGATGTTCCCCGATGAGTATATTCATATCGGCGGCGACGAAGTGCCAAAGCACAGGTGGGACCTCTGCCCCAACTGCCGAAAAAAAAGAGACGAGCTGGGGCTCAAGGACAGCGACGCTCTGCAATTTTGGTTCATGAATCAGGTAAAGGACTACTGTAAGGCTCACGGCAAGCAGGCGTTTATGTGGAGCTGGGAGCTTGAGGACGCTTCAGACATTGATACTGATTTGGGCTTCACAAAGTGCGGCGAAATGGATACGGGCGACAGACCGTTTATCGATACTGCCACAAACGCTTATTATATTGACCTGCCTTACGGCTATGTCAGCCTTAAGGATTCAGCGGAGCATAAGGTCCTCAGCGGAAACTGCCTGGGAGTCGAGGGCACTCTGTGGACGGAGTATGTGCCCGATATGAAAAAGGCGGATCTGATGAGCTTCCCACGTACCGGCTGTATCAGCGAAACAGGCTGGCACGGCGAATGCGGCTGGAAAAACTTTTCACAAAAGCTTGAATTTTATTACAGTTTTCTTGATAAGAACAATATCGGATATGCAAAGCCGGCAAAGGCTAATCCAAAATTCCCTATGGATAAGCTCAGTATACTCTGGTTTGAGAGAAGACAGCTTGCCTGGGAGGGGCTGACAAATATCATTGAGGACAAAAAAATAGAGCGACTTGCAAAGAGCAACAAAAAAGGCTGTGATTAATCACAGCCTTTTTATTATTTGTTCTTATTTAGATTTCTTTTTGATTACAACTATTGCCGCCGCGGCGAAAGCAAGTGCCGACGCAGCGCAAACAGCGGCTGTATCTGCTCCTGTTGCGGGGGATTTGTCAGATTTGTTTGTGCCTGATGAAGAAGCCGCCGCTGTTGTCGTGGTATCAGAAACGGTTGTGGTTTCGGTAACGGTCGTTTCTTCCTGCGTGTTGTTGTCGTTATCTGCGCTAAGAGATATCAGCACATCTCTGTATGATACCAGCGCTATCATTGCTTCCTTGGTGGTGTATGCGTCGTCATCGCCGTCATAGGTGAAGATTCCTGTTTTTGAACCTTCAAAGGCGCAAAGCTCGTTGTAAATATCGTCGGGATTGCAGCAGTAATCACCGTCGGTATCCGAACTGCTGAGTATGTAGTCGCTGTGTGCCATAAGCGCAAGCGCTGTTGAATTTGCACTTGCCTGAGTGCCGTACTGAGGGTCAAAGCAGTATCCGCCGTCAGTCTTGTATGTGTCTATTACGCTGAGCGCGTCATCAGCTACAGCGTCGTATTTGTCAGTAAACATACGGGCAGCAGACAGCGCGGATAAAAAGTATGCGGTGTTGTCGCAGGAGTAGCCGTAGTAATCCACACCCTTGCCCATGGTGTAGTAATTATCTATATATGTATCGCAGACCTTTTCAAGAAAAGCCATGGCGTCTTCTGACTCGCAGATGGCAAGCGCCTTGGTAACCGCTCTGTAGTAGTTAGGATTTGTAAGCGGTACGGTGGGGTCCATTGACAAAAGCGTTTCCTCTATGTTGTAGCCGTAAAAATCCCTGGGATTTGCGCCTAAGTCGTTAAGAATAAGAATTACTGCGCCGTAGGTTGCAATGCTCTCGACGTAGGACGGTACGATTTTACCGTTGTTCTTTTCAAGATTTTCTTTAACATCATTTAAAAATCCGTCGGCGTATTTGTCAACATTCGCACCTGAGCCGGTTAGCATGTAAAAAGTAGAAGCGTCATCAACTTTGTAGGCGGCAACGTCCTGAGTTATAAACTCTACAGCCCCGTTTATCTGAGCCTTGACCTTTTCTGCGTCGGGAGCTTCAGCACCAAAAGCAGTGATGCTCGTGGTGAGAATGATACATATCACTGTAAGTACCGATAATAATTTTTTCATTTGTTTTTTCTCCTGTTAAAACGGCATTACGCCGTGTTTTTTATTTTCTAGCAAACGTAGCTGAAAGTGATGGCGTCGCCGTTTTTCAGCTTGTATTTCGCACAGCTTTTTGACGGCGAAACATTGTTGACTTTATATATCCAGCCGCTTTGGCTGCCGCAGTCCTTTTCGTCAATGTTGTTGATTCCTGCCACATACGTTCCGTAGCTGCTGCTGACAGCATTCAGCCGCACACCGTTTTTATCGCACGCTTCTTTTACTGCGTCATATGCCGTTGCGCCGTTTTTTAATGTTACGCTGTGGCTTCTTATAATGTATCCGTCGTCGGGCACAAAATCCTCGTGACCTGCTTTAAGGTCGTCCATGTTGCTGAGTATGACTTTGCATTCCACCGTAACAGTGCAGGTAATGTAAGAAGATGAGCTGGTCGTCGTCTTGGGTTTTGTCGTGCTTTTTGCGGTGCTGCTTTTAGCTGTGGTATTATTATTTTTTTCACTGCTTTTTTTGGTGGTGCCTGCGTCTGCTGAGGAGCTTTGCTTTTTAGCCGTGGTGGATGACGTCGTAGATTTTTCCTTATCGTTTTGAGCGACGATAGTATTTCCGCCGCCTTTGTCGCTGTCTGAGTTTTCCTCCTGTTTTGCAGAATCCTGACCGTTTTGGGCAGATTGTTCAGGATCGCGCTGTGCCAAAACAGCCGAAGTACTGTTTTCGGTATTGCTGACGCTGTCAGCCGAACATCCGAACAGTGTGAACGCAAATATGGCGCACAATAATAGAGTAATAATTTTTTTCATAAAAAAATCCCCTGCCAAGGGCAGGGGTTCAGCGGCGCCAAGACACGGCACCGTTTAGGATTCATTAATCCATCGCTTTCCCACTTGCCCAAAAGCTGAATTTGATAGGTGAAACATCTGTCACCTTTGACGGCAGGTCTCCCGGCTTGAGATTAGTATATCCTTTACGATATACATACACCCGCGCCTTCTCAGTTTCCCAATGGCAATGCGGATGTACGGGTATTCCCTCATCTGATACGGTAATGGCGGTTGTCCGGGATTCTCACCCGGTTCCCTTTTAATCACGTGGCTTGCCACGCAAACCGTCTGTTGTATTTTACATTAGATAAAATAAGAAGTCAATCAGTTTTTGTAGATTTCTTCCTTAAGAATTCCTATATATGGCAAATTTCTGTAATACTGGTCATAGTCAAGACCGTAGCCCACAACAAATGCGTTTGGCACGTCTATGCCGATATAGTCGGCGTAGATGTCCACCTCTCTCCTGGATGGTTTGTCCAGCAGTGTAACAACGGCGATGGACTCGGGATTTCTCTTTGAGAGCATGTCATGGATATGCTTGAGAGTTTTGCCGGTGTCCAAAATATCCTCAACCAGCAGTACGTCAAAACCTGTCAAATCATCGCTTATATCTTTTATTATCTCGATTTTTCCGCTGGATACCGTGCTGCTTCCGTAGCTTGATGCCTGAACGAAATCAATATGGCACGGCAGGTCAATGTGCCTTGAAAGGTCTGTAAGAAAATAAATTGAGCCTTTCAAAACGCCTACGATGAGCAGCTTTTTTCCGGCATAGTCACGGGTGATTTTTTCGCCCAGCTTTTTTGTAACCTCTGCCAGCTCTTCCTCGGTGACAAGTATTTTTTCAATATCGTTGTGCATATCTTCTCCTCCGTGATGCCTTGGGGCATAAATCCTGTGCATTAGATTATAACACACAGAATATTCTATGTAAACAAAACAACTGATAAAATTCAAATATTTACGACAAAAACTTTCCGTAAAATTATATAAAAAAGCCCCTAAAAAGGGGCTTTAAAGTTATTTTACAAATTCCTCGGCAACAGCCGCAATATTGTCAGCACAAAGACCGAACTGTTTAAGAAGGTCAACGGCAGGTCCGCTGTGACCGAACTCGTCGTTTACGCCGATACGCTTAACGGGAGTCGGGCATTTTTCGCTCAGAGCGGAGCATACCGCTTCGCCGAGACCGCCTATGATATTGTGTTCCTCAACAGTGATTACTTTTCCTGTCTTTTTGGCTGAGGCGATAACCAGCTCTTCGTCAAGGGGTTTAATGGTTGCCATGTTGATGATTTCGGCGCTGATTCCTTTTTGTGCCAGCATCTCTCCTGCCTTGATGGCTTCGGCTACCATAAGACCATTTGCGATAATCGTTACGTCGCTGCCCTCGCTTACAAGCTCGCCCTTACCTATTTCAAATTTATAATCGTCGTCATGAAATACGTCTACTGCAAGTCTGCCGAATCTGAGATAAACGGGACCCTCGTATTTGTAAGCCGCTTTTACAGCCTGCTTTGCCTCAACATCGTCAGCGGGGCAGATAACTACCATTCCCGGGATTGAGCGCATAAGCGCAAAATCCTCGCAGCACTGGTGTGATGCGCCGTCTTCACCGACGGAGATTCCGGCGTGTGTAGCGCCGATTTTAACATTAAGGTGAGGGTATCCCACCGTGTTTCTAACCTGTTCAAAGGCTCTGCCGGCTGCAAACATTGCAAAGCTTGAGGCAAACGGAACAAGTCCCATGGTGCTGAGTCCGGCGGCAACGCAAATCATATTTGCCTCGGCAATGCCGCAGTTGATATGGCGTTCGGGAAATGCCTTTTTGAAGATGCCGGTTTTTGTAGCCGCTGACAGGTCGGCGTCAAGTACCACAAGATTGTCGGCGCCCTCCTGAGCAAGCTCTTTAAGAGCATTACCATAGCTTTCACGTGTAGCTATCTTCTTGATATCCGCCATAATCACACCTCCTCAATCTCGGCAAGCTTTGCCTTCAGTTCGTCCATAGCGATTTTATATTCTTCGTCATTTGGAGCCTTGCCGTGCCAGTCAACCTGGTTCTCCATATAGGAAACGCCCTTGCCCTTAACAGTTTTCATTACTATTGCAAAAGGCTTTTTGCTGGCGTGGAAAGCATCAAATGCTTTTTCAAGCTCGTCAAAATCATTGCCGTCTACGGTGATAACGTCAAAGCCGAAAGCCTTGAGTTTTTCGTCCACAGGCTCGGCGCTCATTACGTCCTCGCAGGCGCCGTCTATTTGAAGACCGTTGCAGTCAATGATAACGCAGAAATTGTCAAGCTTATACTGATTGGCAAACATCATTGCCTCCCATACCTGACCTTCTTCAATTTCACCGTCGCCCAGCAGGGTGTATACTCGTATTTTGTCGTTGCCTATGTACTTGGCGCCCTTTGCCATTCCGGCGGCGGCGCTGATACCCTGACCCAGCGAACCGGTTGACATATCAATGCCGGGAACCGTGTTCATATTCGGGTGACCCTGAAGATATGAATCAATGTGGCGCAGGGTAGGCAGATCCTCTACCGGGAAAAATCCCTTGTATGCAAGCGCACTGTAAAGACCCGGTGCGCAGTGACCCTTTGACAGCACAAATCTGTCCCTTTCAGGGGATTTGGGATTCTTCGGGTCGACATTCATTTCCCTGAAATAGAGATAGGCGAACAAATCGGCGGCGGAAAGACTGCCGCCCGGATGACCGGCTTTTGCACCGTGGGTGCTCTCGATTATTCCCATTCTGATTTTAACAGCGTAGGAGGAGAGCATTTTTTTTGTTTCCTTATTCATAGTCACATACTCCTGTGAATTAATTTTAGTCAATTTGAGTGTAGAAGGTGTCAAGAACAGTCTGCATCAGCATATCCTCGTCGGGATAAAATTCCGCGTATACCACGTCGGCATACTGGGTGTTGGTGCTGGGTTTCATCTCGCCTTCAATGGTTATTGTTTCAAAGTCCAGAGTGTTCTTTGAAACCAGCAGAGCCGCAAGATAAGTTGCGTCCGACAGCGAAATATTAGTTGTGCTGTATTCAGATGCTGTGTTATAAAGCTGGCTTACGATGCTGAAATCGTTCATTACCGCCGGTGCAAGCTGAGCGGCAAACGCCTTGATGTACTGCACCTGCCTTGCTGTTCTGTTCAGCGAAGCGTTGATTGTGTCCATATCTCTCGTTCTGACGTAGTTTTCTGCCGGGATATCCTCACCGATATGGATTTTATCGCCCTTTTTGATACCGAATTCGTCAAAATCGAAGAGTGATTCAACAACTACACCGCCCACTGCGTCATTAATCGGGTCAATGCCGTTAAGGTCAAGGGCAAAGTATTTGCTGATCGGAACATCATAAAGAATTCGGCTCAGCGACGTGGTGACGTTGGTCGCCGAGGTGTCCGTTCCGTTGCCGTAAGCGTAGCTCAGACAGAGCTGCATAGTCTCGTTCCTTAAGAAAATGTCGTTTTCGGAATAAAGGTCGACCTCCACCATAGTGTCACGGGGAACGGCAATTGCGGTAACTTCGCCTGTAGAGGTGTCAACAGCCGCAACAATATTGGCGTCAGCCTGTCCTGCCGTGCCCGATGTTGAGCCCTCGTCGTCAATATTTCGCTTATCAACGCCGATAAAGGCAATAGCAACGATATCGTCATTATACACATATTCATGGCCGTTGTATGATATTTTTTCCTCATAGTCTGTCTGGGTGGTGACGTTTGTCAGATTGTTTTTTCCTTGGTTCTGGAGGAAAAGAACAGTTCCCACAACAGCAATTATAAGAATAAGAATGATTGCCAAAAAGGCAATAGCTATTTTTGCCGCAACAGGCAGGCTTTTTTTGTTCTTTTTCTTCTTTTTCCCGGAATGGGAAGAGTGCAACGAGTGGTGCGAATGGTGGGAATGGTGCGAATGAGAGTGCGAGCCGGAGCTGCGATGACGGTGGGAGGAGCTGTGATAATACTGCTTCTCACGCATTTTAAAATCATCGGCAGTTATCGGGCTGCTGCTTCCAGCCGGTTTTGAACTTTCGGCAGGGGACTCTGTGTTCCCGTCTTTCAGAGGATTCGCATTCTCCGCCTCAGGTGCCGCAATGTCAATGGGAAGTTCCTCATTGTCAAAGTTGTCTAAATTTGGATCAATTGGTTTTTTCATCTTTTGTCAATACTCCGCATACTAAATATCTGCTGCTGTCCTGATTTGTAATACAGGTTGATAGAATTACTATTTTGCTGGTTTCGTTTATCTCAGTGTCAAGCTGAGTTCTGACGTTCTTTAGCGTTGAATCAGGATTCATAATTTCCTCCTGAAATTCAGTCAGCACTGCCGTGTCAGCAAAATTAAAGGAATTCATAATATGCCGGTCGTCATATTTGAAAGCGGAAATGATTTGATATGTCAGCTTTCTGCCCGGCAGATAAATATAAAAGTAAGGATTCGAGTCAAAAAATTCCTGGTCCTCAAAGCGGTGCAGAGTGGTAAACATCGAGTCGCCGTAGCCGTTGTGGCCGTAAATTAAGGTTATCGGGTCGTTAAAAGTTTTGCCGTTTACCATCTCGGTATATATTGCGCCGCTGGCTGACCAGCTTTTGTCCTCAGCGCTGTGTTTAAGATAAAATTCGTCGTTTACTGCGTTTTGAACTATCGGGTAGTCAACGTTTGTTCCGTCAACTTTAATCCACGCATATATTTCATCATTTTTTGCCTGGAGAGAGGAAAAATCTATGGGATTGTCAACCAGCCCCTGGGGAGAGGTGGTCTGCTCTTTAGTGGTGGTTTGGGAGGTTTCCGGCGGCTGATTTACCATATTATTGTAAATCTGTGTGCCGAAATAGATACCGCAGAATACCGCCACGAATACTATTATAAATATCAGTATCAGCTTTGCCGGATTTTTCTTCTTTTCCTGATTGTTTTCTTCCTGCTGGTTAAAATTATTGCTTTCGTTCAAAGTATATCACCCTGATAATTTTGCCTTAGACTAAAAAGGACCTGTTCACCAAACGGCAAACAGGTTCTTTTAATTGTTTACTGAATTATTTTGCAGATCTCTTCTTGGTTGCTGCAAGAACTGCGATGCCTGCGCAAGCAACAGCAACACTTCCTGCTACGAGAGTTGTTGAGATACCTGTTGCAGGAGCCTTTGATGAATCATTGGCTTTTGTTGTATCAACCTGAACAGCTGTTGTTCCGTCGCCGAAATCAACGAGTGCGTTAACGGTAACCTCACCGTTGTCCCAATCCTCGTTGGCAGCTGCACTGATGAAGTTGATTGTCAGTGAACCGTCAGCGTTGTTAACAACTGTGTAGTCGGTGCTTTCTGTAAGTCCGAGCTTCTGGAGGTTGTGCTCCCAACCAATGAGAGTTCCTTCGCCGACATATCTGAATGTAACTGACTGAACGCTGGTACCGCTTACGGTATATGTGATGTCTGTTACAGTTACAACACCGTTTACCATAAGAGTGGGAGCGTTGTCAACTGCTGTTGTGGCTGTAGGACTATTAACTGTGTCAGCAGCCATTGCAGGTACAACAGAAAGTGCGAAAACAGAAACCGTCATAATTGCAGCAAGTACAACTGATAATAACTTTTTCATAGATAATACACCCCTAAAAAATTTAGTTAAATATAAAATTACACAATAATTATGGTATGATTATATCACTTAAGGCGGATTTTGTAAAGACTTTTTTAAAATATTTTATATTAAAGAAGGCAGTGTTTGGCTTGTTACACAACCTGTTGTGTTTTAGCTGAAATTTATATCAGCATTTTGAGTAATTAGTGCAGAAAAAATTAGGTGAGCATTGCTTTTCCGGTGCACAGCTCATAATATCTGCCCTTTAAAGCCAGCAGGGCGTCGTGATCGCCTCGCTCGATGATCTCGCCGTGCTCAAGTACCATAATGGCGTTTGAATTTCTTACGGTGGACAGCCTGTGAGCAATAACAAATACAGTTCTGCCAATCATCAGCCGATCCATTCCGTGCTCGATGTGCATTTCTGTTCTTGTGTCGATTGAAGAGGTTGCCTCGTCGAGAATCATAACAGGCGGGTCGGCAACCGCCGCTCTGGCTATGGCGAGAAGCTGCCGCTGTCCCTGGGACAAGTTGCCGCCGTCGCCGGTAATCTTTGTGTTGTAGCCGTCGGGGAGCCTCCTTATAAATGAGTGAGCCGAGGCAAGCTTGGCGGCTTCGATACATTCTTCGTCAGTTGCGTCCAGTCTGCCGTACCTGATATTGTCCATTATTGTGCCGGTAAACATATGCGTATCCTGAAGCACAATAGCAAGACTTTTTCTCAAATCATCTTTTTTGATACGCTTGATGTCGATTCCGTCATACGTTATTGAGCCCTCCTGAATATCGTAAAAACGGTTGATCAGGTTGGTTATTGTGGTTTTGCCTGCGCCCGTCGAGCCTACAAAGGCAATTTTTTGTCCCGGCTTAGCATAAAGGTTTATGTTTTTGAGTACCTGCTTTTCGGGAACATAACTGAAATTGACGTTTTCAAACACTACTTTGCCCTCAACGGGAATCTTCTTGTCATCGTCTATCCAGTACCATTTCTTACCCTCGGCAGTTTTTTTCTCTTTGATAGTGACTGTTCCGTCGTCAACTTCTTTATCCATCGCCATGATTTCAAACACTCTTTCAGCGCCGGCAAGAGCGGAGAAGATATTGTTCATTTGGTTCATGATCTGGTCAATGGGCTGTCTGAACTGTTTTGTATAGCTGAGGAAGGTGAAGAAAGTTCCTATTCCCAGGGAGTTAGTGACAACAAGCATTCCGCCCGCCAGAGTAATGGTGGCGTAAAGGGCGTTGTTGATGCCCGTTGAGCAGGGCCCCATTATTCCTGAGTAGAAATTTGCTTTGGTGGCAACATCTCGGTAGCCTGAGTTGAGCTTGTCAAAGTCACTCATAGCCTGATCTTCGTGGTTGAAGACCTTAACGACCTTCATGCCCTCAATGGTTTCCTCGATATTGCCGTTCATGTTGCCCAGCGCTTCCTGCTGTGAGCGGAAATATTTTCTTGTGTGCTTTGCTATGTTCAGAGAATTGATTATCATAACCACAAGGAAACAAAGCGCCACGAGAAAGAGCTGCCACTTGAGCACAATCATCATGGTAACAATGCTGATAAATGAAAAGATAGACGCCACAAACTGAATTATGGTCTGCTCCAGCATAAGCTGGATGTTATCCACATCGTTGGTAAAGCGGCTCATTATTTCGCCGTGGGTTTTTGAGTCAAAATATCTCAGCGGAAGAGTCTGTAAATGATTAAAAAGCTCTTTTCTTATTAAATTTGTTGTTTTGTACGCCACGGTCACCATTATCCTTGACTGAAGGAAAGTAAAAACAGCGGCGCCGATATAAAAAGCGGAGACGATAACAAGATTTGTTATGAGCTGCTTGACGCCCTCGGTGGCGAAATTGCCGGCTTTTATAGCCGCCTCCACGTCATCAAGTATCGGCTTGAGCCAGTAAGATGCGCCGGTTTGGCATACGGTGCTGAGAACAAGCATTATAAGCACAACGATTAGCAGTAACTTGTTTTTGCCGATATATTCAAGAATTTGCAGCAAAGTTTTTTTTGCGTTTTTAGGCTTTTGCATTGCTGCTGATTTTCCGCGCGGTCCCATCTGTGGCATTATTCAAGCACCCCCTTTTTCTGAGTGTTGCATATCTCCTGATAAATCTCGTTTTCTGCCAGAAGTTCCTGATGAGTGCCGATGCCCTTTATCAAGCCGTCGTCAACAACAAGAATCTTGTCAGCATCCTGAACGGAGGATATTCTCTGGGCGATGATAAATACGGTGGTGTCCTTGAGGTCGCCGTAAAAGCTCTCCCTGATTTTTGCTTCGGTAGCTGTGTCCACGGCGCTGGTAGAGTCGTCGAGAATCAAGATTTTAGGATGCTTGATTATTGCTCTTGCGATACAAAGCCTCTGTTTCTGACCGCCCGAGAGATTGAGTCCCCCCTGAGCAAGGAATGTGTCGTAACCGTCAGGCTGTGAGCGTATGAAATCGTCCGCCTGAGCGCATTTGCAGGCTGCAATTACCTCTTCGTCGGTGGCGTCGCTTTTTCCCCAGCGGATATTTTCCCTAATGGTTCCTGTGAAAAGCACGTTCTTCTGCAAAACCACGCCAACCATATCACGCAGTGCTGTCAGGTCGTACTTTCTTACGTCCACTCCGTCTATCAGTACTTCGCCTTCGGTAACGTCGTAAAGTCTTGGTATAAGATTTACAAGGCTTGATTTACCGCAGCCGGTTCCGCCGACAATGCCGATAATTTCTCCCGGTTGGGCAGTAAATGATATGTTTTCAAGGATATTGTCGCCGGTGCCCTCAGGGGAGTATTTGAAGGATACGTTTTTGAACTCTACCTTGCCCTTTCTTTCATCAGGTGACGGAATGTATGCGTTTTCAGGATTTGTGATATCAATCTTTGTGTCGAGTACTTCCACAACTCGGTCGCCGCATGCCTTTGCCCTTGTAAGCTGCAAGAAGAACATGGATACCATCATTATATTCATCAGCACCTGCATGATGTATGATGCAAGTACAGAAATTTCGCCCACGTCCATAAGTCCGTCTGCGGCGTCCATCGCTCCGTTATAATAGATATAGACTATTACAACATTCATCATCAGCATCAGGATGGGCATGATTGTTACAACCAGTCCTGCCGCCTTGGAGCCCTGCCTTGCCAGGTCGTCGGAAGCGTTGCGGAATTTTTCCTTTTCCCTGTCCTCACGGACAAACGCCTTTACAACACGTATACCGATGAGGTTTTCCTGAACTACTCTGTTTACATTATCTATTTTTTTCTGCATTTTCTGAAACATGGGGAAACCGAATTTCAGTATAAGCAAAACGATAATCAGAATTATCGGCAGCATGATAACAAGTATCAGTGAAAGCCTCCAGTTAATGGAAAAGGCAAAAACTGCGGATACTATCAGAAGAGCAGGGGCACGTACCAGCATGCGAAGACACATCATAACAGTGTTTTGAAGCATTGTTACGTCGTTGGTCATTCTGGTGGTAAGAGATGCGGTGGAGTAGTGGTCGATGTTTCTGAAAGAAAAATCGTTTATCTTGGCAAACAGGTCTTTCCTCAGCCGATAGGAGAATTTTTGGCTGACAACCGAAGAGCTTTTCATAGTGGCGAGTCCGCCGGCAAGTCCCAGCACGGCAAGAAAAAACATGAATATACCTATTTTAATAACGAAGGAGCGTGTGCTTTCGGGAGAAGCCGAAGTACGCACTGTTTCATATACCGTATTTGCAAGGGACGGCAGCGCCAGCTCGCATATCGCCTCAATTATCATACCTGAGGCGCTGATAAGCGCAAGCCCCCACAGACCTTTCATATATTTGGACAGTTTTTTTATCAATTCTGTTCACCTCTGCTGAAATCCCGCGCCTCAAAAAGCCGCGGGAATAGTTACTTAAAATTAAATATTGTCTTGTCTGCTTATTTTAACACACGCCCCCTGAAAGTCAAGATAATGATTGTAAACAATGCGTTAATGTGGTAAAATAATAAGCCAAAGTGAGGAACGCATATGGATTTATATGATTTAGGAACAATAAAAAGAATACTTGCCGCCCACGGCTTCACATTTTCCAAGGCGCTGGGGCAGAATTTTCTGATTAACCCCGATGTCTGCCCGAATATGGCGGAACAGCTCAACGCTGACAGGGACACCGCAGTTATTGAAATCGGCCCCGGTATCGGCGTGCTTACAAAGGAGCTTTGCAAGCGTGCGGGCAAGGTGCTGGCGGTGGAGCTTGACAAAAGGCTTTTGCCGGTGCTGGCGGAAACTCTGGCTGAATTTGATAATCTTGAAATTATAAACGCCGATGTTATGAAGCTTGATTTGAACCGCCTGATTGAGGAAAAATTCAGCGGCTTCAGATCTGTTAAAGTATGCGCCAACCTTCCTTATTATATAACCTCGCCGGTGATTATGAACCTGCTGGAAAGCAGGCTGAATATTGACGAGATAGTGGTTATGGTCCAGAAGGAAGCAGGCGAGAGGCTCTGTGCACAGGTGGGCACACGCAATGCCGGAGCGGTAACGGCGGCGGTTAATTACTATGCCGACAGCGAGATACTTTTTAATGTTGGCAGGGAATGCTTTATGCCCAGCCCCAAGGTGGACAGCGTTGTTATCAGGCTTAAGATAAGAAAAGAAAGTAAATATACCGTCTGTGACGAAAAGCTGTTTTTCACCGTGATAAAATGTGCCTTTTCCCGCAGGAGGAAAACTGCTCTCAACAGTATTTCAGGTACTATGGGAGTTGACAAGAACGTGCTGACCAATATATTTGACGAGCTTGAGATTGACAGGAATATCCGTGCGGAAAATCTCACCATGGACGATTTCGTTAGGATAACAGAAAAGCTCAGCGAGGTTTAATACTCTTTTAAATATATGACTTGATACGTAAATTGAAATCGGAGAACCTTATAAAAGGTCCTCCGATTTTTCGTTATATTATATGTTATATTATATGTTATATTATATATTGTATTGTTAAATACACTGCCGTGGCATTTTGATTTGATACGGCTTAGCTTATGACAAGTCAGCGGCGGCTTTTCGAGCGTTGAGTTTTTCGAGAAAAGACGCTGTGGCTTTTTTCGATTCATTCAGTCCGCTTTTTATGAACCCGTGGTCCCCGTGCACCTCAATCATCGTGCAGTTTTCGTACCGTTCACGTGCCTTGCGTGAATAATCAATATCCACCAGCGTGTCCTCAATGCCGTGAATTATCAAGACAGGCTTTTGAAATGTGCAAATTTCATCATACGGGTCAAGCGACGCTGCGTCATCGGCATACTTTCGGCTGAGTTTTACATTAATTGCATAGAATGTGTCAGGTATGTTTTCAGGGTCAAAGCGTGCCGTTATCATATGTCCTCTTCTGGCGTCGTCGGGAATACAAAGTGCCGGATAATACAGGAAAAGCGCCTCAATATCCGCTTCTCTCTGTGCCGCTGTCAGAGCGCTGACAAGTCCTCCCTGACTGCACCCTGCCAGAGAAATGTGATTTTCGTCAGTGAGCGGAAGAGTTTTTACGTAATCGATAAGATCCATTAAGTTCTCTGCCTCGGTAAGCACGCTCATACCGGTGCTCTTTCCTGAGCTGATGCCGCTTCCTGACATGCAGAAATCATAAAGTACCGCTATGTATCCTTGGTCTGTAAAAGGTTTGGCGTAAGGTGACGTTATGAGCATATTGCTTGCAAAGCCGTGGTTGATTATTACAGTACGCACCGGGTGCGACAGCCGCTGAGGAATCAGTATTACGCCTCTTAGTCTGTTGGAGCGGCTTGGAATTGAAAATGGTTTAATTTTCATGGTTTGCATCACTTCTTTTCCATCTCCGATAAAGGAGAGATTTTAAACAGTCCTGCTCCGTGGGGGGCGACTACGGCGTTAAAGCTGTTTTTGAAGCACCCTGCCTCTTTGCTGTTCCAGATATCGTATATGCTGTACTGCTCGTCGGGCATTAGTATATCGCAAAGGTCAAGGCGTATGGTCTTTTCGCTGTCTGAGGTGTTAAACAGGGCGGCATATTTGCATTTCTTTCCGTTTGATACCCAGATTATTTTGCCTTTGCCGTTCTTTTCTTCCCTAAGGTACTGGCGAGCGCCTCGGGATTCACGGTGCATTTTGAGGTATTCGCTGTTTGTCATCAGAGAAAGTGTCCAGTCATCGTTTTCAGGCATGTTGCCGCCCATAATAAGCGGACTGCCGAAAATTCCCCAAAGGCTCATCATTGTAAGCTGTTCCGGTATCGTAAACTGAGTCATGCGGTTTTGCGGTCCGTGGCACACTCCGTTTTTTGACAGCCTGCCCAGCGGCAGCATGTCGCAGTCGGGATAACTGCCGGGGCGCACATATTCCTGCCAGTTTTTGCAGCGGGTGAACATATCGTGAAGCTTGTCCCAGCGGTCCCAAAAATCACCTGTAATGCGCCACATATTTGCGTTTTGGCTCAGATGGCGGGCGTTTTCAACTCCTGCCGGACCGGGGGAAAGGGACAGAACCATATCTCTGCCGCAGTTGTTGATTGCACGGCGTATCATCTCGATTTCATAATCGGCGGAATAAGGCTTGTCCCACTGACGAAACTCGGTGACGCATATGTCGTCGCATTTGATAAAGTCCACGCCCCAGGAGGCGTAAAGCTCAAAAATTGAATTGTAATAATCCTGTGCGGCGGCGCAGTTTTTCATTCCGTACATATCCGTGTTCCAGGAGCATACGGAGAAATGGTGTGCCGCTTGGCGTGCGGTGAAGGGGCTGTTTTTTATCGGCGTGTCGGCATGGACTACCTGGCGTGGGATGCCCCTCATAATATGTATGCCGAATTTTAATCCCAGAGAGTGGCAGTAATCGGCAATGGGCTTGAATCCCTTGCCGCCGGCAGAGCTGGGGAAGCGGTTTTCAGCCGGTATAAGCCTGCCGTATTCATCCATACACAGGGGATAAAAATTGTTGTAGTCGTTGTTTTTTGCCATCGGCTCATACCACTGAATGTCACAAACGATGTATTCCCAGCCGCTGTCCTTAAGATATTTTGCCATGTAATCGGCGTTCTCTTTTAATTGTTTTTCCGTTACTCCGGCTCCGAAGCAGTCCCAGCTGTTCCAGCCCAGAGGCGGTGATTTTAAAACTGACTTTTTCATAATCATTTACCGTTCTTTTGTATTTGAGCTTATTGTACAATTTTGAAATGTACGTGTCAACAGATTTGAACGATTGTAAGTAATATGTAAAATAAAAAACTGCCTGCGCCAAAGCAGACAGTCTTGATTTATAATGGTTATTTATTCTTTGTTTTGCTCAGCCTGCTGTTCGGCAAGCTTTTTCTCCAGCTTGCGCTGAGCTCTCTTCTTCTTTGCCTTGTAGCTGAGGAGCTTGTCCAAATGCTCATCAGGCGTCAAGCAGGTTCCCAGAGTAACGGTCTTGCGGGCATATATGCCGTGGAAATCAGAGCCGCCGGTCATCAAAAGTTTGTGCTCCTTGCAGATTCCTGCGAGTCTTTCAATATCCTCGTCCCCTGCCGACGGATGCCAAACCTCGATGCCGTCAATTCCGGCTTCGATATACTTGTCTATCTCGTCAAAATTATCGTACATAACAGGGTGAGCCAGCACGGCTATGCCGCCGGCGTTATGTATCTCTTCTATTACGTCGTTATATTCCGGATATTTTACAGGAGCCAGGAGATTTGTCTGACTCTCACGGGAGAACAGCGCATCATAAAGATCACCGAAAATTTTGTCAGTATATCCTGCGTCCATCAGCGCATGCATAATATGCTGCTTGAACAGATTTGTGGAGCCTGACGCGTGACTGATAATGAAATCATTTGATACCGGAAAACGAGCCGCAACTTTGAGCATCATTATCTGACCGGCTCTTTTTCTTGCCACTGAGGTTCGCTTGCAAAGTCCCTCCAGCCTGTCCGGTGTTTCAGCAAGATAGCAAAGGAGGTGAACCTTTTTGCCTGCCTGGCTGTCGATAGCTGACAGCTCCACTCCCGGAATAACGTTTACTCCGTATCTCTTGCCTATTACCTTGCCACGCACGGTGCCGGCAAGGCAGTCATGGTCGGTTATGGCAATGGTATCTATTCCGCTTTTCTGAGCAATTACAATCAAATCTTCAATTCCGACTGAACCGTCGCTTAATTTAGTATGACAATGCAGGTCCGCTGCCATAACGCAACTCCTTTCAATAACAGTAAAATCTAAGTATATTTTAAGACAAAAAACAGTGAGCTGTTGCTCACTGTTTTAGCCAACATTTCCCTCGATTACTATAATATCACTAAAAAATAAATTTTTCAAGGACATTTTAAGACATATTTCCATAAAATAGTTTAAATCTGTACTTTTTACTGAATCATGGCGGATAGTTTCCTGCTTAGCAGACTTATAGGCAGCCCGACTACATTAAAATAATCACCGTCGATTTTTTCCACAAACAGCGAGCCCCTGCCCTGAATTGCGTATGCGCCTGCTTTGTCCAGTGATTCACCCAGCGCGATATATTCGTTTATTTCCCTGTCGCTAAGCTCAAAGAAAGTGACCTTTGTTTCAGCGCAGAATGTTGTCTGCGAGTCCGGGGTTATTATTGTCACGCCTGTGAACACACTGTGAGTTTTGCCGCTGAGGAGTTTGAGCATTTCAAATGCTTCATTTTCGTCAGCGGGTTTGCCCAGTATTTTTCCGCCGACAGCCACTACGGTGTCCGCTCCGATAATTGTGTCCGTGCCGTTTTTCAGCGGCTGAGCCTTGATGGCGGAAAGATATTTTACCGCCTCATCGGGAATGATGCCGTCCGGCAGTGTTTCGTCAACATTTGCGCTTTTAATGATGAAATCTTTTGTTATAACGGAGAGAAGCTCTTTTCTCCTGGGGGATTTTGATGCGAGTATAAGCATGGTATACCTCTTTTCTTATTTTGCCGCTCTGTAGCTGAGTCCTCTTGTGAATTTAAAATCAGGGGAGCTTTGGTTTTCAAAAATATTTATTACGTGCTCCACCTCTTTCTGGCTCTCGGTGGTGAACATGAAATGGGCAAAATCCGTTTTGACATCGCTCATTTTGTCTGACAGACAAAGGGGCACGCTGTTGAGAATTTCAACGCAGGGAAAGTCCGAGCAGATAACAGGAAATTCCAAGCCCTTTCTGTCCGTAAGCACGCAGTTTCTTTTGTTTTTGCAGTGACCCACGCTCTCCTTTACAGGGCAGTTTCTTGTCAGCATCAGCGGCAGCCTGCCGTAAACGATAACGCCCGTGTTATCGGCATTGATTCGGTTTGACTGATTAAGCGTAAGCTCAAAGGACAGTATGGGATTGTCGATAAGTCCTGCGCTTTCGCTGTTGAAAATATTGAGCCCGAAATCACCGAATACCTCAAATCCCAGCTCCTTTGCCAGCAGGTATGAGCCGTAGTTGCCGCAAAGTGCTTTCGATATTCCTGCTTTTTTTAGTTTGTCAAGCCTTTTTCTTATATCATTTTCCGTGCCAAACAAGCCTCTCGGCAGTACCACTCCCGCTCTGTTGTCAATGAAATCTTCAAGGGTGCTGTCAATGGGGATAAAGACGTGGGCAAACGGATGCTTGTCGGGTATCTGATTTGCATCCCTGAAAGACGCTGTGTAATACGGTTTGCAGTTTTTTTCTTTATATGATTTTGCCTCAAAGGGTTTAGCGTTTATGGTTATAGGTGACGTTTTCTGAAGTTCCTCAACAGCTTTTCGCCTCAAATCGTTTATTTTTGAAGCCGGAAGAATCAGTCCGTCGTCGAGTTCTATGTCTATTTCCCCTGCATAAAACGGCGTTCCGCCCAGCTTTGACAGCCGAGCTCTTACGCTTTCTGCGGTCATAGGCTTGTTGACGGCGGTTTCGGGAATATCCGTTGCAACCTCTGCCGTTTTTCCTGCCGCCGAAACGGTGAGAGAACACTGCTCTCCTTTTTTGCAGCGGAATTTCATATCCGCCGCAATTACAGGAACCTCACGCTCGTAATTCTTGGCGATTTTTTTCAGTACATTTTCGGCAGATATCACGTCTTCTTTTTGACGTGTGCCGAACATCTCCCTGCCTCTTTTCCCCGTCAGGTATCCGTCGGTAAATCCGCTTCGCGAAAATACCGAGCGAAGCAGGTATTCGTCATCATCGCTGTAGGCGGATTCAATCGCTTTTTTCACAGCGGCAACGGCGGCGCTGACGTATTCGGGTCTTTTCATCCTGCCCTCAATTTTAAGTGAAGTTACACCGTCAAGCTTGTTAAGATGGCGGATAAGGCTCAGATCCTTAAGGGACAGCGCACATTCGTTTCTGTCACCCTTGGCAGTAAACGGCAGGCGGCAGGGCTGAGCGCACAGACCTCTGTTGCCGCTGCGTGAGCCGAGGATGCTGGACAGATAGCACTGCCCCGATACCGACATGCACAAAGCGCCGTGAACAAAAAGCTCCAGCTCCATATCCGTGCTGTTTTTCATTTCGATTATTTCGTCAAGAGTCATTTCCCTGGGCAGGACGATTCTGTCAAAGCCGAGGCTTTTGGCAAATCTTGCTCCGGCAGGAGTCATTATGCTCATCTGGGTGGAGGCATGAAGCCTTGCTTCGGGGAAATGCTCGCGTATCATTTTGGCAAGCCCTGTATCCTGAATTATAAAAGCGTCTACTCCGGCAAGAAGTGCGTCCCTGACAGCGTTGTAAGCGTCCTGCATCTCCCTGTCGGAAATAAGAATATTTATGGCGAGGTAGACCTTCACCATCCTGTTGTGGCAGTATTCCACCGCCTTTTTCAGTTCTTCATTATCAAAATTGCCGGCATTGCGTCGGGCGTTAAACAGCTTACCGCCCAGGTAAACCGCGTTAGCACCGCTTCGCACACCGGCAATCAGTGACTCCATGCTTCCGGCAGGAGCCAAAATCTCAAATTTCATATTACTTATTTGTTAAGCCTTTCCCTTAAATCGGATATCTCACGGTTGAGCCTTTCAACCTCACGCCTTGCAACCTCAACTTCCATTTTTGCCCTTGCGCTTTCCTCAAGATAATCCTTTATCTGTACTCTGAGATTATCTGCGGAGGCTGAAGCTTTTTTGCAGGCGTCGGCTTCGTCCAGCGCAACCAAAACAGCCGCCTGAGTTATTGAGAGCGACGGATTAGAGTTGCAGATAGAACGGATCTCGTTGCTTATTTCTTCCGCCAGCGCTTCAACGTACTGGGGATCGTCCTCTGTAACGATGGTGTATGACGCACCGCCTATTTTTACATGAACTTTGTTTTTATTCATAGCTTATTACACCTTTACGTAGTATATAATCATAAAATCGACATATTTTTACTTATTTAGTATAACAACAAAATATTAAGTTGTCAATGTGAATAAATGCTCCTATTGTAAATTATTTTCAAAAATTAAGTGTAAAATTCATGAACAAAAAAGATGTAAAAAAACAGCAAAAAAATGAAAAGCAAAAACCCTCAGGCAATGCTTGATTTTAGAGCAGGTTGCCTAAGGGTATTTATCAGTTGTTGTGATTTATGGCGGGAATATCAGTATTTTTTAAGCTGGTCCTCGTCGAAGTCCTCAAGGAATTCGTCGTAGGTGCCCTTGCGGTCAAGAATTGTATTGCCGGAAATCTCGATTATCCTGTTTGCCACTGTTTGTACAAACTGGTGGTCGTGGGAGGTAAAGAGGATAGTTTCCGGATAACGGATAAGACCGTTGTTAAGAGCGGTGATGGATTCCAAATCGAGATGGTTGGTGGGCTCGTCGAGAATAAGGACGTTAGCGCCGGAAAGCATCATCTTGCACAGCATACAGCGCACACGCTCGCCGCCGGACAGCACGTTTGCCTTTTTCAGCGCCTCGTCGCCGGAGAAGAGCATTCTGCCGAGCCAGCCGCGGATATCCGCCTCAAGGGTGTAGGTGGTGTACTGCCTGAGCCAGTCCACAAGCGTCAGGTCAACGCCGTCAAAATACTTGCTGTTGTCGCTGGGGAAATAGCTCTGGCTGGTGGTAACACCCCATTTGAAAGAGCCCTCGTCAGGCTCAAGCTCGCCCATTATTATTTTAAACAGCGTGGTTTTTGCTACTACGTCGGAGCCTACAAAAGCTACCTTTTCTCTTGGATGGATAACAAATGAGATATCGTCAAGCACCTTTCTGTCACCGATGGTTTTAGTCAGGTGGTCAACTCTCAGCAAATCGTTGCCGCATTCCCTGTCAGGCTTGAAATCAACATACGGAAATCTCCTGCTTGATACAGGCATCTCTATCATCTCCAGAGCGTCAAGCTGCTTTTTACGGCTGGTTGCCTGCTTGGACTTGGCGGCATTGGCGGAGAATCGCTGGATAAATTCCTGAAGCTCTTTGATCTTCTGCTCATTCTTTTTGTTCTGGTCCCTTGCCTGTCTCTGGCGCATCTGGGTGTATTCGTACCAGAAATCGTAGTTTCCGGTGTAAAGCTGAATCTTGCCGAAATCCACGTCGCATATGTGGGTGCATACCTTGTTGAGAAAATGCCTGTCGTGGGATACCACGATAACGGTGTTTTCAAAATCCAGCAGGAAATTCTCCAGCCAGCGGATAGCCGACAGGTCCAGGTGGTTGGTAGGCTCGTCCAGCAGCAGGATGTCCGGATTGCCGAAAAGCGCCTGGGCAAGCAGTACCTTGACTTTCAGGTCGGAGGGAAGCTCCGCCATTTTCATATAATGATACTCGTCGGAAACGCCCAGCTTGTTAAGCATGAAAGCGGCGTCTGATTCAGCGTTCCAGCCGTCCATATCGGCAAATTCCGCCTCAAGCTCGCCTGCCTTGATTCCGTCCTCCTCGGTAAAGTCCTCTTTCATATAAAGAGCGTCCTTTTCCTCCATGACCTCAATGAGCCTTGGATTGCCCATCAGCACGGTGCGGATAACCTCGTATTCATCGTAAGCAAAGTGGTCCTGCTTCAAAACGGAAAGCCTCTCGCCGGGAGTGATAAACACTTCACCCTTCTGGGGATCGAGATCACCGGAGAGCACTTTGAGAAAGGTGGATTTTCCGGCGCCGTTTGCGCCGATTATACCGTAGCAGTTACCGGCGGAAAATGTTACGTTTACCCTTTCAAAAAGGGTTCTGCCCCCGAACTGAACGGTAACGTTGTTTGCCTGAATCATGATTCAGCCTCCTTAGTCACATTAAGACTTCTAAAATAACGGGTATATGATACTACATTAAATATGTAAAAACAAGTCAAAGTTGATTTTATTTAAAAAATATATTATAATGTTATAACTGTTGCGGCAGTAAAACGTTATTTTAAACCTACGGAGGTGCAGCCTGTGGAAATAAAAATTTCACCGTCAATGCTGGCGTCTGACTACGCCAATCTTCAGACGGAGCTTGAAAAATGCGAAAAAGGCGGAGCGGATCTTATTCATCTTGACGTTATGGACGGTCACTTTGTTCCGAATATTTCTATCGGTGCGCCTGTGATTGCCGCTATGAAAAAGGTGTGCACGGTGCCTTTCGACGTTCATCTTATGATATCCGACCCGTATTCATATATTGACGATTTTGTTAAGGCGGGCGCCGATATAATCTCTTTTCATATCGAGTCCGATTCCGATACGGACAAGACTATAGATAAAATACTCAGCGCCGGGTGCAAGGCTGCGCTGGCAGTAAAGCCCGCAACGCCTGTGGAGGAAGTATATCCTTATCTTGACAGGCTCTCAATGGTGCTCGTTATGACAGTGGAGCCGGGCTTCGGCGGTCAGAGCTTTATGCACAGCACCATGCCGAAAATCAGACAGCTTCGCGAAAAATGCCCTGACATTGACATACAGGTGGACGGCGGTATAAATACTGATACGGTAAGCGTTGCCGGAGAGGCAGGCGCCAATGTTTTTGTCGCAGGCTCAGCCGTTTTCAAAAGCGAAGACCCTGCTATGATGATCAAAACGCTAAAAACTAACGCACGCCGGTGATTTTATGAAAAAGAAACGCTTTTACAATAACAAAAAGCGAAACGAAAAGTGGACCGAGCCTCAAAGGGGCAGAAAAATTGACTTTGCCGACAAATATATAAACGCCGGCAGCGGTTCAGATAAATATGATAAAAAGCGCAAAAAAGAGAGAAAGCTGTTTTTCGGTCCGGAAAAACGCCGTACCGCCGCAAAAATTCTGATAACTGCGGTGGGATGCTTTTTGATTATGAGCATAGGCTATACGGTTATGGACCTGTATATGGAGCGAAATTCAATGCCCCTTACCCAGGATACGGGCGACTCAACGGCAGATATCAGCGACGTAAGTCTTCATCTTAAAAGTATGCGAGCAGAATCTCTTGTTATGGACTCGGGCGTTATGCTGGACGCAGTTATTGACGACGTGACTGACAGCGGATATACGTCAGTGACCTTTGATTTAAAAAGGGATGACGGTACTATAGGCTATGACAGCGGACTTGCCACTGTAGACGTGTACGGAGCTGAATCTTCCGCCGCCGCCGATATGAGCGGTTCGGTCAGTACGCTTTTGGCAAATGATATTTTGCCCGTTGGCAGAATATCCTGTTATAAGGACAATATTGCGGCAGCAGGCGACCTGACTGCCGGAATAAAAATGGACGGCGAGCTTTATACCGACAGCGACGGCAATTCATACCTGAATCCTGACAGCGCCACGGTCTATAACTACATCAAGGGTATAATCGAGGAAGCCGCCGGATTTGGCATAACTGTGTTTGTGCTTGATAACTGCGAGCTCCCTGAGGATATAGCTGAGGGTTATAACGACGGCTTTGACGCTCTTGCCAATAAGCTTTATAACGATTTCGGCAGTGAAATTAAGCTACTAAAAAGCGTCAATGTTTCCGTTGACGGCGAGGATGATGAGGCTATTCAGTCCGAATGGCAGGAAAAGACTGCTGATATCAGCGGCAAGGACGTTATATTCAACGTCAGCGCAAAGGACACAAAAGCGGTAAAGGCATTTTTGGACCGGCAGGAAAATATAAATTATATTTTATCCGAATAAACACAAAAGTGTTATGTAAAGGGTGATTTTATGATGAAAAGAATCAGCGCCGTTTTAATTTCGGTGATATGCGCAGTGGTGCTTTTGGCGCCGGTAAGTGCGTTTGCACAGGACGAAGCTCCCGAGCTTGTATCCATAAGCTTCAAAAATGCCGAGATTGACGGGAAATTTGACCCGGATGTTCTTGAATACGGGCTTATTCTTGATGACAACGAGTCGTCCCCCACGCTGGAAAGCTACAGTATTAACGGCAAGGCAGATATTTTTATTACTTATACATATGATGAAACAAATCATCAGACAGGACTGACTGTTACTCTGCAATATGACTGGGGAAGCACCATATATAATTTCTCCTACAAGAATGTCCAGAAATACAGCAAAAACAGCAACAACCTACTGACTGCCATTTACTGCACCTACGGCGAACTTTCACCTGCTCTTAACGACGAGGAAACGGAGTATAAGCTTTATATCCCCTCTGATATTACTGAACTGACGATTACTCCGGTAACAAGTGATATCCAGGCATTCTGCGCTCCGGTGGAGCTGACTCTCAATAACAAGCAGGCGCCTAAAATAACTCTTACCTGCACCGCTTCCGACGGCAGCGAGAGGGAGTATCATTTGAGTATAAAACGAGTTGACAAAACCACCAGCCAGGTTAAGGCAGAAATGGCTCAGCCGGGCTACACCTCATTTGTGGACGGCACAAGATTTTACCAGAAGCCGGAATTTGTAATTGCAGTATGCGCCGCTGCGGCAGGTATTATACTGATTACGGCTTTGTTTGTAATAACAAGGCGCATTGCGGTCAATCCTTATGATATGGAGGAGCAGCCGTTCTTTAGCGAAGAAGATTAAACTGTTTGGGCTGATTCATATCGACCCCTGAATTACGGTAAGCAAAATGATACAAAGGGGAGTGAACTATGAAGCTTGAAGAAATGCAGATAGAGGAGATTGCTCAAGAAATAATCTCTCTTTATCACGAGAAAAAATATTCACAGATAAAAGAAATATTTTCAGAAATGAATCCTACCGACGTAGCCGGGCTTTTCGAGGAGTTTGCTCCTGAAAGACAGGTGCTGTTTTTCAGACTTCTCCCCAAGGAAGAGGCGGCGGAAACGTTTGTTGAGCTTGATAACGATACCCAGGAAGCTATAATCAGAGCGTTTTCCGATACGGAGCTGCGAGAGGTTCTTGACGAGCTTTACCTTGACGATACGGTTGATATTATCGAGGAGATGCCCGCCACAATCGTAAAGAGAATCTTAAAGAATACCGACGCCCATACCAGGGATATGATAAATACGCTTCTGAAATATCCAGAGGACAGCGCCGGTTCAATCATGACGCCGGAGTTTGTTGACCTCAAGCGTAATAATACGGTGGAGGATGCGATAAAGCGCATACGCCGTACCGGTGTGGACAAGGAAACTATTTATACTTGTTACGTTACAGATGAGTCCAGGCATTTGATAGGTGTTATCACCGTCAAGGAACTGCTTTTGCACGACAATGATGACAGGATAGAGGACCTTATGGAAGAAAAGGTCATCTATATAAACACCCATGACGACCAGGAAAAGGCGGCGGACCTGCTTATCAAATACGATTTTCTGGCGCTGCCCGTTGTTGATATGGAAAACAGGCTTGTGGGTATCATCACCGTTGACGACGCCATGGACGTTTTGCAGGACGAGAACACCGAGGATATCCAGAAGATGAACGCTATCGTTCCCAACGAGAAGCCGTATCTTAAAATGAGCGTTTTTGAAACCTGGAAATCAAGGATAATGTGGCTGATGTTCCTTATGGTAAGCGCCACCTTTACCAGCCTGATTTTAAACGCTTTTGAAAACAAACTTTCCGCAATGATTGTTCTCACGTCTTTTATCCCCATGCTTACAGGTACCAGCGGTAATGCCGGCGGTCAGGCAAGCGCCGTAATAATCCGTGCCATATCCCTTAAGGAGATAAATTATAAGGATATCTTCAAGGTAATGTGGAAGGAATTTCGTGTGGGACTTGTGTGCGGTCTTACGCTGGCGGCGGTCAATTTCGTCAAGATATGGCTCATTGACAGGTCGCTTTTTGGCATGGACGGTATCACGATAAAGGTTGACCTTGTAATAAGCCTTACCCTTGTTATAGAAATAATTTTTGCCAAAATGGTAGGCTGTGCTTTCCCGATTATCGCCAAAAAGCTTAAGTTTGACCCGGCGGTAATCTCGTCACCATTTATCACCACAGTTATGGACGCGCTTTCACTGCTTGTTTATTTTTGGCTTGCCACCGCAATACTTCATATATAAAAACATTATAATATGTTGAATATTCTGGCGTGCTTTTGCCGCCAAATGCAAAAAACCGCAGACGAATCGCTGTTCGTATCTGCGGTTTTCATTTTTTAATTTGTATTTACGGGCTCAAAGAATATCGTTATACAGTTGTGAGTGTCGTCGCAGCTGTAGCCTGCCTTGTCGGTGTCAATCTCCGAATAAAACGGGTCGCAGGATTTCATAATTATATAAATGCCGCCCTTGTCAAAAAGCTGGCTAAGGGCATTTTCATACACGTCAGCATCGGAGAATTTAAACTGGACTGCAAAAGTTTTGTCCTCGATGGATTCGGAGATTTTCGACCTTAAATCCAGCGGGTCATATTCTTCAAAGCAAAGCCCCTCCCTTACAAAGTAGTTGTCTTTTGCCGTGCTTTTTATGCATTCATAGAGCGGGTCAGGGGTATGCGTCAGCTCTATTTCAGCGCTGTTCATCAGAAAGTATGTGTAGCTTACGTATTTGTCCCGGTCGGTGTTGTCATATCCGTCGCCCCAGGTGGCGTCGGAAAGGTAAATCTCTCCGTCAATAACTATTGCGTTCCATGCGTGACCGGAATCACCGTCGGGCGTCTTGGCATTTCCGCATACGGTAATAGCGTCTATTCCGGCGGCATTTAGCAGGTACTGGTAAGCCTTTGCATATCCCAGGCACACTGCGCTGTTGTCGATAAAAACGCCCTCTATGGTGGAGATTTTTACATTGTCTTCAATATTTTCAAGCTCATCTCTGGCGTAACTTGTGTTAAGCGTAATATAATCAAATATTTTCAGCGCTTTTTCATATTCGCTTGCGGAAGAATCAATCTTTGACATAATTGTGCTGACCCGTGATTCAATCTGCGTCTGTATCTCGCTGATGCGACTTTTTGAATAAGAATATTCGAAGGTCAGCCGCCCGCTTTGGGAAAATGTGCAGTCGCCCTTTGACCAAAAGATTTCCGGATGCTCGCTGAGAACCAGCCCCACAAGTTCAAATATCCTTTGTGGCTCTATGTCCTGATAAATATTTACCGATGATTTGCAGTTTTTCAGTCCGTCGTATATTATATCAAGCGCTTTTTTCTCGTCTTCTGTCAGAGTTGAGTTTATTTTTTCGGTCAGGCTTGCGGTTTCAGAGGTGTTACGCTGAGCACTTTTGTAAACTGTGCTTGTGGATTCCTCCTGATAGGAGGCAAAGTTTTTTATTCGCTCAACCAGCATGCCGCCTCCTGTAAGCTGGGTTACGGATGTAATAACTACCGCCAAAACAGCGGCAAGAGCAATAACGAATTTTAGAAATTTTTTCAAATCTTCACCTCGGTCATATACGACAAATGATAAATATAGTATATCATTTTTTTGCGCCAATAACAAAAAACATAATATAAATTATAAATTATTTGTGTTGTTTATTTATAGATAATTTGTATGTGATATGATACAATATATTGAATTTATATTTTGTAAAAATATGAAAGGAAGTGCGATTTTGATTAAGCTAATCGCTACCGATCTTGACGGTACTCTGATGTCGCCCGATCATCTGACGGTAACTCCCAGAACGGTCAGCGCTCTGAAAGCAGCTCACGACAAAGGTGTTCGCATAGCCATCGCTACAGGCAGACCCATGGCGCTGGTGGATAATGTTATAAACCAGGTGCCCTTTGTCGACTATATAATTTATTCCAACGGGGCATGCGTCTATGACCGAAACAGCAACGAAATTATATATTCAAAGCTTATTGATAATAAAACGTCAGTAAGGATTATAAATTTTCTGCTTCAAAGCAAAGTGTTTTTTGAGATATATGTAAACGGCAGATCATATTACCAGCTTGGCACGGAGGATCTGTTTGGAGATACGGAATTCCCCAAGGAATTTATCAGCGAGGTGATAAAGACCATGACGGGATGTGTAAGCCTTGAGGAATTTCTAAACGGAAGAGGCGTAGAGAAAATAACGCTCTATTCAGTTAAACCCAATGACCAGGACATGTTCAGAACTGAGCTTGAGTCAAGCGGTCTTGCAGTTGCGTCAAGCTTCCCCGGTAATGTGGAGGCAACTGCACTTGAAGCCGACAAGGGCGAGGCGCTCAGCGGTATATGCAAAACGCTGGGGATAACCTCAGGGGAGTGTATGAGCTTCGGCGACGCAGGAAACGATATCCCCATGCTTAGGTTTGCCGGATATTCCTTTGCTATGGGTAACGGCACCGAGGAGTGCCGCCGCGCGGCTAAATATACCGCTCTGTCAAATGCTCAGGACGGGCTTGCGACTGCGGTTGAGGAATATGTTTTGCAGGGGAATGTGTAATTTCTATAATTTATAGTATTGCAAGATAAATGACAATTTAGTATTATATAAAGTAATTTATATATAATTATTTACTAAGTAATTATTTTAGTATCCGCAGTAAAATAAAACTGCGAAAATTACAGTACGGAGAGGATAATATGACAGAAAAAACAGACTTGTCACAGTTGCAGCCTGTGCTCGATGAGCTTGCCAAAACAAAGGGTTCGCTCATTACGATTTTGCAAAAAACTCAGGATATATACGGCTATCTGCCAAAGGACGCGATAATCCGTATCAGCGAGGAAACGGGTATCGCCGAAAGCGAAATAATGGGAGTTGCCACCTTTTACACCCAGTTTAGGCTTGCTCCCGTGGGCAAATATCTCATCATGCTTTGCCAGGGAACAGCCTGCCATGTAAATTCCAGTGAGCTCATTCTCCAGACTATCAAGGATGAGCTGGGCATTGACGACGGGGAGACCACTCCTGACGGACTTTTTTCCCTTAAGTGCGTTGCGTGTCTGGGATGTTGTTCGCTGTCACCCGTTATGATGATTAACGAGAATACATACGGCTCGCTGACCCCTGAAAAAACTAAAAAAATACTCAAAGAGCTTAGGGAGGCGGAGTGATGAGCAATATGAAGATTGTTGTAGGTGAGGGCTCCTGCGGAATAGCGGCAGGTGCGGAAAAAGTCAGACAGGCTCTGCTTAAGCAGGAGCTGGGCGGCGCACACGTAACTATTGCCGGCTGTGTCGGCATGTGCTATCTTGAGCCCATTGTTGATATTTATGAAGAGGACGGCACGCTGAAAAGACTTGTGCGTGTTACTGAAAACGACGCCGCCCAAATAGCGCAATACGCTGTTACAGGAGACGAAAGCGCGATAAAAGAACTGCTTGTGTCCGACGAGGATAAGGAATTCCTTGAAAAGCAGACCCGTATCGCTCTGAGAAGATGCGGAATTATCAACCCGGAGGACATTGATGATTTTGTTGCCGCTGACGGCTACACAGCGCTTAAAAAAGTTGTGTGCGAAATGACTCCCCAGGAAGTTATTGAAGTTATCAAGACCTCAGGACTTGCCGGCAGAGGCGGTGCGGGATTCCCCACATGGTTTAAGTGGAATGCGGCGAGAGAGGCACAGGGCGACGAAAAATACCTGATATGCAATGCCGACGAGGGCGACCCCGGCGCATTTATGGACCGTGCGGTAATTGAATCCGACCCCCATAATCTGATTGAGGGCATGCTTATCGGCGCATATGCAATCGGCGCAAAGAACGCTGTTGTTTACGTAAGAGCGGAATATCCCCTGGCAATCAAGAGACTTGAAAAGGCGATTGAACAGGCAACTGCGGCAGGATTTTTGGGTGATAACATTTTCGGCACGGATTTTTCATGCCGTATAACCATTAAGGCAGGCGCCGGAGCATTTGTATGCGGTGAGGAAACTGCGCTGATTGAGTCCTTAGAGGGACACAGGGGTATGCCGAGGCTTAAGCCTCCGTTCCCTGCACAGAGCGGTTACTGGCGCAAGCCGTCAAATATAAATAACGTTGAGACCTTTGCCAACGTCAGCTGGATTATAAATAACGGCGGCGAGGCGTTTGCCGCAATGGGCACCGAGGGTTCAAAGGGCACTAAGGTGTTTGCCGTTACCGGAAAGGTAAAGCGCAGCGGACTTGTTGAGATACCTATGGGCAAAACTCTCCGTGATGTTATTTTCGATATCGGCGGCGGAATGAAAGGCGACAGAAAATTCAAAGCCGTTCAGATGGGCGGACCCTCAGGCGGCTGTATACCTGCAAGTCTTATTGATACGGTTATTGACTATAAGGCGCTGGGCGCTACCGGAGCTATCATGGGCTCAGGCGGAATGGTAGTTATGGACGAGGGCACCTGCATGGTGGGCATGGCAAAATTCTTCCTTGACTTTACGGCAAAGGAGAGCTGCGGCAAATGTATTCACTGCCGTATCGGCACCACCAGAATGCTGGAGATTCTTACAAGAATAACCAACGGCAACGGAAAGCCCGGCGATGTTGAGCTTCTTGAGGAGCTTTGCTACGGTATCAAGGACGGAGCTTTGTGCGGACTGGGGCAGACTGCGCCTAACCCCGTTTTGACCACATTAAAGTATTTTAAGGATGAGTACATAGCTCATATTGAGAATAAGACCTGCCCTGCCGGCGAATGTTCGGCGCTTATCAGCTATTCCATTGACGCAGACGCCTGCCGTGGATGCACCCTCTGCGCAAGGAACTGCCCTGTAAACGCAATCAGCGGCGAGGTCAAGAAACCACATGTGATAGACGCTGAAAAATGTATCAAGTGCGGCAAGTGCCTTGAGTCTTGCAAATTCGGCGCAGTAATAAGAAAGTAAGGAGGAGCAGAAAAATGGAAATGGTAAATCTTACAATAAACGGAAAAGAAATTACTGCTCCTGCTGGCAGTACAATACTGGAAGCGGCAAGGAGCAACGGCATATATATCCCCACCCTGTGCTATGACGAGGCGGTGGAGATTTACGGCGCCTGCGGCCTTTGCGTGGTTGAGGCTCAGGGAGTGCCGAAGCTTCTGCGCTCCTGCTCGTCAAAGGTTTCCGAGGGTATGGTAATCAATACCGAAAGCGAAAGAGTCGTTAAGTCAAGAAAAATCGCCATGGAGCTGCTTATGTCAGCTCACGACGGCGACTGCGTGGCTCCGTGCCAGCTTGCCTGTCCCGCAAACACCGATTGCCAGGGTTATGTGGGACTTATTGCAAACGGAAAATTTGACGACGCTCTTAAACTTATAAAAGAAAAAATTGCCCTGCCGGCGTCAATCGGCAGAGTTTGTCCTCATCCCTGTGAAAAGGCGTGCAGACGCGGCAAGGTTGAGGAGCCGATTAATATCGCTCAGTTAAAGGCATTTGCGGCGGACCTGGATTTGAAAGGTGACGCATATCTTCCTGAGATTGCTGAAGAAACAGACAAGAAGGTTGCGATTGTCGGCGGTGGTCCTGCCGGACTTACAGCAGCGTTTTACCTTAGGAGAATGGGACATCAGGTAACCGTCTTTGATATGATGGAAAAGATGGGCGGCATGCTCAGATACGGTATCCCTCAGTACCGTCTGCCCAAGGAGGTTCTCGACAGCGAGATATCTGTAATAGAAAAAACAGGCGTAAAGCTTGTCAATAACGTAAAATTCGGCAAGGATATTACCCTTGATATGCTCAAATCAGTAAACGACGCAGTTATTCTTGCTCCCGGTGCATGGAAATCAACACCGATGCGTGTTAAGGGCGAGGACATAAAGGGCGTGTACGGCGGAATCGATTTTCTCAGAAGTGTGATTAAAGGCGAGAAAGTTGATATCGGCGAAAGAGTTGCGGTATGCGGCGGCGGTAATACGGCTATGGACGCCTGCCGTACAGCGGTAAGGCTCGGAGCTAAAGAGGTATATGTTATCTACCGCAGAACTCAGCAGGAGATGCCTGCCGAGGAAATCGAAATCAAGGAATCCATGGAAGAGGGAGTTATTTATAAATTCCTCACAAATCCTGTGGAAATCCACGGCGAAAACGGCAGAGTATCAGCAATGACGCTTCAGCTTATGGAGCTGGGCGAGCCGGACGCCTCGGGCAGAAGACGTCCCGTTGCCATTGAGGGCAAAACCGAGTATCTCCCTGTGGACAGCGTTATTATGGCTATCGGTCAGAAATTTGACTCCACCGACTTTTCCTCAATTGAGCTTACGGACAGAGGAACGATACTTGCCGACGAGGATACGTTTAAGACGAATATCGACGGCGTGTTTGCCATTGGCGACGCTACCAACAAGGGCGCATCAATTGCCATTGCCGCCATAGGCGAAGCGGACAAATGCGTTAAAGTTGTGGACGCTTATCTTAAGGGAGAGGAATATGACACCGCTGAGAAGTATATCAGTAAGCGTGACGAGGACAGAATCGACCTGTCCGGCAAAACTCCTCAGCCCAGAACTGTCGCTCAGGTGCTTGACGCTCAGGACAGAAAAAATAATTTTAACGAGGTATCTCTCGGACTTACTCAGGAGGAGGCGCAGAAAGAGGCACAGCGCTGTCTTGAGTGCGGCTGCCGTGAATATTTCAAATGCAAGCTGCTTTCCGTGGCTCAGAGATATGATATCCACCCTGAGCGTTTTGCCGGTGAAATGCCTCAGAAATACACACGTGACGACAATGCTTTTATCGAGCGCAACACCGCCAAGTGTATTCTTTGCGGTCTGTGTGTTCGCTCCTGTAAAGAGGTTGTAAATATCAGCGCTATCGGTCTGCTGGGAAGAGGATTTAAATCAAGTGTGACGCCTGCGTTTGCACTTCCCCTCGACCAGACAAAATGCACCAACTGCGGACTTTGTGTAAAGCTCTGCCCCACCGGTGCCCTTACAGAAAAATCAGCGCTTAAAAAGCAGGTTCCTCTCAGGGAGGAATATTCCGTGGAGAAGCGTGATATAAACGGCAAGGAATGCGAGGCGCTGGTTTCACGCTATAACGGAGAGGTCATCAGAGCCGTTCCGAACAACGACAACGCAAGAAACTGCGGTCTGAGCCGACAGGAATTTTTTGAAAAATTTGCGGATTAGGAGTCTTTGAAATGGACGAATTCAAAGTAATAGAAATTAAAAGAAGCGTTTTTGAAAATAACGACCGTGAAGCCGACAGGCTCAGGCAGAAGCTTAAGAGCGAAAAAACTTTTCTTCTCAACCTTATGTCATCCCCCGGAAGCGGCAAGACCACTCTGTTAAAAGCCACCGTTTCCAGACTTAAGGATGAAATGAAGATAGGCGTTATGGAAGCTGATATCGACAGCGACGTTGACGCCAGGGCAATGGCTCAGGAGGGCGTAAAATCAATACAGCTTCACACCGGCGGAATGTGCCACCTGGATGCCGGAATGACTGAGCAGGGCATCAGCGAATTCGGCACAGATGACCTTGACCTTGTTATTCTGGAGAATGTAGGCAATCTTGTCTGCCCTGCTGAGTTTGATACGGGCGCCAGCAAAAACGCAATGATATTATCCGTTCCGGAGGGGGACGACAAGCCCCTTAAATATCCGCTTATGTTTACCGTGTCCGACGTGGTGCTGATCAACAAAATTGACGCCAAGGCGATATTTGATTTTGATGATGAGGCGGTTAAAGAGAGGATACATAAGCTCAACCCCAAGGCGGAGATTTTCTTCGTGTCGGCTAAGACGGGAGAGGGTATTGACGCTTGGTGCGACTGGCTCAGAAGAGAAGTCGGGGAATGGAATAAGTAATGCACGAGCTGGGAGTTGTTCTTGAAATCTTTGAGCTCATCGAAGAGATAATGAAAGAGCAGGAGCTTAAGGAGGTGTCCTCCGTCACTGTTGAGGTGGGGGAGCTCTCCGGAATCCTGCCGGATTATTTTAAGGAGTGCTGGAATGTTGCACGCCTGGGCGGAACCTTTGACAAGACGGAGCTGAACCTTATATTTATTCCGGCGGCGGCACGCTGTGCCTGCGGCGAGGAATACGAAATGACAAAAAACAGCAGAACCTGTCCCAGGTGCAAAAAGACGGATTACGAGGTAATCCGAGGCAGAGAATTCAACGTGCTGTCTATTGAGGCACGGTAGAAAAAAGACCATTACGTTTATTTAAAACGTGTGGTCTTTTTTATTTGTATTTTTAAATTAAATTTGTGAATTTTTTTGCCAAAATGCCGAAAAAGCCCGTGGTTAAGGCATTGCAACTGCTGGTTGCAAATAAAAATGCAAACCCAAGTTTGTAGAAAAACGGTCGCGGCAACTGTAAAATGTGAATTGTAGTTGAGCAAAGGCTCAGCCGAA